>Ga0187802_10000044_pt1 | contig 25661 bp, 19 predicted proteins | sample NC_wetland_sal_i_FD_130584 | JGI IMG/M metagenome (GOLD analysis project Ga0187802, IMG submission 130584) | Wetland sediment microbial communities from Neuse River Estuary, North Carolina, USA - Control_2 | ecosystem: Environmental > Aquatic > Freshwater > Wetlands > Sediment | place: USA... | reverse complement strand
CGGTCGATCAGCGCACATCTCATCTCCCAGAAAACAAACAACATCACCATTTTCTAATAGCAAACTTGTTGTGAATTTTGGCCTCATTTTCGTCCCAATTCGGAACCGGGCCCGGTCTACCTCCCTCCAACCCCCTCCCGGCGCAGGCCAGATTGCGAAACGGCCATCGGTCACCTCTTTTCTGGCCACCTGCCACTCGCCACTATTCACTGAATTTCTACCAGCAACATTGCCCCGGACAAGATTCGGACTAACTGATTGCAATCAAAGGAAATCACAATTTTCTAGGAGCAACAAAATCGCATGTTTCTCCGAGGCAGGACAAACTCCACCGCCCAGCATCGACCGTCAGACAGCAATTCGGGGCTGGCATCCGCCACGCCGATGGCGGAAAATACCCGAGTCAAACAGTCGCCCCAAGCCTCTAATTACAAGAGGGATATACGTGAAAATTTCGCGCCATTCCACAACCAGCGAGGGCGGCCGCATGGCGAGGATGGCCGCCAAGAATAGGACCGGCGCACAAGACAAATCCTCGAAACCAAAAATCTCCTGGAATGCTCTCCCGGACGTCTGGGAGTTGCTAAGCCCGCGCCGCGGAATCCTGGCACTGGGCTTCGCCCTCATGGTCGTCAACCGGCTCTCCGGCCTGGTCCTCCCCGCCTCCACAAAATATCTCCTCGATAATGTCTTCATCAAAAAGCAGATCCAATTCCTCACCCCCATCCTCGTCGCCGTCGTCGCCGCCACCCTCATCCAGGGCGTCACCTCCTACGCCCTCACCCAGCTCCTCTCCAAATCCTCTCAAAGAATGATTTCCGAGCTCCGCATCAAAGTCCAAGCCCACGTCGGCCGCCTGCCCGTCGCCTACTACGACGCGAACAGAACAGGAGTCCTCGTCTCCCGCATCATGAGTGACGTCGAAGGCGTCCGCAATCTCCTTGGCACCGGCCTCATCGAATTTGCCGGCGGCATCATGACCGCCCTCTTCGCCCTGGCCTACCTCCTCCGCACCAGCGTGACCATGACTTCCGTCGCCTTCTTCATCCTTCTCCTCTTCGGCATCGCCTTGAACAAAGCCTTCAAGACCATCCGGCCCATCTACCGCGCGCGCCCGAAAATCAATGCCGAGGTCACCGGACGCCTTACGGAATCTCTCGGCGGCGTCCGCGTCGTGAAGGGATACCACGCCGAGGAGCGCGAGGAAAAAGTCTTCCAGGTGGGAATCCAACGCCTTCTCGACAACGTCCTCAAAACTCTCACCGCTACGTCCCTGATGAGCCTTTCCGCCACCAGCCTCATGGGCCTCGTCAGCGCCATCATCATGTTTCTCGGCGCCCGCCAAATTCTCGCCGGCACCATGACTCCCGGCACCTTCTTCTCCTATACATTTTTTCTCGGCATGCTCATCGCCCCGGTGATGCAAATCGTCGGCATCGGCCCACAGATCACCGAAGCCCTCGCCGGCCTCGAACGCACCCGCGAAGTCCTCGACGAAAAAGGAGAAGACGAGACTCCCGGACGCACTATCCGCCTCGAGCGAATCCGCGGCAACGTTGCCTTCGAAAATGTCGGCTTTGCTTATGACACCGGCAAGCAGGTCCTGCACGAAATCAATTTCAAATCCGAGCCTGGAACAGTGACCGCTCTCGTCGGCCCGTCCGGCGCGGGAAAATCAACGATCATCGGCTTGATCGCAGCCTTTTACGTGCCCACCAGCGGCCGCGTGCTTGTCGAGGAAACGGATCTCGCCCACGTCCGCCTCGATTCCTTCCGCACGCAGCTCGGCGTCGTGCTTCAGGAAACATTCCTCTTCGACGGAACTATCCGCGAAAACGTGGCCTTCGCCCGCCCGGAATCAACCGAGGAAGAAATTCTCGCCGCCTGCCGCATCGCCCGCGTGGACGAATTTGCCGAGACCTTCGAAAAAAAATACGACACGGTCGTGGGCGAGCGCGGAGTGAAATTATCCGGCGGCCAGCGCCAGCGCGTCTCCATCGCGCGCGCCATCCTCGCCGATCCCCGCATCCTGATTCTCGACGAAGCCACTTCGAGCCTCGACTCCGAATCCGAAGCGCTCATCCAGGAAGGCCTGCGCTACCTGATGCGTGGGCGCACCACCTTCGTCATCGCGCACCGCCTATCGACGGTGCGCCGCGCGGATCAAATTCTAGTAGTCGAGGCGGGCCGCATCGTCGAGCGCGGTACGCACACATCTCTCTATGCCGCGGGCGGCCGCTACTACGATCTCTACACCAAGCAGCATGGCGTGGAATCAAACCTCTTTCTCGCTCCGGGCGAGGCGAGTGGCGAGCCGGGCGAATCTCAGGCTGCCGCGGCGGATTCGGGGACCAATGGTCAGACGGACTCAACGTTACCTGAAGCGATTCGATTGATTCGCGACCGGGAAAATTAGTCTAGTGGCTGGGCTTGGATGGGCTTTCCGACAATTCCTCATAAATCTCGTAGGTGACGAATCCCATCACGCCCGTAAAAATCAAATAGAAGGCGAGGCGGCGTTTTCGATGGTGGTTCTGGGCAGGATGAAAATCGGGATTGTTCGTGGAAGAAGGTTCCTGGTCCTGTTGAATCACGATGCGGTAACTCTTCCCTTCCGGGATGGTGTGCAGCTCGCCCTCGTTATCCACAATCAGATCGCCGCGATACGCGGAGACCATAATTTCTCCCGGCTTCGTAATCGTCACTTGCCCATACGCCGGCTTGCCCTCCGCCCCTCGAACGATTCCCGCAGGCGTATCGAGCGCGAACCGCCCAGACGACGGCGAAGAGAAACCAACGGTGCCGCGCGTGACGTTGACCAGCGCGCCATCAGAATCTTCCCCGACTGTCACCGCACTCGAGGCCAGCAGATACATTTGGCTCAGCCCGAAGCGAAGTCGCAGCGTGCCTCCGCCCTCAGTCTCGAATGTATCGCCGGCATAAACAGAGGCGCCCATCGCCGCGCTGCTATTGTCGAGACGGGCGTGTTGCGCCTGGGAGACCACCCCAAGCGGCTTTTCGTGGGACGCGTTGGATCGAAGAGCGCATGGACCGGCTGCCACCAGTGCAGCCGCTGCAAGAGAAGCGAACAAGCGCATAAGCCTCCTCTGGGGTGTGCACTTTGAATTTGTGCCTAGGAGGGGTCCGCGTCAACGATGAGTAGAAAGCGAGTTGCCGCAGTTGCAATAGCTCGGTCCAGAAAGGATGTGGAGGGAGGGCTAGCAGACGTTCCAATTGCTGGGAGGGGAGCTAACCGGCCAGAACCAGGGGGCTGGCTGTTCAAACTCGACTCCCACTTGCGACAGACCGGCGTGGTCAGCGCCGACATATGCCACGCGCGCAATCCGTTCGTCCCAATTTTCCGGATTCGCGAGCGTCACTTTCTGCCCCAGTGCCACTTTTGTCTCCAACATGAGGAGCGCCCCGTGCGCGCTCACCGTCACCGTGAAAGTCGTCTCACGAAAAGGCCGGTGATCCACGGATTCGCCCAATAGAACGACGGGCACGTCCAGCAGCACACGTTCGCTCCGCCTTTGTAGGCCATTTGCCACGCGCACCCTCACACGGCAGGAAGCCTGTCGACTTTACTTTCGGCTATTCACGTCCCGCCGTCTGCACCAATTTCATCTGAGACAACGCGGCAGTTAACTCCCACTCGAATCATGCATTCATCAGTGGAAGCACTATCACTAGGACACAGCCGCCAATCTGCAATGATGGTGCCGGAGGAGGGACTTGAACCCACACAGCCTTGCGGCTACCGGATTTTGAGTCCGGCGCGTCTGCCAATTCCGCCACTCCGGCACGGGATGCTGAAATCAGGTTAGCACGGCCTTGCTGCCATGCTCAAGACGTGCGCGAGTGAGCGTCCGCATGGAACTTCCGCGGCTCGACAACGGCTCGGAATACTCGGCCACGCCCGATGAGGTGAACACCAGAGCGTGCCTCGACATCAAAGACCAGGAACCGCCCCTCGTGCTCGACCAGCCGGGCGGTCGCTCGCACGGTCGCACCCGCAGGCACTGCCTTCAGATGGTCCACCTCGATCCGCGTGCCGACGGAGATCGCGCCCAGCGGCAATTCCGCGAGGATGGCCTGCGCCGCGGCGATTTCCATCAGGCCGATCATGTGCGGCGTGGACAGGACAGCGGGTAGTCGCGGGTCGAGCGAGGCAATCGTCCACTCTTGAAGCACCACTCTTTCAATGCTGCCTTCGAGGCCGGGACGCAACTTGGAATCGCTCGTCGCGCCGGGCGGACTCGAATTTGCTTGAGCTTTCTGGTCCGGGCGTGCTGCGGTCTTCGGCAATTTCGAGCGTTTCTTTGTGGGCACGGGCCGCTTCACCGGGAGGGTTCCCGACTGCTCGCCGTGGGTGTGGCCGCGCGAATGCAGCGGGGATCGAGAATGCTGCGCGAGATTTCCGCGATGGTGATTCCGAGCTGATTCCACAACCTCCGCTTGAGGCTGCGATAATCCTGCGAGCCACTGAAGACATCTCGGATCAGATCACGGAAGGCCGGGGAATAGTTCAGCAGTTGAACCATGCGCGTGGTGATCGCGCCGCCGAGAAACGTCCCCCGGAAAAGTTTCCGTGCGATATGAGCTGCGAATTCAAGGTCGGCGGAAAATGCCGTGCGCAGCCGTTCGGGGTATGCCTGCGGCTGTCCTTCGATGAGCGCTTCCGCCAGCAAATCGCCGGAGCGCAGTGCATAGTAGAGCCCCTCGCCGGTGATGGGGTCCACGCAGGCAGCAGCGTCACCCGCCATAGCCCAGTTTCTCCCCAGGATGCGCCGCGCGCGCAATGTGTGGGCCTCGGGCGATGGCAACACGTGGCTATAAAGATGCGCGCCTTCCATGGGAATTTTTTCTTCCTGGACAAAGTCGTCCAGGTGACGGCGTAACTGTTGGCTCGAGGTCTGTCCCATTTTCGCGCAAATGCCCACAGAAATATGATCCGCCCGCGGGAAAGACCACAGGTATCCCTCGAACTGCTTTAGGAATTTCACTTTGATGATGTCTTCTTCCGTGGGGACGAAATAGCCGAGAGTCATCTCGAGGTCGCGCTTGCCCAGCGGCGTTGTCTCCGGAAGAAGCTGATTACGGGCGCCGGCGGCCAGCACGACGAAATCAGCTTCGCGGTCTTCGCCCGTGGCGGAAACGCGAACGCGCCGGCCATCCGTGTTGATGCTTGTCACGCGCGAACGAATCGCCGTGCAGCCCGCTGCTACGGCACGGTCGAGCAGGAGGCCGTTGAGCACCTTGCGCGCGTAAATCACGATCGGATGGCTCATCTCGAAGCGCGCGCGGTGGCCGCGGCTTGAAATCATCTCTGCCGTGCGAATGATTCTCTTGGGATGGGGCGCGTCGAGCAGGAAAGGGTAGGCTTCGATCGCCTTGTGAGTCAATCCGCCCCCGCAGGGCTTTTCCCATGCCAGGCGCTCGTCGAAAATCGTGACCTGGAAGCCCGCCCTCGCCAGCCGCTCTCCACAGAGCGCACCGGCGGGGCCTCCTCCGACAATGGTTATTTCGTTCATCTCGCGGGTCAGGTCAGTGGGAACACCGCTGCAATAAACCAGGCAGCGAGTATAGCACTAAACAAAGCCGCAGCCGTGGCGGAGCCGGTGCGCAACCGTAACGCATCGGTCGCAAGCCTCTGTAGGATCGAAAACATGGCCAGAAATGTGAACAGGATCAGGAGCAGGATTTGGCTGCTTCCCAGAAAATATACTGATATGGCGCAGGCGATCCACAATTCAAGCCGCAGCAGCAGGAACGTTACGAAGCGCATTGCCCGCCGTCTGCCGAATCGCACCGGTCCGAGCATCACCTCTTCGGCATAGCTGTAAACCCACAGAATCGGGAGCAGCGCGGCGAAGCGAAGCCAGCGCGGGGCGTTGAGCCATGCGTCGTCAAGCTGCCAATTTAGCCACGCGCCGATACCGAGAAAAGTGCCGAAACCAAGGGCTGCGGCGGCGAGAAATCGGGGGATATTGAACGACAAACTCTCCCGCGCATCTTTCCAGTTCAATGAGAGCGACATCACCGCGACGATGAGCAGCAACGAAGCGAGATAGTCGGCCGTATACATGTGCAGCAGCTTAAGCGGTGTGCCGAACATGAGAATCAACCCGCCCACGAGCGAGCAAAGAGCGAATTCAGTGAGCGCGAGAAAAAACGCCGGATGCGAGTCATCCATTTCAACGCGGTGAGGGCCCGCAAGCTTTGCCGTCATCGTTGCGCAAAATGGAAACATCAGCATGAGGCCCAGGAGACCGATGACCGCACCGGCCAACCGGCGCCGCCCAAGTTTATAGGTTTCGTAGGTGGCGAGATCGAGATTCAATGCCAGAGTTTCGGTCGCAATAGCCGGAAATAACGCCTGCATGGCCCACAACTCGGATTGGTGGGCTACATTCCGGTCCACGATCAGGCTCGTGTGCATCATGTGCGGCATATACTGCAACTGGAATGCGTGCCGCTGAGCAAAATCGTCAGGCTGGATGCGATTGCCGCCCGCTGCCTCCATGAGCTTCTTCGCCTGGCGCTTCAAAAAACTGATATCGAGGCCTGCGCTGAAAACGAGGAGATTCGCTGGCATGCGGTGGGACAAAATCGAGGGTGCAGGCGAAAGGGCAATCGTCGCGGCGACCGGGTCGTGGTCGGCCATCCAAATCGCGATTGCTCCGCCCATGGAGTGCCCGAGGACAACAGTCGTCTTCGGTTCAATCTTGCCGCTGCGCGTGAGAGCCTCCATGGCCACCGTGGCACATTGCTGCGCGCGCAGAAACGTGAAGTGAGTCGTGTTGTCGCCGTGCCCAGGAAGATCGAGCAAGTACGCGGTGAAACCGTGCCCGGCGAAATCTTCCCCCAAATATGTCATCAGCCGCCGATTGGCGGAGAGCCCGTGAATCAAAACCACCGAGCCGGCTGGGTTCATGCCTGCCGGAGGTTGGATTATGGTGACGGGCATATTGCAGCCGGCATCGGTGATTCTAATTTCCTGTTTCGGCAATTCCCCGCGCTGAATCCAGCGCGCTCCCAAAATCATGCAAATCACGCCGGCGATAATTAGAACCGTCTCCCAGAGCTTCATCGCGAGTTTCCCGGTGACTTCCGCACGCATGGTAGAATTGCATGTTTGCGATTGTCCCCCGATGCACATGAGGAGAGTCGAAAGTGGGCCAGGTCGTGTCGCAAGAGAAGCTGATTCTCCACCGTGGCGAGTGGAAACGCAACGGGAGGCGCGTGGTGTTTGTGAGCGGCCGCTTTGATCTGCTTCATCCCGGCCACATTCGACTGTTGGAGCAGGCGCGCAAGCTCGGCGAGATCCTGGTTGTCGGCGTGCAAAGCGACGCGGCGGTCCACGCCTCGTCTGCCGGCGGACCCACCAAGAATTGCCCCGAACGCCCCATCACGCCCGCAAGCGAACGAATGGAAATTCTTGCGGCGATCGCGGCCGTGGACTACGCCATCGAATTCGATGCTCCCACACCGAACGATTTGCTGGCGCAACTCGAACCCGACATCGTTGCGGTGGGCGGTGGCGATCCGGCTGGGGGCAACGCCGGAAAGAAGATCGTGCGCATCCCGCTCGAACCTGGCTTTTCAACCTCACGCCTGATCGACCGTATCACGCAACCCCGCGCATGATCCTTTCCCTGGTGTCCGAGCTGCTCACGCGGGTAGGCCGCCGCCCCGTCGTCGACGAAGCAATCGAAGCCTTGCGCCGGAGCGGCGGCGAGGTCCGCCTCTCGGGCCTGACGGATTCGGCGAAGGCGCTGCTCGTACCCATTGCCGCGGCCCAACTCGGCAGGCCGGCCATTTTTATTGTCGAGACAAACCAGCGCGCGGAAGCATTTCTCGAACCGGTGCGCTGGTTCTACCGCGCGGTGACAGGCAAGCCCGGCCACCGCGTGGTACATTTCCCGGCGCACGACGTGCTCCCCACCGAAAATCGCTCGCCTCACGCTGAAATCTCCGAAGATCGCGCCGTCGCGCTCTGGCGTTTCGCCAACGGAGAAGCGGACCTGCTGATCGCTCCGGTCCAGGCAGCCGTTTGGCGTATGCGCGAGCCGGAATTCTATCGCCAGCTCGCGCGCACCATCGAGCGCGACCAATCTCTCCCGCACGAAGAGTTGCTCGAGTTTCTAGCCAGCGCCGGTTATGACAAGCAGTTGACCTGCGAGATGCCAGGGCAGTACTCCGTGCGCGGCGGCATCATAGATGTGTTCTCGCCGGAAACACCGCAGCCCGTGCGCATCGAATTGCTCGGCGACACGATCGAATCCATTCGCGCCTTCGATCCCAATACCCAGCGCTCGACTAATCCCGTCGAACGCACCACGCTCCTGCCGCTCACGGAATTTCAGCGCGGCGCCGCTGTTCTCGAGCGCCTGCGCGTCCCCGCCGCTTCCGGCCGCGAGGATGACTCGCCCCCGCCCGGGTTCTATCCCGGCTGGGAATTTCGCGAGATTCTGATCGAAGAGCGCAAAGCTGTGCTGTTCGATCTCGTTGCCGACCCCTTGATTGTCGAAGACGAGCCAGCGCTCCTCGAATCCGCCGTTGAAAAATATCGCGCCAGCCTCCAGGAATCATTCGAGCAAGCCGAAGACCCGCTCGCCGAACCTCCGCAGCGCTACATTTTCGCGGACGATGAATGGAAGCTCGCGCTGCAACTTGCGCCGCGGCTCGGCTTGGAGCATCTGGGCGTGGCCGCGCAGGGTGCTCCGCAGCGCGCGCTTCCCACACAGCCAACCACGAGATATCACGGCAATGTCGCTGCATTCATGGCCGAAGAGCGCGGGCGGATGGCCGCCGGCGATCAGGTTATGGTCTCGGCTGCAAGCACCGGAGAACTCGAGCGGCTCGCGGGCATCTGCCACGAATACGAACTGCCGTACCGCAGGGGCGAAGTCGAGGCGAACGTGACGGTCGCACGCCTCGCCGAGGAATCGAGCGGAGCCAGCGGACCGGCGATGGTATTGATCAAGGTGCCGCTGGCAGAAGGCGTAGTCTTCACGGATGCCAAGCTCGCGCTCTACGGCAATGCCGATCTGTTCGAATCGCTCCCGGCTCCATCGCAGCGTTCCCGCGCGCGCCCGAAGACCGCCAGTTTCTTCAGCGATTTCTCCGACCTCAAGCCGGGCGATTACGTGGTTCACGTGGACCACGGCATCGGGCAATTCGAGGGCTTGCGCCAGGTGGCCATCGAGGGCGCGAATGGGGAGTTCATGCTCCTGCGCTACGCCGGCGAGGCAAAGCTCTACGTCCCGCTCGCCCGCCTCGATTTGGTGCAGAAGTACCAATCGCTCGGCGGCGCTGAGCCGGTGCTCGATCGTCTCGGCACTGGCGTGTGGGAGGCGCGCAAGACTCGCGTCCGCAAATCGGTCAGCGACATGGCTGGGCAGCTTCTCGCGCTCTATGCTGAGCGCAAGACGGCACCCGGCCACGCCTTCCCGAGAGATACGAACTGGCAGAGGGAATTTGAGGACGCTTTTGAATTCGAGGAAACCCCGGATCAGCAGCGCGCCATCGAGGATTTGAAAAAGGATATGGAATCGCCGCTGCCGATGGACCGCCTGTTATGCGGCGACGTCGGCTATGGAAAAACGGAAGTGGCCATGCGCGCTGCATTCAAGGCCATCGCAGATTCGAAACAAGTCGCCGTACTCGCGCCGACCACCGTCCTCGCGTTCCAGCATTTCGAAACGTTCCGGCGCCGTTTTGCCGCCTTTCCCGTGCGCGTCGAAATGCTCAGCCGCTTCCGCACCGATAAGGAACAGAAGAAAATTCTGGAGGAGCTGGAAGCGGGAAAAGTGGACATCGTCATTGGCACACATCGCCTGATCTCGCGCGACGTGAAATTTCAGGATCTCGGCCTGCTCGTCGTGGACGAAGAGCAGCGCTTCGGCGTCGCGCACAAGGAACGACTAAAGGAAATGCGTAAGGAAGTGGACGTGCTCACCATGTCGGCCACCCCTATCCCGCGGACGCTGCACATGTCTCTGGTTGGATTGCGTGACATGAGTGTGATCGAGACTCCGCCCAAGGACCGTCTCGCGATTCAAACCACTGTTGCTCCGTTCAGCGAGACGCTCATCCAGCGAGTGGTCGAAGAAGAACTCGCGCGCGAAGGCCAGATATTTTTCGTCCACAATCGCGTCGAGTCCATCGCATCGCTCGCGTCTCTCGTAAAGCGGCTGGTGCCCCGAGCGCGCGTCGTAGTGGGCCACGGGCAGATGCGCGAGAGCGAACTCGAAAAAGTCATGCTGAAATTCATCCGCGACGAGGCGGACGTCCTCGTTTCAACCACCATCATCGAGAACGGATTGGACATCCCTCGCGCCAACACCATCATCATCAATCGCGCCGACCGCATGGGCCTCTCCGAGCTTTACCAGCTCCGCGGCCGTGTTGGCCGCTCGAACCAGCGCGCCTATGCCTATTTGCTGATCCCCCCGGAAGCTTCGCTCACGTCCATCGCGCGACAGCGGCTCGCCGCTCTCAAGGAATTCAGCGACCTGGGCGCGGGATTCCGCATCGCCGCTCTCGATCTGGAATTGCGCGGCGCTGGAAATCTCCTCGGCCGCGAACAACACGGCCACATCGAGGCCGTGGGTTTCGACATGTACTGCCAGATGATGGAGCGCGCGGTGGCGGAGCGCAAAGGCGAAGCAGCCGCCCCTGAACGTCGCGCCACACTCAACCTCGGACAGGAAATTCGCATCCCACCCGAGTACATCGAGAGCGAGAACCTGCGCCTGCGAATTTATAAGCGCATCGCCGGAGTCACGTCCGATGCCGAACGCGAAGAGGTGCGGCGCGAGCTCGATGATCGCTTTGGCACACCGCCGCCTGCGGTCGAAAATTTGCTCGATTACGCGGTCTTGAAGGGCCTCGCGGAAAGACTGCTGGTGGCGTCTATCGACCGCCGCGGCGATCAACTGGCCATCAAATTTTACGACGATACGCCTTTGGGCCCCGAGCGGCTGGTAAAACTGATTCGCAAACGGCGTGGGATACGTCTGGACCCGACAGGTGTCTTGTGGCTGGATTGGAAAGGCGACGCGGGTGGCGCGATGGGAGCCACGAGAAACATATTGCTACAACTACAATCGTAGGGATAAAATTCCGATTGAAGGATCGTCATGAAAAATAGAACCTTGCGGTCAACCCGATGTTTTTTGTCTTTCGCATTCTTTTTGCTCCTTCCAGCATCTCTTCTCGCTCAAGCTCTCGCGCAGCCCAAATCCAAGGGCGTTATCGTCGAGGAAATCATCGCCCGCGTCAACAACAGCATCATCACTCTCTCTGACTTTCAGAAAGCCGATGTTTCGCTGCGCGAGGAAATTTCGCATGATTGCCAGAATTGCGCGCCGGACAAGCTTGATGCCATGTATAGAGATCGGCAGAAGGACTTGCTGCGCGACCTGATCGACCAGCAATTGCTGGTCCAGCGCGGCAAGGATGAAGGCATCAGCGTGGAGACCGACCTCATCAAGCGTCTCGACGATGTCCGCAAGGACAATAAGCTCGCGAGCCTCGAGGATCTCGAGAAGGCGGTCGAGGGCGAAGGCCTCTCCTGGGAGGATTACAAAAACCAGATTCGCAACAACCTCCTGACGCAGGAAGTCATTCACCGGGAAATGAGTAACCGCATCGTCATCGGCAAGGATGAAGTGAAGAAATATTACGACGAGCACCAGAAGGACTTCGTCCGTCCGGAACTGGTGGTGCTAAGCGAAATCTTCCTGAGCACGGAGGGCAGGACGCCGGAAGAGATGGGCGTGATCCAGAGGAAAATGGAGGACTACCGCAACCGCGTGCTTAAGGGCGAGGAGTTCTCCGAACTCGCGAAGCGCTATTCGGAAGGCAGCACGGCCAAGGAAGGCGGCAACCTGGGAACTTTCGAGCGCGGTCAGCTCGATAAGCAGCTTGAGCCCGCCGTTTTCGCCCTGAATCGGGGCGGCATATCGGACGTGATTCAAACCAAGACCGGATTCGAGGTCCTGAAAGTGGTGGATCACTACCAGGCCGGCCAGCAACCGCTGGATAAAGTGGAAAATGAGATCATGAACAAGCTCTACCTCCAGAAGATGCAGCCCACCATGCGCGATTACCTCGCGCAATTGCGCGAGGAGAGCTATGTGATGGTGAAGCCGGGCTTCACCGATTCCGCGGCGATCGCCGGCGCAAGTATCATCCAGGAAGTTGCCCCGACGCCGGATACGCCGCAGAAGAGCAAGAAAAAGCTGCCCAAGCCGAAGGCCGGGAGCTGATGAAAAGCCATTACGTCTCGGGCTTGCAGGAGGGGCAGGTATTCTCCTCGCTCTTTCTCGTCCGTGAAAAGGAAATCCGCACTTCGGCCCGCACCGGCTCGTCGTGGCTACAACTCGAGCTTGCTGACCGCACCGGGTCAATCTCCGCGAAAATGTGGGACAATTTCGCGGCCATCGAAAAGACGTTCGAACGGGACGACGTCGTCCAGATTCGCGCGCGCGTCAAGTTGTACAATGGCGAGAAGGAACTCACGCTCGAGCAGGTGATTCCCGCGGCAGAGCGGGATTACGATCTCGCCGATTTTCTCCCGCATACGAAATTTGATGTCGAGCAGCTCTATTCCGAATTGCGCGCTGCGATCGCCGCAATGAAGAACCCCTGGCTGAAGCGACTGCTGACAAGTGTAGTCGATGATCCCTCCATCGCCCCCAAACTCAAGCGCGCGCCCGCGGCGATGACCATGCATCATGCTTTCGTCGGCGGCCTGCTTGAACACATCGTCAGCCTAAGCGGCCTTTCCAACGCGGTCGCCGCGCGTTACCCTGAGCTCGACCCCGATCTGCTTCTCGCCGGAGTGGTCCTGCACGACATTGGAAAGGTTGACGAGCTGCGCTATGCGCGCGGGATTGATTACTCGACCGAAGGACGCCTGCTGGGCCATATCGTGATCGGCGCCGCGATGGTGCGCGACAAGATCCGCGCGATTCCGGATTTCCCTGCGCCGCTGGAAGTCCTAGTCGAGCACTTGATCCTGAGCCATCACGGCACTCATGAATTTGGCTCACCTTCATTGCCGCAGACGCGCGAAGCGATTGCCCTTCATTTTATTGATGACATGGATTCGAAGATGGCGGCCATGCGCGCAACGCTCGATTCACCCGCCGGGGCGGACGATTGGACCGAGCGAAATCCATCGCTGCGGCGCGCGTTGTTGCGGGCCGACAAATTTCTCGCTGGCGGGGGCTCGACTGTTGGACCGACGAAGCAGCCAAATTCAAAGGCTGCGGCAGGCTTGATCGCACGAAAATGACAAGCGCCGGGGATCAACGATGAATGAGATCACAGCCAAAACGCCATCGCCTCGCCGTTCGCTCCTCGATCTAGCTCCGCTTGAGCTCGACTGCATGAACACGCTTTGGCCCATGGGCGAAGGCACGGTCCGCGAAATCCGCGATCGTCTGGCCGAACGCCGCCCGCGCGCCTACACCACGATCATGACCATCATGGATCGGCTGGCGCGCAAAGGCGTGGTCGAACGGCGCAAAGTCGGCCGCACGTATTTCTACCGCGCGAATTTGACCGCCGAAGATGCTCGCGCCCGGGCCCTCCGGCAAGTTGTCGAGAACTTCTTCGCAGGTTCAATGGAAGCGCTCGTCGCTCAACTCGGCAGCAGCATGCAGACTGCGCGGCCTGATTCCGTCGCGGCACCTGCTCTGCGTGCCCGCGCGGCAGCCGCAAGCGCGTCCGTGGGCCCCGCGCAACCCGCGCCCACTGCGGCACCCTCCGCTACTTCGCCTTCCCTGGCCCTAACGGGGCCGGCAATAGCCGCAGGTGCCCCTGATGCTCATGCCGGATTCGACATGGATCAGGGCCCGGACGGCGAACGGATTGACGACACGCTCCTCTGACCCATGTTTCCGCCCGAGATCACAATTCGCAATCTCACGATTCGTCCGGCGACGTTTCTCGCGCCGATGGCCGGCATCACAGACACCGTTTTTCGTCGCGTGATCCGCTCGCTCGGCGGCTGCGGCATGATCATGACCGAATTCACTAGCGCCGAGGGCTTGACGCGCAATTCCGCCCGCACGCTTCATTATCTCTACTTCGGCGAAGATGAGCATCCGATCACGGCGCAAATTTTTGGCTCGGATCCCACCGTGATGGCTTCCGCCGCGGCGCTCACCGAGGACCTGGGTTTTGACCAGGTGGATATTAATCTTGGCTGCCCAGTGAAAAAAGTAGTCAAGTGCGGCGGCTCGGGCCTCTTGCGCGACCTGCCGCACCTCGAAAAGCTTCTCCGCGCCGTCCGTGCTGCGGTGCGCATCCCGCTTACGATCAAGATTCGATCCGGCTGGGATGAAAATAACATTGTCGCCGCGGACGTGGCGCGCATGGCCGAGCAGGTGGGGATCGAAGCCATCGCCGTTCACCCCCGCACACGCATGCAGGGTTACAATGGTTCTGCCGACTGGACCATTATCCGCGCTGTCAAGCAAGCCGTGCGCATCCCCGTCATTGGAAATGGCGACATTCGTTCGCCCGAGGATGCCGTGCGCATGGTCGAGGAAACCGGCTGCGACGCCATCATGATAGGTCGCACAGCTTCCTCCAACCCCTGGATCTTTCGCCAGACGGCCGACTACCTCGCGACCGGCCGCTACACGGAGCCGACCGACCTCGACCGCTACCGATTGCTCTCCGGATATTTCCGCAGCTTGATCGCCGCCGCGATGCCGGACGCCATCGGCAAGATGAAACAGTTCGCAGGCCTCTTCACGCACGGCGTGCGGAACGGTGGCGAACTCCGCCACGCCGTGCACCACGCGCACACGCCCGCGGAAATTCTCGGCTGCGTGGACGCCTTCTTCGAAAACGTCACAACTTCATCCGCAGACTAGCGCGAGATAAAATCCACGCGGTCCTTCGTTTGCGACTGGAAGAGGAAAGGCCGCGCGATACGTTGCACTCGGTTATTCGTCGCGCGTGATCAGCAGTTGCTTGTAGGCTTCCCGGCGGGTCAGGCCGCGTTCGCGCGCTGCCACTTTCAATGCCGCTTTGCGGTCCATGTTGCGCTCCTCCATGATTTCGTCTACGCGCCTTGCCAGCGGCACGGCCGCGGCCAGACCAGGAGCCGCGTGGGTGGCCTGGCCATCGGCCGGCGCAATCAGCAATGTGATTTCGCCGCGCGGCGCCTTCTTGCGCACTTCTGCGAGCAAATCCTCGATGTGGCCCCGCCGGAATTCCTCGTACACTTTCGTCACTTCCCGGGCGATCACGGCCGGGCGGTTGCCGAGAATTTCGAGCGCATCTTCGAGCGTGTCCAGCAGGCGGTGCGGCGCCTCATAGAGCGCCAGTGTCCGCGGCTCTGCCGCCAGCGCACGCAGCGATTTTCTCCGCTCGGTCGGGCGCGACGGCAGAAAGCCAATGAACGCGAATTCCTCCGCGGGCATCCCCGAAGCGGCCAGCGCCGCAACAAATGCCGATGCCCCGGGCACGGGCACCACTTGGATGCCGTGCCGCACGCAAAGACTTACCAGACGGTGCCCCGGATCCGAAATCGCGGGCGTGCCCGCGTCGCTTACCAATGCCACCTTTGCTCCCTGCTCGAGATCAATCACCAATTCTGCGGCGCGCGTGATTTCGTTGTGCTCGTGATAGCTCACCAGGCGCTTCTGAATGCCGAAATGAGTGAGCAGCTTGAGCGTTTCCCGCGTGTCCTCGCAGGCAATCACATCCGCCTCTTTCAGGATCCGCAGCGCGCGGAGCGAGATATCCTCCAGGTTGCCAATGGGAGTGGCCACCACGTAGAGGGACCCAGCCACCGGTTCGATGGTCTTTGATTTCTTCATGGGGTTCGTGCACAGCAAGTCTAGCACACACGTGTGTGGCACTTACGGGACAGCTTCCTGCAACAACCGGGGCCGGCATGCTACTATTTTCTTTTCATTGCGCGTGCGAGAGGAGTTCTGCATTGCCGTTATTCGAATACAAGTGCCAGAAGTGCGGCCATCTCTTCGAGAAAATCGAAAAGCATTCGGCCTCTCAAACGAAGAAGTGCCCGAAATGTGGCGCAAAAGCCCCGCGCCAATTTGCGGCGCCCGCGATCCAATTCAAAGGCTCGGGCTGGTATGTGACCGACTACGGCGGAAAACAAACCTCCGCACCTGGGAGCGGCGAAGCTTCCGGCGAGAGCGCAGCTTCGAAATCCGGCGATAACAAGGCCGGGAAGCCGGGTGAAAAATCCGCCGAAAAATCACCGGAATCAAAAGCGCCCGCTGAAAAAGGAAGCTCGAAAAAAGAGAAAAAGTAAGCAGCGCGGCGCAGCCCGGCCTACAATTTTAAATTCTGCAAGTAATCCCGAAATTCCTTGCCGAAGTTCGGATTGCGCAGCGCAATTTCAACTGTAGCCTTCAGGAAGCCGAGCTTGTCTCCCGCGTCGTGCGTCTTTCCTTCGTAAACCGAGGCGTATAGGCCCTGTTTGTGCGCGAGGGCGCGCAATGCGTCGGTGAGCTGGATTTCGCCGCCGGTGCCGGGTGTGGTGGCCTCGAGGTAGTCGAAAATTTCGGGCGGGAGAACGTAGCGGCCCGTGACGCCGAGATTCGACGGCGCCTTATCGGCATGCGGCTTTTCGACAAGGTCTTTGATGCGCAGCAGCGAACCCCTCCATTTGGGCTCACTTGCAGGGCTGGCGTCGATGATTCCGTAAAGGTGCAGCCGCTCCCGCGGGACTTTTTCCACGGCGATCGCGCCCAGGCCCGTCGCTTCGTAAATCTCAAGGAGCGAGCGCGTCGCGGGGACCGGGCCATCCATGATGACGTCGCCCAGCAGCACCGCGAACGGTTCATCGCCAACCAGTTCGCGCGCGGCCAGCACGGCATGGCCTAGCCCCAGCGCTTCGCTTTGCCGCGTGTAACTGAAGTGGAGCCCGCCGCTGATATCCCGGACCATTTTCGCCTGCTGCGGCCTGCCGCGCTCCTCGAGAAACCGTTCGAGCTCGGGCGCGGAATCGAAATGGTCTTCAATCGCGTTCTTGCGCCGGCCGGTGACAAAAATAATATTTTCAATCCCGGAAGCGATGCACTCCTCGACCGCGTACTGAATCAGAGGCTTATCCACCACGGGCAGCATCTCTTTCGGCATGGCCTTCGTGGCCGGAAGAAATCGTGTGCCTAGCCCCGCAACGGGCAGGACCGCTTTGCGGACTTTTTTTCTCGTTTCGCTCATGTGCGCGAGTGTTTTCTACTCTTCTCCCGCGGCCCAATTTTGCCGCCGCAATTTGTTTCTTAGAAATTGCAATGCGCGTCCAATCGTTTGAATCGTTTTGTTTTCTGCATTCGCGGCCAGCCAGCCGATGCGACCGCGTATGCTAACATAGAGTTTTGAATCTCGCGGCCGCCTAAACCGATGATTTCGCACGAAGCACTCATTCTCGGCATCGAATCCTCCTGCGACGAGACGGCCGCAGCCGTAGTCGCCGGCGGCCAGCGCGTCCTCTCGAACGTGGTGGCCTCGCAAGTAGCCATTCACCGCAAGTACGGCGGCGTCGTACCCGAACTGGCCTCGCGCGAACATTTGCGCCGCATCGTCCCCGTCGTGCGCGAAGCCGTTGAACAGGCGGGCATCGCGCTGGCCGATCTCGACGCGGTGGCCGTCACGAGGGGCCCGGGCCTGATCGGCGCTCTGCTCGTGGGCGTGACATATGGCAAAGTTCTCGCGCTGGCGCTCGGCAAGCCGCTCGTCGCTGTGAATCATCTCGAGGGCCACGTTCACGCCGTGCTCCTCGAAGCCCACGCCGCCGGCCGCCGGCCGGAATTGCCCGCGGTCTGCCTGATCGTTTCCGGCGGCCATACCATTCTCTATCACGTAAAATCCGAGTCGTCGAATGGCGCCGCGCGCTTTTCCTACGCGCGCATCGGCGGCACGCGCGACGACGCGGCCGGCGAAGCCTACGACAAAGTCGCCCGGATGCTCGCGCTCGGCTATCCCGGCGGGCCCGTCATCGACCAGCTCGCCGCCTACGGAAACGCGAAAGCCATCCGCTTCGCAGAGCCGAAAATGCGCGGCAACGCCTACGATTTCAGCTTCAGCGGCATCAAGACGGCCGTGCTCTATCATCTGCGCCGCAATCCGCAGCTTCAGCCGGAAATCGAAGCGCGCCAACAAGCCCTCGCGCGCAGCGAACGCAGCGCCGAAACGATGCGCCAGCTCGCAAGCCCTGCCACTCTCGACCTCGTCGCCAGCTTCCAGCACGCCGTGGTACAGGACCTCGTCGCGCGGACTTTCTCTGCTTCCGAGCAGCACGCAGTCGGGACAATCCTCGTTTCCGGCGGCGTCGCGGCCAACCACGAACTGCGCACCACGTTCGAGGAGGAGGCCAAGCGCCGCGGCGTCGAAGTCTTTTTCCCCAGCCGCGCCCTCTCGACGGATAACGCGGCGATGATTGCTGCTGCGGGCTACCCGCGATTCCTCGCGGGGCAGCACGAGGACGCCACCCTGAACGCTGAAGCCAATTTTCCTCTGGCGTAGGTGGCGAGGGGGGCTCGAAAGTCGAAACTCGTGGTTCGTTTTTGGTATCGCGATATCGCGCGCGGATCTGCTTCCCTCAGCTCGACCTGCACCCAAGCATCGCGGACTGGAATCCTAGGTCGTAGACCCAGTCGGGAGGTTGTGTGCGTCCAGGGGGTGCGGCTGGATGCGAGGAATAGGTACATGGGCGCCCATAAGAAGGTCGATTTCAAAATTGCACTCGATTGATTTTGAATGGGTTAAGACCATTTGCAGATGGTTTTGAGAGTCGACTGAAAAGGGCGGTGGCTAGAGAAGCAGGGACATCATGGATTGAGCCGATTTTCGTCGGGTGGGCAATTTTGTGGCGGTTGGAAAATTGCGATCTTCTTTCGTTGCAATAGATTAGCTGGAGTCTTGAATCAGTCACTGTTGCGATTAACCTTCCGGGAAGCTGGCGGCCAGATTCTCCGAAATATTGAGCGGCAAAGCCTGCCAAATACCGCCGGGCAGGGATTGGCGTCTCGTGGAAGGGCTGGTCCGATTTTGGATGAGTGCTCTTGGCGAGAAGGTAGGTCGTCAGAGCGCAGACAGGAGTGTCTGCGCCACTGAAAGCGAGAGCTAGCTCTCGGTCCGCAGAAGCGTCCGGTCCGCTAAGTCGCCCGGACCGCAGAGAACGCGGACCGCAAGAGGCGTGCACTCCACATTTGGCGGTGCTGTCGGCTCTATCTCCATATTGCTCGTGACTGAGGAAGAAGTGAGCGCCGAATTGTTTCTGCTGTGCCGCCATAATATTCTCCATGGCTAGCATCGCCAGGGGAACCGCCATGCGCAAGGGATCGGGTGTGTGGACATTTGGGGGCAAAGAAAGAATTCAGCGGGTCGAAAACCTACGATGTTCCGCGTAGAAAAGTGTGCTGCGGGCATGCTATAAAATCTGGATTCGCGGTCCAAGACCAGCAAGGAGTGATCCATGGAAGCGACCTGGGAACCTCACGAGAAACACGGGCAGCTTACGATGCAAAGCGACTTGCCGGACAGCGTCTTCGCGTTTCCCAAGCAGCGCAAAGAACCGCTGACGGATGCGGAGCATGTGCGGAACGCCGTTGCGCGGTTCGATCAAGTGATGGATGTCTCGGATGCGGATCGCGCGCTGGCATTCGCGAACATCGAGAAGGCGGCGAAGCATTATGGCGTCGACCTATCGGAGACGTCGTGGCACCAGCTTGGCGTTCACCCGCAGCGAAATCGAAAGGCGGCTGCCGCAAAAGGCGTGGCGACGCGCAAGCGGAAGAAGAAAAGCTAGAAAGCCGGGATTGGCGCGGGCGCAAGGGATCGGGTGTGCGGATGCGGCGGGCTTTCTCAGGTCCGGGATACTGAACGGGCGCGCGCGATGGAGGCTGGGGCGATCCTTGGTTGACTTGACGGGGTTGGTGCCGTATGCTTTCGCCCAAAGGCAAGTACGACACTCGTTAATCCGGCGTAGGCTCATGTTCAAAGCGCTTGGGAACCTGAATGTCCTGGAAATCCTTCGGGTAGGACTTGCCGGACTGTGTTTCCTGCTCTCGCTGCTGGCCTTCTGGCTTATTCAACGGGAACAGCAGCGAGCGGCGAGCCCACGCAAAGGCATCCTGCAAGCGACCTACATTTTCATGTCCGTCAATTTTCTTGCGGCGGTGCTGGTGGGGGTAGCGGGCTACCTGGGTCCACGGCAGCAGGGTGGCGCAGGGACCGGCGACCTGGGCGCAAAAACCTATCTGACGGACAGTCTGATTTTCCTGGTGGACTTGACCAAATGGACGGAGCAGGCCGGTGGGCCAGTGGACATCACGCGCACGGACAACATCCGCAAAGTCTCGGCCACGAGCGACGACTACGTGATCCCCTATTTCACGACCGGCAGAGGCATCGAGGCCAAGTTCCTGAGCTACTCTCAGCAGCCGGAATTCTTGGGTCCGAAGGAGCAGCACGGCGCCGCGGGGAAACACTACTCATACCGGATTCCCGTCGGGGGGCAGCCGGCGGGATCCACGGAATCGGTTTCCTCGATATTCACGTTTCTCGACGGGTTTGGGAACCCCACGCACGAATGGTGGCAGGCTTCGGTGGCCTACCCATCGAAAACCGTTTCGGTAGTGATCCGGTTTCCGGACGGCAAGCCATGCAAGAAGATCGAGGTCTCTAAGGTTCCGGGGATCGGAGAAAACCAACCGATCAGAAACAACGAGCCGGTGCTATCGAACGAGCGAGTGATTGCGACCTGGGTGGGCCTGAATATCGAGGGAAACTCGCGCATGCAATTCGATTGGGATTGGTAGGCGGCGGGTCGTTTCGGCAAGGCTGCGTGATGGAAGCTGCCCTCAGCCCGCAGCGTCAGTGCTGTGAAGAATACAACGCATCTCATAAATGCTGGCGACAGTAAAGTCGGTACACCTCAGGGGCTGAGGGCCCCTTTTTCTGCTGCTTTTCATGTCGTAGCTTCCCGATAGAAACCATCGGGACGCAAAATGCGCGAAAGCTCCGACCCCCCAAAGAACAATTTATGAGACAAGTTCTACTTACTAATCACGCATCACGATTCGCCAACTGGCACCACGAGGACATTCTCGGCTACAATGGAATGCGGGCGTCGCATTTGCGCTGCACGATGTAAGCATAGGGACGCGGAGTCGGCGCGCGACCGAGATACGATGACACAGAGGCGGCACAAGACGGTTGGCGTGAAGGTGGGCAAGATCCAGGTGGGCGGGGGCGCGCCTGTGGTCGTGCAATCCATGACCAATACGGACACGGCGGACATTGGCTCGACGGTGCAGCAGTGCTACGAACTGGCGCAGGCGGGGTCGGAGCTGGTGCGCATTACCGTGAATGTGCCGGAGGCTGCGGCGGCGGTGGGGGAGATCAAGCGGCGGCTGCTCGATGCCGGATGCGATGTGCCGATCATCGGGGATTTCCATTACAACGGGCACGTGCTGCTGACGAAATATCCGGATTGCGCGCGGGCGCTGGATAAGTACCGCATCAATCCGGGGAACGTGGGGCACGGGCAGCGTCGCGACGAACAGTTTTCGACGATTTGCAAAGTGGCGCGGGACAACGGCAAGCCGGTGCGAATCGGTGTGAACGGCGGGTCGCTCAATCAAGAGCTGGTGATGCGCAAGATGCAGGAGAATACGGACAAGGATTTGGGGAAAGCGTCCGAGGAAATCATCAACGAATGCATGGTGCTCTCGGCGCTCGAATCGACCGGGCTTGCGCTCGAATCCGGATTGCGTAAGGAGCAGATTATTATTTCGTGCAAGGTGTCGCGGCCGGGCGATTTGGTGGCGATTTATCGCGACCTGGCGCGGAAGACGGACCAGCCGCTGCATCTGGGACTGACCGAAGCGGGGATGGGCGCGAAGGGGCTGGTGTGGTCGGCGGCTTCGATGGGAATTTTGCTCGAGGAAGGGATTGGCGACACGATTCGGATTTCTCTGACGCCGCGGCCGGGGGGCGACCGGCGCGAGGAAGTGTATGCGGCGTGCGAGCTGCTGCAATCGCTGGGGCTGCGGACGTTTGCGCCGAGCGTGACGGCTTGCCCCGGGTGCGGGCGGACGACGAGCACGACTTTTCAGGAGCTGGCGGAAAGTATTCAGGGATACATCCGCCAGCAGATGCCGGAATGGAAGCGGCATTACGAGGGCGTGGAGGAATTGAAGCTGGCGGTGATGGGCTGCATCGTGAATGGGCCGGGGGAATCGAAGGCCGCGAATATCGGGATCAGTTTGCCGGGGACGGGCGAGGCGCCGCGGTGCCCGGTGTATATTGATGGGCAACATTTCAAGACGCTCGAGGGGACGTACGACGAGCTTTCGGCGGCGTTTCAGGCGCTGGTGGATGATTACGTCGCGAACAAATTTCACCGGCGCGAGACGCCCTTGCCTGCGGCGACGGCTCCGCCTGCGCCTGCCGCTGCGCCGGCGGCAAAATCCGCTCTTCGCGTGATTGCTTGAACTCCTCACGCTGCTTAACACAGAGTGCACTGAGAAATTCTGAGGGCACGGAGGCGCTTGCGCTTCGTGACGGCTCAAAGTCGGCTAAATGCGGCTGAAATTGCAGTTCAGGACACGCTTCACTCCTCGCTGACGCACAATTCCCTCCGATTGCGCTAGACTCGCTCGAAACGCATGACCAGGACGCCACACTCCCCTTCCGGGCGCGGTCACTCGAATGGCTGAGGGCGCAGCAAGTCCTCCGAGCAATTCGGCCGCGGAGAATTCCGTCGGCTCCCCGCACGAAACTGAATATTCCATTGAAAAGCCCGGGTGGCGAAGCGGATTTTGGAGCCTGATCGTCACGCAGTTCCAGAACGCGTTTAATGATAACGCGATCAAATTTCTGGTGATCTACATCATCGTGGCGATGAATTTCCCGAAGGACACGCGGGAAGACCTGATTCTGCTGGTGGGCGCGATGTTTGCACTGCCGTTCATTTTTTTCTCGATGATCGGCGGAAACCTGGCGGACCGCTACAGCAAGCGCAGCGTGGTGATCGGAACGAAGCTGATGGAAATCGGGGTGATGGGAGTGGCTATCGCGGGGCTGGCGATGCACAACCTCGTGATCGAGTGCGCCGCGGTTTTTCTGATTAGCTCTCAAGCCGCGCTATTTGGGCCTTCGAAATACGGATTGCTGCCGGAGCTGGTTCCCGAAAAGAGGCTTTCGTGGGCCAACGGCATCATCGAGCTGGGGACATTTCTGGGCAGCATTACGGCGGTGATGGCGGCGGGATTTCTGGCGGAACATTATCGCGGGCGAGAAGGCATGGCCGGCGTGATTCTGCTGGGATGCACGCTTTTTGGGTTGGCGGCGAGTTTTGGAATTTCGCGCGTGCCTGCCGCCGATCCGAAGAAGCGAATCCGGTGGGACCCGGTGGGCGATCTCGGCGGGCAGATGAAAACGATTCTGGCCGATCGCGCGCTGGCCTGGGCGGTGATGGGCAATACGTATTTGTTTTTCCTCGCGGCGCTGCTGCAATTCACGATCGTCATCTATGGCCACGACATTCTGCACGTGGATGAAGGGCACATCAGCTACTTGCAGGCCGCGGTGGGAATCGGAATTGGAATCGGGAGCGTGGCTGCCGGATATCTTTCGGGCGGGAAGATCGAGTATGGATTAATTCCGCTGGGCGCGCTGGGGATGACGGTTTTCGGGGCGCTGCTGTATCACCCGGGGCAAACGATGTGGAGCGCGAGCACGCATCTGGCGCTGCTGGGATTTTTCGGCGGGTTTTTCGCGGTCCCCATCAACGCCATGATTCAGCACCGGCCGAAACCGGAGGAAAAAGGGGGCGTAATCGCGGCGGCGAATTTCTGGTCCTTTGTGGGGATTTTTATTGCGGCGGCGGCGTATGACATTTTTTCCGGGAAGCTGCACCAGACGGCGGCGGAGATTTTCCTCGATGGCGCCGCGCTCACGCTGCTCATGGCCGTCTATAGCGTTTACCTGCTGCCGGATTCGCTGCTGCGGCTTTTGCTGTGGATGATCACGCACACGGTTTACCGGATCAGGGTCGAGGGCCGCAACAATATCCCGGAGCGGGGCGGCGCGCTTTTCGTGGCGAATCACATGTCATTGATTGATGCGCTGCTCTTGCAGGCCTCCACTGACCGGCCCATTCGCTTCCTGATGTTCAAGGATATTTTCGAGCTGCCCTACATCAAGCCCTTCGCGAAGATTATGCGCGCAATTCCGATTTCGTCGCAGCTTCGGCCGCGCGACATGATTCGTTCGCTGCGCGAGGCGAGCGATTCGATCCGCGCGGGCGAGGTGGTGTGCATTTTCGCCGAGGGACAGATTACGCGCATCGGACAGATGCTTCCCTTCCGGCGCGGATTGGAACGCATCATGAAGGGCCTGGACGCGCCGATCGTGCCGGTGCATTTGGGCGGCGTGTGGGGCAGCATTTTTAGTTATGAGCGCGGACGATTCGTGTGGAAGCTGCCGCGCAGGATTCCCTACCCGGTGACGGTGAGTTTCGGGAGGCCCATGCCGGCGACGGCGAGCCCATTCGAGGTGCGCGAGGCGGTGCAGGAATTGCAATCGGACGCTTACCGGCATCACAAGGACCTCTTGAAGACGCTGCATCGCGCGTTGATACACACGGCGCATCGGCATCCGCTGCGGTTTGGGATGGCGGATAAGCGGCGGCCGCGGATGAGATGGGGCGGGGCGCTGCTGGCGTCGATTTTGCTGGCGCGGCGGCTGCGGACGGCGTGGGAAGGGCAAGAGATGGTGGGTATCCTGCTGCCGCCCTCGATTCCCGGGGCGCTCGTGAATTTTGCGGCGCTGCTTTCGGGGAAAATTCCCGTGAACCTGAATTACACGTCGTCGAACGAGACACTCGAAAGCTGCGCGCAGCAATGCAAGCTTGAGACGGTGATCACGACGAAGATACTGCTCGAGCGCATTCCGCTGAAAGTGCCGGGAAGGACGATTTTGCTAGAGGAGGCCGCCGCGCAGCCGCGCCTCGGCGAAAAGATCGCCGCGCTCCTTTTGTGGTTATTGCCGGGCGCGTGGCTCGAGCGCGTGCTCGGCGGGGGAAGGACGCAGGTGCTCGACGACCTGGCGACGGTGATTTTTTCGAGCGGGAGCACCGGCGAGCCCAAGGGCGTGATGCTGACGCATTACAACATCGCCTCGAACATCGAGCAGATGGGTCAGACGTTCATGCTGAACCGGGAGGATACGCTGCTGGGCGTGCTGCCCTTTTTTCACTCGTTCGGCTTTTCGGTGACGCTGTGGCTGCCGGCGGTGCTCGGCGTGGGCGTGGCGTTCCATCCGAGCCCGCTTGATTTGACGGCCGTGAGCGAGCTGGTGCGGGATTATCGTGTGACGTTTCTGCTGGCGACGCCGACATTTTTGCAGGCGTACATTCGCCGGTGCTCGCCAGAGGATTTTGGGAGCTTGCAGTTTGTGGTGGTGGGCGCGGAAAAATTGCCGGAACGATTGTCGCTGGCATTCGAGGATCGCTTTGGGATTCGTCCGCTCGAGGGGTACGGGTGCACGGAATGTTCGCCGGTGGTGGCCGTGAACACGCGGGATTTTCGCGCGCCGGGATTCCGCCAAGTGGGAGCGAAACGTGGGCATATCGGGCATCCGCTGCCGGG
>Ga0187802_10000043_pt1 | contig 25725 bp, 16 predicted proteins | sample NC_wetland_sal_i_FD_130584 | JGI IMG/M metagenome (GOLD analysis project Ga0187802, IMG submission 130584) | Wetland sediment microbial communities from Neuse River Estuary, North Carolina, USA - Control_2 | ecosystem: Environmental > Aquatic > Freshwater > Wetlands > Sediment | place: USA... | reverse complement strand
TGGAGTTGACCCCTTGGTGGTGCGCCTCTTGAATAGCACAGCCAGCGGTTCCAGCCAATGCGATGCGAAGAACCATGTGAACCAAATGACAATCCACGTGTCAATCATCGCCGATTTCGCTCCGGTTTATAAAACACTTTTTGGAGCATTAAGTTGCGCCGTGCGTGCTTTGAGCATGCGTGCGAAGAAATCGGGGAGAAAAAAATCGGGGCCCCAAATGAGTAGGGCCCCGGGTATGAATGATGAATCCACTTATTATAAGAACTAGCGATGACTGCCACCGGAGTGGCCGCCGCTACTGCGCGGCGCGCTCGGCGCGCTGCCGGCATGCGAAGCGCCGCTGCTCGGAGGCGCGGCCGATCCGCGCGGGGCTGCGGAACTGGGCGGAGCGCCGCGATAAACGCCGCCCGGCGCGCCGGGATAGCCGCCGCGCGGCTGGACGATTGGGCGGTTCATATTCAGCGGAGGCCGTGAGTAGGGGCCGTAAGCGCCGGCGCGGGAGCCGCCATAGGGGGATTGCCCGTACGGCGAACGGCCGTACGGGGATTGCGCGGCCGGATTGTAATGTTGCCAACCGCCTCGTGCGGCTTGCGAATTTTGCGCGGAAGAAGTCGACGGCCGAGACGCGGAAGGCTGATTGGTGCGAGCCGTGGCCGTGCCGTTCGTGGAAGCGCGCGGTGAAGTGGCGGAGCGCGAATTGGAATTTCCGCCCGCTGCGCGGCTGCCGGGGTTGGAGGCAGTTGTCGTGGAGGCCTTTGCCGCAGGGCTGTAGAAATGTTGCGAGCTTGCAGTAGCGTTGCGGACAGACGATGCGCCGGGCGCTCTGTTCGTGGCGCTGTAGCTTTGGCGCGAGGGCGCGACGGGCATTTTGCCGGTCATCATGCTGGCCTGCTTGAAAGTTCCGGCGCTAATCCCCGATTGATGCGAGGGGACGGCAGCTTTTCCGAATTGACTGCTTTCCATTGAGGACATGCCGGAGCGGATGCGGCTGTTCGTGAGCGCTCCGTGGACATTTGAGAATTGAGTGCCGCGATTGCCCGCGAGCGGTGCGACGCCACGATTCGAGACCGCGGCGCCGTGAACGCCTGCGACGCCTACATAACCCACGCGGCCACCGAAGCGGCCAAACCAGGGATGATAGAAGTCACCCGGGCCGCATGGCAGCCAACCGACGTGCCCGAAACCAAATCCAAAGCCAAATCCGATTCCGATTCCAAATCCGGGGCCGCCCCAACCGAAGAAGGAGACATAGGCGGGCGCCCAGATCGGATAGTAGCCGGGATAAACCCCGACCGGGCCGGGCCACCAGACCCAGTTGCCACCATAAACGAACCAGCGGCCGTAGTGATAAGGAGCCCATCCCCAAGGCTCGTAGGAAACCCAGGTCCAACCATAGTAGGGCTGATAGACCCAGCGACCGGCCTGGTACGGCGCCCAGCCGGGAGCTTGCGAAGGAGTCCACACCGGACCGTAATCGGGAATTTCACTCCAGACACCGTTCTTATCGAGGTCTTCGGTGCCGGTGTAGTTGGGGTTGGTATTGTGCCAGCTGCGGGCGCTGCGAATTCCGCCATTGCGATCACTATTCCACTGGTCCCAGGCATCGCGCTCGGGGGCGAGGGAGACTTGATATTTCGGCGCGTCGGTGCCGGCAATGGTGATCATGTTTCCTTTTTCGACGCGGGTGGTTCCCTGCGGGGTGGTGACTTCGACGGAGCCTCGGCGGACGATGACTTTCGTTTCCGAGTCGGAAGTGACCACGATGCGATACTCGCCCTCGGGATCGAGCGGACGGATCGAGGAATTCGGCGTGTCGATCACGGATTTGGCTTCGCTGCCGCGAATCACGTTGTAGGTGACGAGGCCCTGTCCAATCTGGAGGTGGATTTCGTTGCGGCTGAGTCCGGCAATGCGAGCGGTGGCGTGCTCGGACATGCGGAGCACGTTCGAGCCATTGAGCTCGATTTCGGCGCGGGATTTGTCGCCGGTGGAGATGCGATCGTCTGGGGCGATGGGAGTGTTCTGAGTGGCGGCGACCCATTGGCCGTTGTCGCCGCGCTGCGTGGAGACATCGCCTTCGACCAGGCTCATACGCGCGACGCCGGGCTGCGATTCGGAGGCTCTTTCGTAATCCGCGTCGGAAATTTCCTGAGCGGATTGATCGTCCGGCGCGGGCCGGCCCTGCGCGGCTTGCACGTCGGATTGCGGCGGAGGGGGCGGAGCGTCTTGTGCGCGCGCCGGGGCTGCCGCTGCGATTAAGATTGCTGCTGCAAGAGCTGCTAGAAATTTGTTCATGGCGCACCTGCTGGCGAACCTATCGCCAGCACCTAAGGGTTCCACGCCTGAATAATGCAGGGGCGATGCCAAAGTGGGGATTTCGGCGGCCGCCCAGTAAGTGGCTATTGTGCAGCGAGTTGGGAGGGGTGCGCTGCTGTGCTGCGCTGGGGGCGATTGAGTTCGAGCGGTGGTTTTCGCGCGATGGTGGTGGTTTTCAACCAGGGGCCGGATACGACGGAGCGGCGGAGCGGCGGCGGTGCTAACTCTCTTTTTCGGCGGGATCGGGGACGCCCATTTTCGAGAGGCGGTAGCGCAGGGCGTTGCGCGAGAGGCCGAGGGCGCGGGCGGCCTGGCTTTTATTTCCGTTGGCGCGGCGGAGGGCCTCGCGGATGGCTTCCTCTTCCCACTGATCGAGCGTGAAGCCTTCGGGCAGGACGGGAGCGGGGCCGGCGGTGGCCGGGCGCGGGCGCGCAGAATCGAGATGAATATCGGCGGCGTCGAGCGTGGAGCCGGAAGAGAGCGTGACGCCGCGCTCGATGATGTTTTCGAGCTCGCGGACGTTGCCGGGCCAGTGAAAATCCATCAGCAGATTCATGGCTGCGGGCGTGATGCCTTTGATGGGCTTGCCGGACTCGTGGGCGAATTTCTCGAGGAAGAAATTTGCGAGCGCAGGGATGTCTTCCTTGTGATCGCGGAGCGGGGGAATATCAATGGCGACGACATTGAGGCGGTAGTAGAGGTCTTCGCGAAAGGTGCCGTCTTCGAGCGCGGCTCGAAGATCGCGATTGGTGGCGGCCACGAGGCGGACATCCACTTTGAGAGTTTTTGTTCCGCCGAGGCGCTCGAAGGAGCGTTCCTGGAGCACGCGCAGGAGCTTCACTTGAATCGCGGGCGGGACGTCGCCGATTTCATCGAGGAAGAGTGTGCCCTTATCGGCCAGCTCGAATTTTCCGGGCTTGCTCGTGGTGGCGCCGGAGAACGCGCCTTTTTCGTAGCCGAAGAGTTCGCTTTCGAGCAAATTTTCCGGGATGGCGGTGCTATTGATTTTGATGAACGGGCCGGAAGAGCGCTGGGAATGCTGGTGGATGGCGTGGGCGATCAGATCTTTGCCGACGCCGCTTTCGCCGCCGAGGAGGACGGTGGAATTCGTGGGAGCGACGCGCTCGATGAGCGCGAGGACCGCCTGCATTTTTTCGCTGTGGGCAACGATGTTGTCGTAGTGATAGCGGCGGCCGAGAGCTTCGCGCAGGGTGCGGTTTTCCTCGCGCAGGCGGTGGGTATCGAGCTCCTTGCGGATGACGAGGACGAGTTCGGCGAGCGAGAAGGGCTTCAGCACGTAGTCGCTGGCGCCGAATTTCATGGCTTCGACGGCGGATTCGACGGTGCCGTAGGCGGTCATGATGATGACGGGAATGCCGGCGTTGATGCGCTTGGCGGCTTGCAGGAATTCGAGGCCGGTCATGCCGGGCAGCTTGAAATCGGTGACGATGAGGTCGAATTTTTCCTTGTCGAGAAGTTGCAGGCCGGTTTCTGCGTCGGCGGCGGATTGGGAGAGGAAACCTTCGTCCAAGAGCTGGAGCTCGAGGAGGCGGCGGAGCTTGGCTTCGTCTTCGACGATCAGGATGGATGGCTTTTGTGCGTTCATTTTCACCGTCTCTTTGATGCCGCATTCAATGGTGTGGATAGTCTGGGAACGCTAGCCATCCGGCGAATTCGGCAAGAAGACGCGGAAGGTGGCGCCGCGGGTGGTATCGGTTTCGAGGCGGATCCAGCCGCGATGGTCGTCGACGATTTTCGCGACGATGGCCAGGCCGAGGCCGACGCCGTCTTTTTTCGAGGTGAAGAAGGGATTGAAAATTTGCTCGCAGACTTCGGCGGGGACGCCGGGGCCGGTGTCTTCAAAGAGCACGGCGACGCCGGGGCGGCCGTTGGAAGTTTCGTCGGCGATGGAGACGCAGAGCTTGCCTCGCTGACCTTCCATGGCTTGATAGGCGTTGAGAATCAAGTTCACGAAAATCTGCTCGCAGAATTGGGCGTCCGCGAGAATGTCGGGCAGGCCGGCGGCGTAGCGGCGTTCGACCGTGACTTGCGCATCGGGCTTCTGAGCGCGAACGGATTCGAGCGCGCGGTCCACGAGGCCGTAGATTTGCTGGGGGCGAAGGTCGAGATGCGAAGGGCGGGCGAAATCGAGGAAGCGGGCGACGAGCGAATTCAGGCGGTTGACTTCGGAGGAGATGTAGCCGGCGAGTTCGCTGGCGAGGGGATTCGTATCCGCAACTTTTTGGGTGAGCATTTCGGCGGAGCCTTTGATGACCCCGAGAGGATTGCGGATTTCGTGGGCCAGGCCGGCGGAAAGCTGGCCGAGGGCGGCGAGGCGTTCGGAGCGCCGGGCTTCGGCTTCGGCGCGGCGCAGCTGGCGGTTGGTCTCCTCGAGAGTTTGCGAGAGGTCCTGATAACGCTGCACCTGGCGGCGATTTTCGAGCGAGAAGCGGTTGATGAGGACGCCGGCGAGAAAGAAAAACAGAATGCGAATGGCGAGATCGGTGGCGCCTTCGGCGGTGAATTCGTATTGCTCGAGCGCGGGAATGAGGAAGGAGCAATAGGCGAGGGAGGCGAGCGCGGTCCAGAGAAGCGTGCCGAGAGGGCCGTAGTAAATGGCGGCGGTGATGACGGGCAGGTAGTAGATGGGATAGTAGCTGCTGTTGATGCCGATCTCGCCGGTGTGGTCAAGCAGGAGCGTGGCGAGAACGATTTTGATGCCGATGCTGATGCTGCGGCCTTCGCGAGGGAACCGCGCGACGAGGCGGCCCTCGAAGAATTGAAAAATGGCAATGGCCAGAAGGATGAGCTGCTTGTGAATCTCGTCGAGGGGAGGGAGGAGCGCCAGGCCGGCGAGGAATGCCAGCCAGAGAAAATCGATCCAACGGATGGCGGATTTTTGGCGGTCGAGCATTCGGGCGGAGCTCCGTGGGTCAATCTAACATGAAATTACAGCGGGAACGGCGAACACAGATGGACACAGATGGGCCGAATGAACATAGATAGGATCTGCGAGAAGGATTTGGCGGTGTTGACAACCCGTCCATCGCGCTTTGAATTTGCGCGAACCTTCCCGACCTGCGATGGCGGGAGGGTCCTCAAGACATGGCTTCAGGGGCTCAAGCCCGATCGGGGCCGGATTTTACGGCGGGGATGAAATCCCCGCCCTTCCATGTCGAAGGCGTCAGCGCAAGAGCCGGTCGGCGCCGAAGACGAGGCCTAGGGTGAGGATTGCGATTACCACTTCGCCTAGCGCGCCTACTACGAAGGGGCGGAGGCCTTGTTTGCGCATTTCGCCGATGTTGGTGCGGAGGCCCACGCCAGCAAACGTGAGGAGGAAGGCCCAGCGGGAAAGATTGGCGAGGCTCGAGAGCTGGTCCTTGCTGAACACGTGGGCGGTGGCGACGGCTGAGATGATGAGGAAGCCGAGAACGAATTTCGGGAATTTTTGCCAAAGGAATGCGGCTTTGTTGCCGACGCCGGCGGTGCCTTCCTTGCGGGCCCAGTGCAGCGCGTAGCCGAGGACCACGAAGCCGATCATGGCGTTGCGGGCGGTCTTGGCGAGGACGGCGACTTTCGCGGCGGCGTCGGAATAGAGGGCGCCGGCGGCGGTGACTTCGGCGGTGTTGTCAATGCCGAGGCCGGCCCAGAGGCCGTAGGATTGGTCGCTCATGCCGAGCCAGTGGCCGACGACGGGAAAAATAAAAAGCGAGATGGCGCCGAGGGCGAGGATGGCGGCGATGGCGAAGGATGAGTCCTCGTCGTCGGCGTCGATGGCGCCCTTGGCGGCGATGATGGCGGAGACGCCGCAGATGGAAGAGCCGACCGCGAGCAAGGTGGTGAGCTTGGGCTTGAGGCCGAAGGCGCGGCCGAGAGCGGTCATAAAGAGGAGAGAGACTGCAATTTCGACGGACACGAGAGCGAGACTGACGCCCCCGAGCTTGAGAACATCGCCAAGCAGGAATCGCGAGCCGAGCAGGACGATGCCGGCCTTCAGCCAGAATTCGTAGGTGGCGAGGCCGGGCTTGAACGCGGCGGGGACGCCGGTGGTATTGGCGATGACGAGGCCGATCAAAATGGCCCATAGGACGTACTCGATATTGGGGAGCGTGAGGTGGTGGGCCTTGCCGTACGTGGAAATCGCGCGCTCGAGAAATTTTCCTGCGTAACCGACCGCGGCGAGGAGCAGGAGGCCGGGCAGGATTTGAGCGATGCGCTTGAAAATGCCGAGCGGCTGCGTTTGCGAGAGTGCGACTGAAGTTGCCATGTGAGGAATCCTCCCGGAGTCCGTTTGCGCGATCGTAATTTGCGAAAGGGCGGGCACGTCGCGCCGCGCCCCTGCTGAAAACACCTACCAAGGAACGTGCTTAATCACGCCGATCCAAATCAGCGCGGACAGGCCGAGGGCGAGAGCAACGGCCCAGGCGTCGAGCGAAAATTTGGGACCGGATGATTTTTTTTCTTTTGTGCCGTGATCTTGTTGCGTGCTCATAGGACAAATCTCCTTTCGGGATTTTCATTTGGTGATGGCGCTGGTTGTTCGTCATCGACGCCGATCATGCGGAGGAGAGATTGCCAGTCTTCTTCGCGCGCTGACGCGGAGGCGGACGAGTTCGCATGAGCGCGCTTTTCGGCGCGGTCGAGCGCGCGGCCGAGAAGCAAGATGGAGGGCGAATCGAGGCGCGGGGCGCCCGGGAGTTCGGCAAGCGTGGCGCACCAGTGGCGCTCGGCGGGCGTGGCGGAGCGGGAGACGAGGACCACTGGCGTGGAGGGTGCGAGACCTGCGGCGAGAATATCGGCGGCCAGGGGAGCGAGGTCGCGGCCGGGCATGTAGATGGCGAGGGTTGCGTCTTCGCGCGCCAGTGCTTTCCAGTCTGGTTTTTCGGCGTGCTCGTTTTCGCGTGCCTGGTGGCCGCTTACGATTATGAGGCGCGAGCTTTTGCGGCGGTCGGTGAGCGATACGCCCACGGAAGCGGCGGCTGCGGCGGCGGCCGTGATGCCGGGGACGACTTCGAACGGAATGCGGGCGGCCTCGAGGGCGTCGAGCTCTTCGGCGAGGCGGCCGAAAATGCCGGGGTCGCCGCTCTTCAAGCGGACAACTTTCATGCCGCGGCGTGCGGAGGCGATCATCATCCGATTGATTTCGAGCTGCGTGATTTTTTTTACGCCGCAGCGCTTGCCGACGTTGACGACGATCGCTTGCGGGCTCGCGAGCGCAATGATGGCGGGCGGCACGAGGTCATCGTGGAGAACCAGATCGGCGGCGCGCAGGAGCGCGTGAGCTTTGAGGGTGAGCAGTTCCGGATCGCCGGGGCCTGCGCCGACGAGGTGGACTTTTGTTTCGGCGTTGCTGGTCATTGTTTTGCTCCCGAGTAGCTTTGTTTTTGCGATTCAATCGCTGCTTCATCGCGATTTGCGGATTCCGGCTCGCGTGGCAGGAGATGGAGGGCGGCGGAGGGCGGCGTCAGCTTTCGCACGGAGCCGTCTTCGGATTCGAAAATTTCGGTGTAGGCGAGCATGTGGAGGAGGCGCTTGCGCTCTTCCGAGGGCGGATGCTTGGCCATGATTTCGCGACGCAGGGCGCCGGTGAGGCGGAGCCAATCGCCGACGGATTCATCGAGGGTTGCGTCGAGTTGGTCACGCAGGCGCTGGGCGACCGCGGGGCTTTCGCCGGCCGTGGAAACCGCGATTTGGAGATCGCCGCGGCGAACGACGGCGGCGAAATAAAAGTCGCAGTTGGGAGGATCGTCAACGCAGTTGCAGAGAATGCCGCGGCTCTGGGCTTCGAGAAAAACCGCGCGATTGATGGCGGCGTCGGAAGTGGCGGCGATGACGAGAGAAATTCCGTCGAGGTCGTCGGGAGCAAACTCACGCTCCGTCCAGACAAGTTTTCCAGCGGCGGCGAGCGCCTGGACTTCGGAATTTGCGCGGGGCGCGACCACCGTAACGCGCGCGCCGGTTTCAAGCAGCGACGCGATTTTCGACGCGGCGACGGCGCCCGCGCCGACGACCAGGCAGGGGCGGCCAGCGAGCTTCACGAAGATGGGCAGGAGATTCGCGGGCATCGTCAATCACCTGCACCGTGCGGGACTGGACCCGGCGAAAGATCGCGGGCCACGGCTTCGACGGCGTACCCGGCCAGCTGGGCACGGAGATCGCTATCGGAGAAACGCGAAAAATAAGCGCGCAGATTTTCGCCGGAGCCGCGATTCTCGAGATAGGCGCGCAGAAGACGCTCGATCGCGCCGGGAACTTCGCCCGCGGCGCAGCGGAAGCCGACGGGGCGGGCGATGCGCTGATGTTCGCCGACCGCGCCGCCGAGGCAGAAGTAGTAGGCGTCCACGAGCTTGTCGTGCTGCTTGATTTTTTTGCCTTCGAGGCCGATATCGGCGATCCAGTGCTGGCCGCAGGCGTTGGGGCAGCCGGCCACGTGGAGTTTCAGGGATTGGTCGAAGGCGGGAAGACGGTCTTCGAGCTCCTCGACGACCCAGCGCGCGAAGCTTTTCGTTTCCGTGATGGCGAGCTTGCAAAATTCGGTTCCCGTGCAGGCGATGGCGCCACGCCAGAAGGGAGAAGCGGCGACGCGCAAGCCGGCGGAGTCGAGTTCGCGGGCGAGCGCGTCAACATTCGAGCGCGGGACATTGACGATGAGCAGGTTCTGCATGTTGGTGGTGCGAAGTTCGCCCGAGGCGAAGCGGTCGGCGAGATCCGCGGCGGCGCGCATTTGCCAGGGAGTGATGCGGCCGCGCAAGACGGCGGCGCCCACGTAAAAGAGGCCGGATTGCTTTTGCGCGTGAATGCCGACGTGGTCGCGGTAAACATCCAGGGGAGGGAACTCCTCGGCGGCTGGTTCGAGCGTGAAGCCGAGGCGATTGTGCAATTCGAAGAGGAAACGCTCGGCAGTCCAATGATGCTGGGTGAAGAGATGCTTCAGCCGGGCGCGCTCGCGATTTTCGCGCAGGGCGTCCTGTTCGCGAAAGATTTCGGCGATGGCGCGAACGACGGGGAGAACCTGGTCCCGGCGAATGAAAGCGTCGAGGCGGACAGCGAGATGCGGATCGGCCGAGAGGCCGCCCCCGACGCGAACGGAGAAACCTGTTTCCGGTTTACCGTGGCGGAAGCGCTCGATGGCGGTGATGCCGATATCGTTGATCTCCGGGTAAGAACACCAGACGGGGCAGCCGGTGATGGAGACTTTGAATTTGCGCGGCAGATTGTAGAAATCATTGTTGCCGGAGAGCAGCCGCGAGGCTTCGAGCGCGAGCGGAGAGGCGTCGCAGATTTCATCCGCAGCCGCGCCGGCGAGCGGGCAGCCGGTAATATTGCGCGCCACGTCGCCGCAGGCGCCTTTGGGGCCGAGCCCGACGGCGGCGAGGGCTTCCATGACTTCAGGGATGGCTTCGATCGGAAGCCAGTGGAGCTGAATATTCTGGCGCACGGTGATATCGGCGACGGAGCGGGCGTGGCGCTCGGACAAATCAGCGATGGTGCGCAATTGGGCGGAGCGCAGCAGGCCGTTGGGGAGGGCAATGCGCATCATGAAGTAGTCGGTGGCTTTTCCTTCGCCACCCTGGCCGCCGAGGGCGCCGGCGCCGTCACCCTGCGTGTAGATGCCCCACCATTTGAAGTAAAGGTTGGCCCATTCGGGGAGCACGGAGGCGCGGCCCTGGCGGGCGAAAGTCTTGATTTCCTCGAGCGCCTCCCAGGGATTTTTCGCGCGCTTGAGGCGCTCGACCTTTTGGGCCTTGGTTTCCTTCGTTGCGCGAATTCCTGGAGTGCTTCCCATGAAAAATGTCCCCTAAAAACAAAAAACCCGTCTGCCAGCTACTTTTGCTGGAGAGCGGGTTGCTAAAATCCGATTTGGGCTATTGCTAAGTTATTCGGATTGCACACCCACGCCAGCCGTGGCCTTGACAACAACAGCAGCAGCACGGCATACAAACATTGGCGCAGGTGCAAAGACTCATAGGCGCATCCTACCGGGTGCTTCCTTTCCCGTCAACCTAATACGATGCTGGAGTTGCGAAAAAGATTCGGACGCCGGATTCGAGGTAAACCAAATCCGGCGCCGGCCGATTCGTTTCCGCCACCCCCGATTAGCGGCAGGGCAGGGGCAAATCTACCCGCCGCTCATTCTTCGAAACGCCCAGAAGAGAAAACCGGCCAGCATCATGGACGCAGGGAGCGTAAGCACCCAGGCCATCAGCAAGTTGCGGACGGTACCCCATTGCAGGCCGGAATGGTTGGCCGCCATGGTGCCCGCGACGCCGGACGAAAGCACGTGCGTGGTACTGACGGGCAAGCCGAATCCGTCGGCAGCACCAATGGTGACCATGGCGGTGATTTCAGCGGCGGCGCCCTGGGCGTAGGTGAGATGGTCCTTGCCGATTTTTTCGCCGACGGTGACGACGATGCGCTTCCATCCGATCATGGTGCCGAGCCCGAGCGCCAAAGCCACGGCGACCTTAACCCAAGTGGGGATAAACTTGGTGGCGTTGTCGATATGTTTCTTATAGTTGGCGATGACGGCCGTATCGGCACTGGAAAATTGGGGCACGCCGGTCTTTTTCATCAGGCGCAGGGCCTCGCTGACCACGTACATATCGTTGCGGAAGTTGCGGACCCTGTCCTGTGGGACAGCCTTGAGTTCCTTGTAAAGGGCCATCTCGGTTCCGATTCCGTTGATCATTTCGCGCAGCGCGAGCATGGTATTGGGATTGAATTGTTTGGTGCGGATGTAATCGGTGAGGTCGTCGCGGGCGTCGCCGACGACAGCGGAGGGCGAAACGTAATGGCTCAAAGCCTCGGCCGTTTGCGTGGAAACGGCCACGAAATCCTGGGTCTGCTGATAAGTGACGGCGTGATTGACGGCGTAGGCGGTTGGCACGGTGCCGATGAGGATCAGCATGATCAAGCCCATGCCCTTTTGGCCGTCGTTTGAGCCGTGGAAAAAGCTCACGCCCGTGCAGGTGAGGATGAGAAGGCAACGAATCCAGAACGGCGGCGGCGCAGTTCCCTTGGGAGCTTCATAAAGAGCCTTATTGGGGATGATCGCCCGGCAAGCCATCAGCAGCAAGGCTGCAAGAATGAAGCCGACGAGCGGCGAGAGGAGTAGCGACTTTCCGATGTTCGTGGCCTGGCCCCAATCTACGCCGCTAGTGCCGGTTTTCACGGACATCAATTGATTGGCGATGCCCACGCCGATGATGGAACCAATCAGGGTGTGGGAGCTCGAAGCCGGCAGACCGAACCACCATGTGCCCAGGTTCCAAATAATCGCGGCAACCAACAGAGCAAACACCATCGAGAAGCCGGCCTTGCCGCCCACTTGCAGGATCAATTCGACGGGCAGCAGGGAAACGATGCCGAAAGCCACGGCGCCGCTCGAGAGCACAACTCCCGTGAAATTCCACATGCCCGACCAGACGACCGCGACGTGGGGCTCCAGGGTGTGCGTGTAAATGACGGTAGCAACGGCGTTGGCCGTATCGTGGAAACCGTTGACGAACTCGAATCCGAGCGCCACCAGCAGAGCCAATCCCAGAAGCAGGTAGGGCATGATGCTGGCGGCGTGAACCTGGGATAAATCGTCAATCAAATGGCGGCCGATATAGACCACGCCGACCACCAGAACCACGCCGAAGATTGCCATGCCGATCTTCGCGGCCGGCCCGGCGCTGATGTTTCCTTCGAGCGGCGATACGCGAGTAGCCATCGTTGTCCCCCAATTTTCGGAAAATGAGCGTTGTGCATCCGCCGCGAGCGGCGCACGGGCGGAAAAATCGCGCCAGTGCCTGAGCGCCGGAGCGCTTTTCTGGCACGAGGGGTGCGACGCTACCGGGAGTTTGTTAATGGAATGTGAGCGCAGTGTGAACGCTTCCACTTCCTGTTAAAATGCGCGGAAGCAGGCTGACAACCAAGAACGCTTTCCGTGTATCCGGGGGAAGCCGCCGCACGTCTATAATTTGAGCTAGTCGGAAGACCAATCCGACGGGTACATTTCGAGGGGATCAATGGCCGCATCCGAGTCTGAGAAAACGGGCGCAGCGGGAAGTTCGCCCGCAAAAAATTCGCACCAGAGCACGACGCCTCCCAAAGGGCATCGCGGCCTTTGGATATTTTTGGGCGTCGTGTTGATAGCCGGGTCAATCGTGGTGTATCGGGCGCGCGCGCGTTCGCAGGCCGCAGGCCCGCAAACTGCGGCGAGCGCTCCGGCTGTTTCCGTGGGCGTCACAACCGTGCAAAAGAGAGACGTTCCTTACTACCTCGTCGGCCTGGGGTCGGTGACGGCGTTCAACACGGTGACGGTGCGAACACGAGTGGATGGGCAGCTGATGAAGGTGCTTTTCACGGAGGGCCAGTTCGTTCATGAGGGAGACTTGCTCGCACAGATCGATCCGCGGCCGTTTCAAGTGGCGCTCGACCAGGCGCAGGGCCAACTTGCAAAGGACCTGGCATCGCAAGCCGACGCGAGAATTGACCTGAATCGTTACCAGCAACTCTGGCAAGAGGGAGTGATCCCGCGGCAGCAGCTCGACTCGCAGCAGGCGACCGTGGGGCAGTTTGACGGCGCCATCCAGGCGGACCGGGCGGCCATCAATAACGCGAAGCTGAACCTGCTCTACAGCAGCATCACGGCGCCGATTGGCGGGCGCGTGGGGCTGCGCCTGGTGGATGCGGGCAACATGGTGCACGCGACCGACCAGAACGGAATGCTGGTCATCACACAAGTGCAGCCGATCGCCGTGATATTCACGCTGCCGGAAGACAACCTGCTCGAAGTGGCGGGGCAAATGAAGAAACAGCCGCTGACGGTCGAGGCCTACAGCCGCGACGACAAGATCAAGCTCGCGGATGGGAAGCTGCTGACGATCGACAACCAGATTGACCAGACCACGGGCACGGTGAAGCTGAAGTCCGAATTCGAAAATCATGACCTCTCGCTGTGGCCCAATCAGTTCGTCAACGTCCGGTTGTTCCTGAGCGTCCGAAAAGACGCCACCGTGATTCCCTCTGCGGCCATTCAGCGCGGCGCGCAAGGAACATTTGTGTACGCAGTGAAGAGCGACAATTCGGCGCAGGTGCGCCCGGTGGAGGTGGACTTCATCGAGGGCAATATCGCCGTGGTTCGCACCGGCCTCACGCCCGGAGAGCAGGTGGTGATTGACGGGCAGGACAAATTGCAAGAGGGGACGAAATTGAGCTTCAAGCTGGCGAGCGCTGGCCCGGCGTCGTCGGAGACGCGATCGCAGGGAAATAAACAGTGAGTCCATCCAGGCCATTTATCCTGCGGCCGGTGGCGACTTCGCTGCTGATGGTGGGCATCATGCTGGCGGGAATCGTGGCCTACATGCAGCTGCCCGTCTCGGCGCTGCCGCAGGTGGATTACCCGACGATTCAGGTGCTCACGTTTTATCCCGGCGCGAGCCCCGACGTGATGGCCACGTCGGTGACCACACCGCTCGAGCGGCAATTTGGGCAGGTTCCCGGCCTCAACCAGATGACCTCCACGAGCTCTTTCGGTGGCTCGGTGATCACGCTGCAATTCGATCTGAACCAGAATATAGACGTGGCCGAGCAGGAAGTGCAGGCGGCAATCAACGCGGCTTCCACATATTTGCCGACGAATTTGCCGAACCCTCCGATTTACAGCAAGGTGAATCCGGCCGATGCGCCGGTTCTGACTCTGGCACTATCCTCCGACGCTCTGCCGCTGCAAACCGTGGAAGACCTGGCCGACACAAACCTGGCGCAAAAAATTTCACAGCTTCCGGGCGTGGGGCTGGTGACGATCAGCGGTGGGCAGAAGCCCGCGGTGCGCGTGATGGCGAATCCGACGGCGCTGGCTTCCTACGGGCTGAGCCTGGAGGACCTGCGCGCGGTGCTGGGCCAGGCAAACGTGGACCTGGCGAAGGGGAACCTGGATGGCACGCGGCAGTCGTTCACGATCGGCGCGAACGATCAGCTTCTTTCCAGCTCGCAATACGGCTCGGTGGTGATTGCGTATCACAACGGCGGGCCGGTGCGCGTCTCGGACGTGGCCAAGGTGATGGATGGAGCCGAAAACAGCTACCAGGCCGCCTGGATGAACACCACGCCGGCCGTGATTCTGAATATTCAGCGCCAGCCAGGGACGAACATCATCGGGGTGGTGGATCGCGTGAAGCGGATTCTCCCGCGCTTGCAGGCCGCGCTGCCGAGCTCGGTTCGCGTGACCACGCTGACGGACCGGACGATCACGATTCGCGCTTCGGTGAAGGATATTCAATTCGAGCTGATGCTGACCGTAGCGCTGGTGGTGATGGTGATGTTCCTGTTTCTGCGCAGCGTCGCGGCGACGATTATTCCGAGCGTGGCGGTGCCGCTCTCGATCGTGGGCACGTTCGGCGTGATGTACCTATTGGGGTATAGCCTGGACAATCTTTCGCTGATGGCGCTGACGATCTCGACGGGGTTCGTGGTGGACGACGCCATCGTGATGATTGAAAACATCGCGAGGTTCATCGAACAGGGGCATCCGCCGCTCGAAGCGGCGCTGCTGGGCGCGGAGCAAATCGGATTCACGATCGTGTCGCTGACGGTGTCGCTGATCGCGGTGCTGATCCCGCTTCTTTTCATGGGCGATATCGTGGGGCGCCTCTTCCGCGAGTTCGCGGTCACGCTGGGGGTGACGATTCTGGTTTCCGCATTTGTGTCGCTCACGCTCACGCCGATGATGTGCGCGCGGCTGCTGAAAAATGAGGAAACACAGAAGCAGGGGCGGTTCTATCAGGCCTCCGAGCGGTTCTTCGAGCGGCTGATCGAATCGTACGGCCGGGGAGTGAAGCTCGTGCTGCGGCACCAGACGGCCACGCTACTGGTGACGCTTGGGACGCTGGTGCTGACCATTGTGCTTTATTACTACGTGCCCAAGGGATTTTTCCCGGTGCAGGATACGGGCGTGATCCTGGGGGTGTCTGAAGCGCCGCAAACCATTTCGTTTTCGGCCATGGCGCAACGCCAGCAAGAGCTGGCAAAAGTGATTTTGAAGGATCCGGCCGTGCAGAGCCTCTCGAGCTTCATTGGCGTGGATGGGACCAACATGACGCCGAACAGCGGAAGGATTCAGGTGAACCTGAAGCCGCTGGACGAGAGGGACGCGAGCGCGTCGGAAATCATCCGGCGTTTGCAGCCGCAACTGGCGCAGGTGGATGGCATCACGCTATTCATGCAACCGGTGCAGGATTTGACGGTCGAGGACCGCGTGAGCCGCACGCAATACCAGTATTCGATCGAGGATGCGGACGGCGCGGAGCTGGCGCAATGGGCGCCAAAGCTCGTGGCGAAGTTGAAAACGCTGCCGCAATTGCGCGACGTGGCCACCGACCAGCAAAACAGCGGCCTGGAAGCGAAACTCATCATTGACCGCGACACGGCCTCACGGCTGGGAATCCTGCCGCAGGCGATCGACGACACGCTGTACGATGCATTCGGGCAGCGGCAGGTCTCGACGATCTTCACGCAGTTGAATCAGTATCACGTGGTGCTGCAAGTGGACCCGCGCTACCAGCAGAACCCCGACGCGCTGAAAAATATTTACGTGAAATCCTCGAATGGGATGCAGGTGCCGCTGAGCGCGTTTACGCACTTTGAAGAGAAGACCACGACGCTCGCGGTAAACCACCAGGGACAATTTCCCGTCGTGACGCTGTCCTTCAACCTCGCGCCGGGCGTCTCACTGGGCGAAGCCGTGGACGCCATCAAGAAAGCGGGAAAAGAAATCGAGCTTCCCGCCAGCATCAATCCGAGCTTTCAAGGGACGGCACAGGCGTTTCAAGCGGCGCTGGCGAACGAGCCGATCCTTATTCTCGCTGCGCTGGTTACGGTTTATATCGTGCTGGGAGTTCTGTACGAAAGCTACATTCATCCGCTGACGATTCTTTCGACGCTGCCCTCGGCGGGCGTCGGCGCCATTCTCGCGCTGCAAATTTGCCGCACGGACCTGGGAGTAATTGCGCTCATCGGCATCATCCTGCTGATCGGCATCGTGAAGAAAAACGCCATTATGATGATCGACTTCGCGCTGGACGCCGAACGAAACGAAGGGCGCTCACCCGAGGAAGCCATCTATCAGGCCTGCCTGTTGCGATTCCGGCCGATCATGATGACGACCATGGCCGCGCTTCTCGGCGGCCTGCCCCTGGCGCTCGGCTCCGGCACGGGAGCGGAACTGCGCCGGCCTTTGGGCATCAGCATCGTCGGCGGCTTGCTGGTGAGCCAAGTGCTCACACTTTTTACCACGCCGGTGGTTTACCTGTGGTTCGACCGGCTGGCGCGGCGCTTCTCGCGCTATCGCGTCGCCAATGCGCCGCTGGGGAACGAAATTGAGCCGCAAACGACGGGGGACTGACAGCAGGACGGCGGACATCGGCGAGCGACGATGAATATTTCGCGGCCATTTATCAATCGCCCCATTGGGACCTCGCTGCTGACCATCGCGGTGATCCTGGCTGGGGCCATTGCCTACCGCTACCTTCCCGTGGCTCCCTTGCCGCAGGTGGAATTTCCGACCATCCAAGTGCAGGCGCAATTGCCCGGCGCAAGCCCGGAGACCATGGCCTCTTCGGTCGCCACTCCGCTGGAACGGCAATTCGGGCGCATCGCCAACGTGACGCAAATGACTTCTTCGAGCCTGCTCGGCTCGACGACCATCATTCTGCAATTCGATTTGACCAGGAATATTGACGCAGCCGCGCGCGACGTCCAGGCCGCCATCAACGCCGCCGCGGGGCAATTGCCGACCAATCTTCCGAGCGCGCCGCTTTACCGCAAGATCAATCCGACCGACGCACCGATCATGATTTTGGCGGTGAGTTCGGACATTCTCCCGCTGAGCCGGCTCTACGACATGTCGGATTCGATCATCGGGCAGAAATTGTCGCAGATATCCGGAGTGGGGCAAGTATTCGTCGGCGGCAGCTCGCGGCCGGGCGTGCGCATCGACGTGAATCCGATGACGCTCGGGAACTACGGGATTGGTCTCGACGAGGTGCGCACGGCGCTAGGCCAGGTGAACGCGAACGTGCCCAAGGGCACGCTCTCGAATGGGCTGGTGCGCTGGACGCTGACCAACAACGATCAATTATTCGGCGCGGATGATTACCGCCCGGTGGTGATTAGCTATCACAACGGCGCGCCGGTGCGGCTATCGGATGTCGCGAATGTGTACGATTCGGTGGAAGACGTGCACACGGCGGGACTGGCGAACAGCAAACCGGCGGTCGTTATAGTCGTGTGGCGGCAGCCCGGCGCCAATATCGTGGGCACGGTGGACCGCGTGCGCGCGGCCCTTCCGCTGCTGCAAGCCTCCATCCCCGCGGCGGCGCTGCTGAGCGTCGCCTCCGACCGCACGACCACGATTCGCGCTTCGGTCAACGATATTCAAATTACGCTGATGATCACCGTCGTGCTGGTGATCCTGGTGATCTTTGCCTTCCTGCGCAATGTGTGGGCCACGGTGATTCCCGCTGTGGCCGTTCCCGTCTCGCTGGTCGGGACATTCGGAGTGATGTACCTGCTGGGCTACTCGGTGGACAATTTGTCGCTGATGGCGCTGACGATCTCGACGGGTTTCGTGGTGGATGATGCCATCGTGGTGATCGAAAACATTTCGCGGTATCTCGAAGCGGGCATGGCTCCCCTTCCGGCCACGCTCAAGGGCTCGCAGGAGATCGGCTTCACCGTTCTCTCGATGAGCCTGTCGCTGATAGCCGTGTTCATTCCCATCTTGATGATGGGAGGAATCGTGGGACGGCTCTTCCGCGAATTTGCCGTCACGCTCAGCGTGACGGTGCTGATTTCGCTGGTCGTCTCGCTCACCACCACTCCGATGATGTGCGCGAAGTTCTTGAAGCCGCTTCACAGGGAAGGCCGCAGCAGGCTTTATCAGGCAAGCGAGCGCGCATTCGACAACCTGCTGAAGGGCTACGACCACGGCCTGCGCTGGGTGCTGAACCATCAGCCGCTCACGCTTGCCATCACCATCGCGACGGTCTGCCTGAACGTTTATCTCTTCGCCGTCGTGCCGAAAGGCTTTTTCCCGCAGCAGGACACGGGCGTGATCGGCGGCTCGATTCAGGCTTCGCAAGACATCTCGTTTGAAGCCATGCGCAAAAAGCAAAAGGAATTCACGGATATCGTTCTCACCGATCCGGCGATCGATACCGTCGTGGCCTTCGTCGGCGGCAACGGCGGCACGATCAATACGGGACGCATGTTCATTACTCTCAAGCCCCTCTCCGAACGTCCGGGTGCAACTCCCGACGTGGTGATTGGACGCTTGCGGCAAAAGCTGGCCATCGTGCCGGGCGCAAATCTTTACTTGCAGGCGCAGCAGGATATTCGCTCCGGCGGGCGCACGAGCAACTCGCAATACCAGTTCACCCTGGACAGCGAGAACCTGGAGGACCTCAACACCTTTTCACCGCGCTTGCTCGAAAAGCTGAAGAGTCTGCCGGAATTGCGCGACGTGGCCACCGATCAACAGGACAAAGGCCTGGAAGCGAACCTGGTGATCGATCGCGACACGGCCTCGCGCCTCGGCATTCTGCCGCAGCGGATTGATGACGCGCTGTATGACGCTTATGGCCAGCGCCAGGTGTCCACGATTTACACGCAGCTCAATCAATATCACGTCGTTTTGGACGTGGCTCCGCGCTTCCAGCGTGATCCGGACGCGCTGAAGGGCATCTACGTGAAATCGGCCAGCGGCGCGCAGGTGCCTTTGAGCGCCATCACGCACTACGAGCCGAGGACCACGGCCCTCGCCGTGAATCACCAGGGCCAATTTCCGGCGGTCACGCTTTCCTTCAATCTCGCGCCGGGCGTGGCGCTCGGCGACGCCGTGGATGCCATCAACAACGTGCAGCACGAAATCGGCATTCCTTCCACGATTCACGCCACCTTTCAAGGGACGGCGCAAGCGTTCCAGGATTCGCTCAAAAACGAGTGGGTGATGATCCTGGCTGCGCTCTCGGCCGTTTATATCGTGCTGGGCATGCTGTACGAGAGCTACATCCATCCCATCACGATTCTCTCGACGCTGCCTTCGGCGGGCGTGGGCGCGATTCTGGCCTTGCTGCTTTTCCACTATGACCTGAGCGTGATTGCGCTCATCGGCATCATCCTGCTGATCGGCATCGTGAAGAAAAACGCCATCATGATGATCGACTTCGCCCTGGATGCCGAGCGCAAGGATGGCAAGAGTCCCGAGGATTCAATTTATCAAGCCTGCCTGCTGCGCTTCCGCCCGATCATGATGACGACCATGGCGGCGCTGCTCGGTGCCCTCCCGCTGGCCATCGGAACGGGAACAGGCTCCGAGCTCCGGCGCCCTCTGGGCATCAGCATTGCCGGGGGGTTGATTGTCAGCCAAATGCTCACGCTTTTCACCACTCCCGTGGTTTATCTCTACATGGATCGCCTGCGTCTTTATTTCATCCGGCGCGAAGCGGGGCCTGTATCGCCCGTGCAAACTCCGGGGATCCGTCCATCCACCCTGCCCGGCGCGCCCGCGGACTGATTCACGCGCCGAGCGATTCGGGCCCCCGGGGATTCGGACGCCATCCAGCGCAGCGGCAGTCGAGCCGAGCGTGTCGTACTCTCCTCCGAAATTTGCGCTTCGCGTTGTCGCCTTCTTAGCCGCCATTCAAACTAGTGGATTGAAACGAAGCGAGATGCAGGCATAGTATCCGGTGCTTGGCAAGGAGAGCTGGTGACGGGCCAGAAAGTAGGAGCCGCCGCGGCAGGGCGCATTCCCGAACTCGATGGCATTCGCGGCATGGCCGTCACTATGGTGATTGTCTACCACTACATTTCAGCCGTTCCCCGTCCGGCGTCGAGCGGATTCCTTCATTATTTTCAGGCGTGTTTTCGAATCGGATGGTGCGGGGTGGATCTTTTCTTCGTGCTGTCCGGGTTTTTAATTGGAGGAATTCTCCTCGATGCAAAGGGATCGCCCTCGTATTTCCGGACGTTTTATATTCGCAGATTTCACCGCATCCTCCCAATCTACTATCTCTGGATTGGCATTTATTTCTTGATGGCGTTCAGCTCGTTTCGGCATTTGCCCGCGCCACTCGAGATTGCCCCGCTGCGCTGGACGCTTGTGCCGGTCTTCGTGTTTTTCATCCAGAATCTGGTGCCGAAGCAGCTTCCGGGCTTTTCCGCGCGCTGGTTCGGGCCATTGTGGTCGCTGGCTGTCGAAGAGCAGTTCTACTTGACGATGCCCGCTGTAGTCCGCTTTCTTTCGAAACGCTGGCTGGGGATTTTTCTATGTCTCACGATCCTGTGTGCGCCGGTGGCGCGGGTCGCGGCGTACTTCTTGTCTCCCACGCACACCGTTCAATTGGTTGCCACTCCGTGCCGCGCCGACGATTTGGCCATGGGCGTATTGCTCGCCGTTGCGTGGCGGGACCAGCGCTGGAGAGAAAGAATTCATAACCATCGAAAACTTTTTCGGACCATCCTCCTCGGACTATTGATCGGAGTGCTCTATCTTGCCGTTTGGAGTCCGTCGCCCTACGGGCTCACGGCGGCGGTTTGGGGCTATTCATGCTTGGGCGCGTTCTTCACGGGCATTCTGCTGCTCGCTTTGGTCGCTCCCGGCGGCGCCTGGGCCGCGTTTTGCCGGTGGGGCGTGTGGGGGAATATCGGTAAGGTTTCGTACTGCATGTACGTGATCCACCTGGCGGTCGACGGATTTTGCCACGCCTTTTTGTTGTCCTCGGTGGAAGATATTTCGACGCCGCGCTCTTTCGCGGTGACGCTGCTGGCCGCCGGACTCACCTGGGGTATTGCGAGAATCTCCTGGCGTTTTTTCGAGGCTCCTCTAGTGCGCCGCGGCCACGCCTATCGCTATTAGCGGACATCAGACGAATCCATTATCGCCGCTCAAAGACCGCGAGTGGATTCAGACGCTGTCCAACGCAGTTGCAGTCGAGTCGCGTGTGTCGTAATCTATTGCCAGTGCAAGCGCTGTTTCGGCGCGCCCGTAGCTCAGCTGGATAGAGCGTCTGGCTACGAACCAGAAGGTCGGAGGTTCGACTCCTCTCGGGCGCGCCATTCCTTCTCAAACCCACGGACTGCGTCTCTAGCATATACCTTTTGTATAGCTATTCATGATTGACATCCTCCCGCATTCGTGGATAATCCCCTCGCTGTTCATTTCCTCAGGCTATTTCCCGAGCGCGTTTTTGGCGGCCAGGAGGTCGTATGTGGAATATGCAATCCCTAATCGGTGCCGTCCTATTTGGTGTCTTCATTTCCGCTTCGCTAGCGGCTACGGGAACGAAAGGTCCTGAGCAGGACCAATCGGCCGCGCCGCAAAGCGTCAACCTCGTGATCAGCGCCACCGACTCGAGAGGCAACCCGCTCCCGGGATTGTCCAAAGACCAAGTCTCCGTTTACGATGGCAAAGAGGCGATACAAACTCTGGGAGTGCAGAGCGCTTCCGATTTACCCCTCCATCTGGGCTTCGTGCTGCTGGCCTCCAAGACCAAATTCGACCAGGAGAAGGCGGCCACAATCGAGCTGGCGCAAAAGATCATGCGGCCCGGCATTGATGAGGCATTTGTGATTTCGGCCGGGGGCGAAAAGCCCTGGACCGATTCACATATTGGATGGCTGAAAGATGTTGCTTCGGTGACCGAAACCGTGCACGGTCTGGATAAGAACACCGGGCTGGCTGACCTCTTCTCCTACGAATTGCACACGGACCAGGCGGGACTCGGCCGCATGTCCACCGAAAAATACAACCTCGGAAACGGCTTCAGCGTTTTCGACGTGATTTGGCTGATGACGAAGAACGATCCGCGCCCGGCGCGGCGAGTGGTGGTGATCTTCCGCCTGGCCAGTGCCCACAGCCCTGGAATCAACGAGCAGGTGTCGCATAACGGCGAGATGGGAACATCGCACAGCCGGACCACGCACAACGGCGAGCAAGTGACGAGTGCGACCGAGGCGACGCACAACCGCGTAATAGACACAGCTCAGTCGCTGGGCATTTCGTTTTTTACCATCGGAATTGACGACAAACTCAGCTCGGCCGACACGACCCGCATGAAGCCCGGTACGGACTACATGCCCACGCACTCCGGAGGCAATGACGGGAACGCCCGTGCCTACGACCAGAACATGGACCGCACCATGGAGGTGCAGTACATGGCGGGGCGGGACAACGTCAACCGCATCGCCGATGAGACCGGCGGGCGTCCCTACTGGACCGTCAAGAAGAATTTTGCCGATGCCGTCACCGGCATCACCAATGAGATCGCCGCGCAATACATAGTCAGTGTTGCGGCGCCGGCCGACACCTCCAATGTTCCCGGCCCACTCAGGGTGCAGGTCGCCGGAGCAGGCCACGTCTCGGCGCCGCGTGTGCTACCTGGTTCGGGCCAATAGCCGCTGAGCGATTGATCCGCTGAAAGAAAGGGCTCCCCGCCCTTTTCTCGCTGCATTTCCACGAGGCATGTAATTCCGGCCCGGGTCGGAGTATGATGGCCGCCTGAATCCCCGCAGGGCTCAGTGGAAAGGGCCTCTCATGAACCACCGGTTCACGATTGGCGTCGAAGAAGAGTTTCAAATCGTTGATCCCACGACAGGCGAATTGCGTTCGCACGTCAGCAATCTCGTGGAAGCTTCGACAGCGGGCCTCGGCGAACAGGTGAAGCCCGAGCTGCACCAGTCCATCGTCGAAATCGGCACGAAGATTTGCGGCGATGTCGAGGAACTGGATCTTGAGTTGCGCCGCATCCGGGGCGAACTGGTTCGCGCCGCCGATCGCGTCGGCCTGCGCGTGGCCGCCGCCGGGACGCATCCCTTCTCAAGCTGGATCGACCAGGTGATCACGCCGGGCGATCGCTACAAAAATATCGTCGAAGAGCTTCAGCAGCTCGCCCGGTCGCTCCTGATTTTCGGCATGCACGTGCACGTTGCCGTTCCCGACCGCACCACCATGATTGACCTGATGAACATGGCGCGCTATTTCCTGCCGCACCTGCTGGCGCTCTCGACCAGTTCGCCTTTCTGGATGGGGCGCGATACCGGGCTGAAATCGTTCCGGACCACGGTCTTCCGCCGATTCCCGCGCACCGGAATCCCGGACTACTTCAGCTCCTGGAGTGAATATGAGGACTACATCGCGCTCCTTGTGCATCTGCACTGCATCGATAACGCCAAAAAAATCTGGTGGGACGTACGCCCCCACCCGATTTTCGGTACGCTCGAATTTCGCATCTTCGACGTGGCCACGCGCGTGGACGAGGCCGTCGCCATCGCCGCGCTCACGCAGGCCATCGTCGTCAAGCTGCACCGCCTCTACACGCGCAACATGGGCTTCCGCATGTATCCCCGCGCGCTCATCGAAGAGAATAAGTGGCGCGCCGCCCGCTGGGGCATTGAAGGCAAGCTGATCGATTTCGGCAAGCGCATCGAAGTGCCCATGCGCGAATTGGGAGAGGAGCTGCTCGCATTCGTGGATGACGTGGTCGACGACCTGGGAAGCCGCGAGGCGCTCCGCCCCATCCACACGATTCTTCGCGAAGGCACCAGCGCGGAAAGGCAATTGCGCGTTTACCGCGAAACGGGCGATCTAAAGGCGGTGGTCGCCCATCTCGTCTCGGAAACCAGGGAGGGCGTGTCCCCGCAAGCTTCGACGGCCACGAGCTAGCGATTCAAGCGGTGGAAGGAAGGCCTTGCCTGTTCAACGAAAACCGCGCACACAAGAGCCGCGGCCCACTCCCAAGCGGGTTGGCGCGAAAGAAGGAGTGTCCGGAATGAAGATCGGAATTCTATGCGGGCGCGAACACAGTTTTCCCCCCGCGTTTATCGAGAAAGTGAACCAGCTGGGCGCCTCGAAAAAAATCACCGCCGAGTTCGTCAAGCTGGGCGGAACGCGCATGGGGGAGCCGGCGCGGTACCGCGTGATCGTCGACCGCATCTCGCACGAAGTGGAGTATTACCGCGGCTATTTGAAACACGCCGTGCTGCAAGGCACCTACGTGATCAACAATCCCTTTTGGTGGACGGCGGACGACAAATTTTTCAATTATTCCTTGGCCGCGAAACTGGGTATCGCCACTCCCAAGACCGTCCTTCTGCCGCAGAAATCTTACCCCGCCGATGTGGACATCACTTCCGAATCGCTCCGCAATCTCGAATTTCCGGTTGATTGGGACGCGCTGCTCGATTACGTGGGGCGCCCCGCGATCTTGAAACCGTTTTCCGGCGGCGGCTGGAAGCATGTCTATAAAGTTCACAACCGCGAAGAATTGCTCGCCGCCTACGACGGCACGGGCCCCTACTGCATGACCCTCCAGCAATTCATCAATTTCAATCAGTATGTCCGCTGCTTCACTTTCGGCAAGATGGATATCTTGCCTGTGGCCTACGATCCCAAGGAGCGCCGCTACTTGGTGGAGCACGAATATCTCTCCGCGGAGCTGGGCGCGCGCGTGGTCCGCGACGCGCAGACCATCAATCAAGCGCTCGGCTACGAAATGAACACCATCGAATTCGCGGTCCAGGACGGCGTTCCCTACGCCATCGATTTCCTGAATCCCGCGCCCGATTTCGAGCGCGACCGCATCACGGAGTTTTATTTCAAGCAGGTGGTGGACCGCATGGCGCAATTGGTGATCGATCGCGCGCTGAACGGCGCGCCTTCCGGGTCCTGGCCGCGCTGGGAAGAAATGCTGGGCATCGGCGCCGCGAGCGGCTTCACGGGCGCGCCCTCGAAGACGCGCGCCGGAGCGAAGACCGCATGAACGGTGTTTCGCCGCAGGCTTCTCGCGCGCCCTCTTCTCCCGTGGATGTTTGGCACGGACTGCTGCGTCCGGAGGTCGAGCTCACGCCGGCATTCTGCGCGGAGCTCAATGCGCGCCTGCGCGCCGAGCGGCTCACGTTTGGCGACCGCGTGCATTGCCCCTTCCTTCGCCCATTCTTCATCGATGAAGCCGAAGAGGCGCGTGTGCGCCCGGTGGCGGAGACCATCGCCGCGCTCGGCGAACGCGTGGTGCAGGCGGCGCTCGCTTCGCACGAATTGCTCGCGCAGGTTGCGTTGAACCCCGACGAGGAGCGCCTCGTGCGCATCGAGCCGGGATACAATCGTGCGAGCACTGCTTCGCGCCTGGACGCTTTCCTGCTCCCCAATTCGCTTCAGTTCGCCGAGTACAACGCGGAATCGCCCGCGGGGCTTGGCTACGCGGAGACGCTGGCCGAAGTTTTTCGCGGCCTGCCGATCATGGCGCATTTCGAAGAGCGCTTCCGCGTCGAATCTTATCCTTTATCTTCTTCGATCCTCGACGCGCTGCTCGCGAGCTATCGCGAATGGGGCGGAAAATCGCCCCAGCCCGTAATCGCCATCGTGGATTG
>Ga0187802_10000042_pt1 | contig 25730 bp, 18 predicted proteins | sample NC_wetland_sal_i_FD_130584 | JGI IMG/M metagenome (GOLD analysis project Ga0187802, IMG submission 130584) | Wetland sediment microbial communities from Neuse River Estuary, North Carolina, USA - Control_2 | ecosystem: Environmental > Aquatic > Freshwater > Wetlands > Sediment | place: USA... | reverse complement strand
TGATCGGCAAAAACCTGCTCGACCTGAAGGATCAGGACGGCAAGTACCTGATCCGCGAAATGATCCGTATCGCCAGCGGATCCGGCTCGGGGTGGGTCAATTACAAGTGGCCAACAAAATTGAAGACAAGACCAGCTACGTCGAAAAGATGGGTGATTATTTCGTCGGTGTTGGAGTGTACCGGGAGTAACGCTCTCGGCGAGTCCAGGAAACTGCCGGGCAAAGCAACACCATGCGGACATTCGTCAACGAGCCGGCGTCACGATTTTTCTCACGCCTGACAATCGCACCAAGACTTTCATCGCTGCCGCGGTGGTGCTGATCTGCTTGATCGGAATGGGCGTGATTGCGGTGCTCGGCTCACGCGAGATCTCCCGAAATTTGGACGAGCTTTCACGCTCCAACCTGCCGAACCGCAGTGCGGCGGTGATGGTCAATAACTCGGTCGTTGCCGCGCATATGCGGATCTTCCGCTATGTGTCCTGGGCTAGTAACGGCGTAAACGAAAAACTTCTGCAGACTCTGCGAGACGAAATTGAAGCTGACTTTTCGTCCGTTAGGACCAGTTTCAATGAGCTCGCGGCTCGAGGGGACCTCTCCGCCGAGATCAAGGCCGAGCTGAGCGCGCTGGATCAAAAGTTGCAGAAATACGAGAGCACCGCCAGGGACGTTCTCGACGTCGGCAGGACCGATCCGCCGATGGCGACAATGATGCTCGGTCAAACCGATGATAGCTTCACCGAAATCGAAGGTAACATTCGCAAGATCCTGAATGCGATTATGGCGGACTCGTATTCGATCGTCGAAGCTCTGTCGCTTGCCACCAGTCGCGAGATGCTTTCGCTCGGCATCGGGTTGATCACCTGCTTTCTGGTTAGTGTCGCCGCCATGGCTTTCGTTGCCAGATCGATCGTCAAGCCGATCACATCGATCACCAATGCCATGCAAAGGCTGGCGACCGGCGACACCGCCGTCCGCCTGGATTACGCGGATCGCGCTGATGAAATTGGACGGATGATCGAGGCAATCGAGATTTTCCGGCGCAACGTTCTCGAGATTCAGGCGATGCAGCTCGCGCGCCGCGAGGCCGAGGAGCAGCGGACGCAAAAACGGCGCGAGGAAATGGGCGCGCTCGCGGCGGAGTTCGAGGGGTCGGTCAAGCAGATCGCCGCTCAGCTCGTCGAAGCGGTTACCGCAGTTCGCAACAACGCCGAAACCATGGCCAAGGTGGCCGAAGATACCCTGACGAAATCCGGCTCCACGGTGCAAGCCGTCGTCAATACCCGCGAGAACGTGGAGACGGTGGCGCAGGCTGCAAGCGAGCTGTCGCGAACGATCGATGAATTGGCGCTGCGCACGAATGATGTGTTCAAACTCACCAACGACACCGCGGAGCAATCGGAAAGCGCCAGTGCAGAGCTGGCGAAGCTTGCCGCCTCGGTGGAGCAGATTCTGCCAATCACCGATCTCATCCAAGGCATCGCACAGCAGACCAATCTATTGGCTCTGAACGCAACCATTGAGGCAGCCCGGGCCGGCATGGCCGGCAAGGGCTTCGCTGTGGTGGCCGGTGAAGTGAAGACGCTGGCCCAGCAAAGCGGGCGAGCCACCGACGAGATCGCGCGCAAGATTGCGGCTGTCCGCGAAACCTGTGCCGCCGTGGTCTCGACCATTAGCCACATCATTGCGGCAATCAAAAATCTCAAAGCCTTCGCTACAGAAATCTCGACCGGGATCGGGCAGCAATCCGCTGCGACCGCCGGCATTTTCGCCAGCGCTCAATCAGCCGCGGACAGTTCGCGATCGGTGGCAGAAGATATGGTCGACTTGAACGGCCACGCCGACGCGACTTTCGCGGCTTCGAACGAAGTGCTCGAGACGACAAAGCGGCTGTTCGACCATACCCGCGGAGTGCAGAGCAACGTCGACAGCTTCCTGCGCCATGTGAGAAGCGCTTAAGCCCAAGCGCACGTTTTGTCCGCTCAAGCGGCGAGCAGTTTCTGCACTTCGGTGACCAATTCACGCAGATGGATCGGCTTGGACAGGACCTTGGCGTGTTTGGGGGCGCTGGAGTCCGAATTGAGCGCCACGGCGGCAAAGCCGGTGATGAACATGATCTTGATGTCCGGATCGAGTTCGGCGGCCCGGCGGGCTAGCTCGATCCCGTCCATTTCCGGCATGACGATATCGGTGAGCAGGAGTTCGAACGGCTCCTCGCGCAATCGCTGGTAGGCGGACAGACCGTTATCGTAGGAAATCACCTCGAATCCGGCATTCTGCAGCGCCTTCACCAGGAAACGCCGCATATCGATGTCGTCTTCGGCAAGCAGGATTTTGGACATGACCAGCGAACCCGGCTTTCGCCGGCCCCCTGCATCCCATAAGCGGGACGTCAGGTAAACATCGGGTGAAAGCGCGCCGCGGCCGGCGCCCGGGCGCGGCAGCGAATGGCCTTGGCAAGCCCCGGCGCGTATGGAAAATATCCAAGGCTCAACGCTACGAATCGAGGAAAGCCCCGCCAGCGTCATGCCGGAACTACAGGACGAATTCGACCCCCCGTTCGAAGCCCTGGAGCCGGCGCAGTGCCGCGGTCCGCTGCTGTTCAACTCGCCGCATAGCGGGCGGGTTTATCCGCATGAATTCCTGCTGACCTCGCGGCTCGATTTGGCAACGCTGCGCCGCTCGGAGGATTCCTTCGTCGGCGAGCTGATCGAAGGCGTGGTGGCCCGCGGCCATCCGGTGGTACGGGCGCACTTTCCGCGCTGCTATGTCGACGTCAATCGCGAGCCCTACGAGCTGGACCCGCGGATGTTCGACGGCAGGCTGCCTTCATTCGCCAATACGCGCTCGATGCGCGTGGCGGGCGGGCTAGGCACGGTGGCTCGCGTGGTCGGCGACGCACAGGAAATCTACGATCAGCGTATTGCCGTGGCCGAGGCAATGCGCCGCATCGATGGCCTTTACAAACCTTATCATCGCGCGCTGCGCCGGTTGTTCATGCAGCTGCAACGCGATTTTGGCGCTGCCATCCTGATCGATTGCCACTCGATGCCTTCAAGCACCGGGGGCCGCGATGAGCGTCCGCGCGCCGATCTCGTGCTCGGTGATCGCTACGGCACCAGCTGTGTCGGCATCGTGCCGGAAACAATCGAGCAATGCATGCACGGCTTCGGCTACGCCGTGAGCCGCAACAAGCCATATGCTGGTGGCTTCATCACCGAGCATTACGGCAACCCGACTGCCGGGTTGCACGCCATTCAGCTGGAAATCAACCGCGCGCTGTACATGGATGAACGCCGATACGAACCCTCGGCCTCCTTTGCCAAGCTGGCGCAGGAATTCGAAATATTGGCCGACCGGCTCGCCGAGATCCCAATCGAAGAGTTGCGGCCGTATCGCGCCGCCGCCGAATAGGCCCGGCGCGGACGCTCAAGAAAAAGGGCCGCCCACCTTACGGGAGCGGCCCAAGTCTAGGGAGGAAACGCCCAAGGAGGGCGACGGTAACGGGAGAGACTCTCTCGCTACCGCACTGCAGCAACATACACCGCGCCGCACAAAATTCAAGGCTGATCGGCTACGCATAGTCGGATTTCCCCATATAATTTCCGAGGATTATGCATATTTGCCAAGCAGCGTGGTAAAACCTTCGCAATATCAAGTCCCTATTGGGACGACGTCGTTTGCTTAAAACTTCGCCATTCCCGTTTTCGTGCGCGGCGGCCAAGCAGATTCCGCATACCGGAGGCCTTTCCGCGCGCGGCAAAGCGGCAGCGCACAATGGGGTATAGGCTCGAGCTACAGGGGGTGTGATGACGGCGATCGACTTTAGTGCCTTTGTCGATGAACTCGCCACCATTTCCGGCGAGACCATCCGGCCGTTCTTTCGCAGCGCGCTTGGCATTGAAAACAAGAGCCGCTCGGGCGGCTTCGATCCGGTAACCGCTGCCGACCGCGCCGCCGAAGCGGCCATGCGCGCCCTGATTAAACGGACATTTCCCGAGCACGGCATCATTGGCGAGGAATTCGGCATCGAGCAGCGCGACGCTGAATACGTCTGGGTGCTCGATCCGATCGACGGGACCAAATCGTTTATTTGCGGCATGCCGGCCTGGGGGACCCTCATCGCACTGACCCGCCGCGGCGAGCCGATTTACGGCATGATGCACCAGCCGTTCACCCGCGAGCATTTTTCCGGCGATGGCCGCGGCGCCCGTTATCGCGGTCCTGCCGGCGATCGAACCTTGGCCGTGCGCGACTGCGCCTCGGTCGAGGACGCCGTGCTGTGCACCACCAGTCCATTGTTAATGACGCCGAGCGACCGGCAGCGCTTTCAACAGGTCGAGCGGGCGGTACGGCTGTCGCGCTATGGCGGCGATTGCTACGCTTACTGCGTGCTGGCGGCCGGCCATGTCGATCTCGTGATCGAGACCGAACTCAAGCCGCACGACGTGCTGCCGCTCATTCCAATCATCGAAGGCGCCGGCGGGATCATCACCACCTGGGAGAACAGCCGCCCGCATGAGGGCGGCCGCATCGTAGCGGCAGGCGATAAACGCGTCCACGCGCAGGCGCTCGAACTCCTGAAAAGCTGAGCCGCAGCGCGATTTGAAATCTCAATAGAGCGGCGTGCCCGGCACGAACGCGTCGAACGCCGCCCAGAATTGCGAGCGGAAACGGTCTTGCTCCATGAGGAGCTCGTGCTGCGCGCCGACGATGACGAGATGCGAACCGGCACGCAATATACCGGCGAAGTCTTCGATTGCGGAGTTTGAAACAATCTGGTCGTTGCCGCCGGCAACAATCAGCATCGGCTGGCGAATGCGCGCCGGATAGCTCGGTTCGCGCAGCGCGCGCATCGAGCGGAATGCCGCGTCACACCAGGCGACAGTGGGCGCTCCGAGCGCGAGCGCCGGCTCCGCTTCGAGAATCGCGGCATTGCGCGCATAGCGCACCGGGTCGGACGTGAGAATATTGCCGAGGAAGGGCCGGGATTCGACGATGCTAGTGTCGGTTCTCGGGACATACATCCCGCCCAATCCAACCGAGCGCAGCGCGCGAACAACGATCCAGCCGGCCCCCATCGAATAATCTACACCGCCGAGCGCGATCAGCGGTGCGATCAGCACCATGCGATCGAACCAGTGCCGGCCGCGATGTGCGGCGCGGATAAGGACGTTGGCGCCGGTGGAATGGCCGATTGCAAAGAGTGGCGGCGGACAATCGGGCAAGACGATGTCGCGCATGAAGGTTTCAAGATCTAGATCGTAGTCGGCAAAGTCGCGGACATAGCCCTTGCGGCGATCAGACAGTGCACGGTCGGAGAGCCCCTGCCCGCGCCAGTCCAGCGCCGCGACCGCAAAACCGCGTGCGCGCAGATCGCGCACGGTCTCGAAATATTTTTCAATCCATTCCGAGCGGCCCTGAAAAATGCATACGGTGCCGCGGCGTCCGGCCGGCGGCAGCCAGCGGGCGAAGCGAAGGGCCACACCGTCAGTGGTCTTGAGCGCGCCGGTGACAAAGTTGTCGGGAACCGGGTTCGCGGGAATCGAGACAAGTTTCATGAAAGCGTTTCGGGCGAGCCGTAGCGTTCGCTTATAACAGCAGCCAACGCCCACTCAACTTGCCACGCCGACAATGGCGAGGAACCAGTCGCGGAACCTCGGCGAAAAGCCACGGTACCGGCTCGCAACCTTGCAATATTCACTTGCAAAAACAGTATCTTAGTGTCCCTTGCGGGAGTCGAATAATGCACCCATATGAATTCCGCGCAGGCCAATCCAGGGCTGCGCATTCCGGCCCGGCCCAATTGGGCGAGCCATCCGCATGTCGCTTCAGAAGGAGGATATGCCATGCGAACTTTCGACTTATCACCCCTTTATCGTTCGACCGTTGGCTTCGACCGTCTGTTCTCGTTGCTCGATCAGGGCCTCGAGGGCGCGGCTCCCGCTTATCCGCCCTACAATATCGAGCGGACCGGCGAAAATTCGTATCGCGTTTCGGTAGCGGTAGCCGGCTTTAATGAGCCGGAGCTTTCGGTCGTGGCGAAGGAGAATACGCTGACGATCCGCGGCGAAAAGAACGCCAAGGAGGAGGAGAAGCGCGGCGACGTGCTCTATCAGGGCATTGCGGCGCGTACCTTTGAGCGCGTGTTCCAGCTCGCTGATTTCGTCCTAGTGAAGGGCGCGAGCCTCGAAAACGGTCTCTTGCACGTCGACTTGGTGCGTGAGATCCCCGAGGCTAAGAAGCCGCGCTCGATCCCGATCAACGGCAAGGCCGGCGGCCCGACCGTCATCGAGAACACGAAGGCCGCGTAACGGTCTTTAGCTACGCGTTAGCAAGCGCCCCGGTTATCCGGGGCGCTTTTTTGCGGCTCAGTCGTTGATCGCAGGAACGGCGGCGTCCTTGGCGGGCCTGCGCGATGGCTCCGATTGCGGCGCTGGCGGCGCGGTGGTCGCGACATCGGGTCTGGCGACCGGCTTCTTTTCATTCGCAATGGTCGCAGCGAGACCTGCAGGCCGGGGGCGCGGCAGTGGCACGAGATTAAGCCCGGAAGAACGCCGATCGCCCGATGATAGTTCGGATGCGCCGATATAAGGCGGCCGCCCGTAACCGGGCTCGATATCATCAGGTGGCGGATAAGGCGGTGCTGCCACCCGGCCATAATACACGGGCGCGTAAGGGCCAGGCATATACGGGCCGTAAAGTCCCGGGCCGGCAACGATGCGATTGGCGTCGCGGATGGCGCCGGAGCGCGCATCCACGACGACCCGCATGGGGACGCCGCGAAAATCGATCGCACGCACGACGTAGGTTGTGCCCTCGCGCAAAGGCGGCGCTAGCGGTTCGAAACCGGCCGCTCTTAGCGTGCGCAGGATCTCATAGGGCGGCACAAAACCGCGCAGCGGCGTCTGTGGTGTCGATGGTGAAGGGCTTGGTGAAGACTGGGCAAAGCTTGAGACAGCGGACAGGACGCAAAATGCGAACACAATTCCGGATCGTCTCAGCACGGCCAACCCCCTCCCCGTCCCAATTGTCCGCCGCCGGTGAGATGAGCCTTAAATTGGGGCGACCCTTGGGCGCGCCTCGAATGGGCGCGTCTCAAATCTGGCGCAGAGGTTCACGAAGCGTTCGATGTCTTCGTCAACGGTGGCAAACGAGGTCACGAGCCGTATGAGGACATTGTCCGCGCCAGTGTCCAAACTGTCGCTATTGCGGACGTAATAGCTCGCCCCGGCCGCCCTGAGCTTGGCATCCAGCGCACGCGGCACAACCACAAAGACGAGATTGGCTTCCACGGGCCAGACCGGCCGCAGGCCGATTGCGGTCAGCGCAGCCGCCAAGTTATCGGCCATCGCATTGGCGTGGCAGGCCAGATCAAGCCAGCGATCGTCGGCAAGATAGGCCAGGAACTGCGCCGCGATGAAACGGTGCTTTGACAGAAGATGACCGCCGCGCTTGCGGCGCTCGCCGAAGGAGGCCGCCATGGCGGGATCGAAGAAGATCACTGCCTCCGCTGCCAGGGCCCCGCCTTTGGTCGCGCCAAGCGACAACACGTCGACCCCGCTGCGCCACGTCATCTCGGCGGGCGTGACATTGAGCCGAACCAGCGCATTGGCAAAGCGAGCGCCATCCATGTGCACCGCGAGCGACCGCTGCCGCGCGATTTGCGCTAGCGCGGCGATCTCGTTGGTCCGGTAAATGGTGCCGGCCTCGGTGGCCTGCGTGATCGACAGCGCCGATGGAATAACCTGATGCGGACTGTGCCCGCCATAGCCAGCGAGCGCCTCGTGGAGGCCATCGGCGGTGATCTTGCCGGCCGTGCCGGCCAAGCCGACAAGCTTGAGGCCGTTTCCGAAAAATTCGGGCGCGCCGCATTCGTCGGTGGCAATGTGCGATTCGGCGTGACAAAGAATGGCGCCCCAGGGCGGCGAGACTTGCGCCAGCGCCAACGCGTTTGCCGCCGTGCCGGTCGGCACCAGGAAAGCCGCCACGTCACGTTCGAAGATCTCGCAGAACCTGCGCTCGCCCGCATGTGTCCAATCATCATTGCCATAGCCGCGCGCGTAGCCGCGGCTCGCCTCGGCCAAAGCATCGAGAATGGCAGGTGCGACCGGCGCCGTGTTGTCGCTGGCAAAATTCATTTGGGGAACCTAGCGGGGGCTGCGCTTGCGCGCAGGCGAGGCGTAACGGCTGCGTTCTGCGCCGCTTCTTTAGCCCGCGCAAGACCGCGCCTGCATGGGTGCTCGCTCCAGTTCATCCTCCGCCTCGCAGGAACGGACGCGGCGCATTTGCAGTCCGTTCCATCCCATGATCCACTGTAAGCGCGGAACACGGGCGACCACAATTTCGTTGGGCCGGAAAGGGCGCTTTTTCCGCCGGCTTTTGGCCTGTGCGGCTTGTGTTAGCGCCGGGAATTTGCCATGTTTCGCATAGGACAGCATTGCTGTCCCAATTATGATCCCAAAGTGCGCGGTCGGTTGAAGTCCGACGAGACGCGCGGATCGGCTGCCGGGTGGCGAGGGCGCGCCGAACGGCGGCAAGAACTAGCAACCAGCGGCCGTTGAGCGGATCGAGGGTTGCCCCCAAGATGAGTTAATCGCCCTGGCGCAGGATGCGGCCATCCTGCGTGGGCTGTCGTGCGCCGGACCCGCGATACTGCGCGTTTCGGGGTCCCGCGAGGAGCGCGTGGACGATGACCGCGTCTGGTTTCGGCTTGTTTGATCCAACGCTGGAAAAGGATTCCTGCGGCGTTGGATTTATTGCCGACATCAAGGGACGTAAGTCGCACAAGATCGTCGAAGATGCGCTGACAATTCTGCTCAATCTCGAGCACCGTGGCGCGGTCGGCGCCGATCCTCGCGCCGGCGACGGCGCCGGAATTCTGGTGCAGACCCCGCATAAATTTCTCGCCAAGAAGGCCGCCGCGCTCGGCATCAAGCTGCCCGTGCCTGGACACTATGCGGTCGGCGCATTGTTCATGCCGCACGACGCCGATTGGCGCCGCGAGATCATGGACACTTACACCGCGGTGGCGGCGCAGGACGGCATGGCCGTTCTCGGCTGGCGCGACGTGCCGACCAACAACGCCACACTCGGCGAATCGGTCAAGCCGACCGAGCCGGTGCATATGCAAGTGTTCATCGCGCGCAATCCGAAGGTCGCGTCGGAACAGGAGTTCGAGCGGCGGCTCTACATTCTGCGCAAGACGATCTCGAGCACGCTCTACGGCCGCCGAGGTCGCAGTACGTCCAATTATTATCCGGTCTCTATCTCATGCCGCACGCTGATCTACAAAGGCATGTTCCTCGCCGATCAGCTCTGCACCTATTATCCCGATCTGCATGATCCGGACTTTGAGAGCGCCCTGGCGCTGATCCATCAGCGATTCTCGACCAACACCTTCCCGACTTGGTCGCTGGCGCACCCCTACCGCATGATCGCGCATAACGGCGAGATCAACACGCTGCGCGGCAACAACAACTGGATGGCGGCACGGCAAGCCTCGGTGTCGTCACCGAAATTCGGCGCCGACATCAACAAATTGTGGCCGATCTCCTATGAGGGCCAATCGGACACTGCGTGTTTCGACAATGCGCTCGAATTTCTGGTGATGGGCGGCTACTCGCTCGCGCACGCGATGATGATGATGATTCCGGAGGCGTGGGCGGGCAATCCGCTCATGAGCGAGGAGCGCCGCGCCTTCTATGAATATAACGCAGCGCTGATGGAGCCCTGGGACGGCCCGGCGGCGATCGCCTTCACCAACGGGCGCCAGATCGGCGCCACGCTCGACCGTAACGGTTTGCGGCCCGCGCGTTATTTCGTCACCCGCGACGATCGCATCATTATGGCGTCCGAAATGGGCGTGCTGCCGGTTCCCGAGCAGGACATCGTCGTGAAGTGGCGACTGCAGCCAGGCAAGATGCTGCTGGTCGATCTCGACGAGGGCCGCCTCATTCCGGATGAGGAACTCAAGGCGCAGTTGGCGCGCAGCCATCCGTATCAGGAATGGCTGGAGCGCACGCAAATCGTGCTGGAGAATCTGCCGCCCGCACCCGAAGCGGCGCCGATCTCCAACCTGTCGCTGCTCGATCGGCAGCAGCTGTTTGGCTACACGCAGGAGGATCTCAAGCTCCTGATGACGCCAATGGCGACAACCGGTGAAGAGCCGGTCGGCTCCATGGGCAACGACACACCGATCTCGGCGCTGTCGGATCGGCCGAAGCCGCTGTTCACCTATTTCAAGCAGAACTTCGCGCAGGTGACGAACCCGCCGATTGATCCGATCCGCGAAGAGCTGGTGATGAGTCTCGTCTCGATCATCGGTCCGCGGCCGAATCTGTTCGATCTCGAAGGCTCGTCGCGCAAGAAGCGCCTCGAAGTTCATCAGCCGATTCTCACCAACGCCAATCTTGAGAAGATCCGCTCAATTTCCGATCTCGGTGACCATTTCCGGTCGCTAACGCTCGATACCACCTGGCCCGCGGAATCCAGCGCCGCCGGGATGGAAACGGCGATCGATGAACTATCCGAGCGGGCCGAAGCCGCGGTCCGTGATGGCGTCAACATCATCATCCTTTCGGACCGCCGCGCCGGCGCCGATCGCATCCCGATTCCCTCGCTGTTGGCCTGCGCCGCCGTGCATCACCATCTGATCCGCGAGGGCTTGCGCACGTCGGTCGGCCTGGTCGTCGAATCCGCCGAGCCGCGCGAGGTGCACCATTTCTGCTGTCTTGCCGGTTACGGCGCCGAGGCGATCAATCCATATCTCGCGTTTGAGACGCTCGTTGGGATGAAAAGCGAATTGCCGCAAAAGCTCGACGACAAGGAAATCATCAAGCGCTACATCAAATCGATCGACAAGGGTTTGCTGAAAGTGATGTCCAAGATGGGCATCTCCACTTATCAGTCCTATTGTGGCGCCCAGATTTTCGACGCGGTCGGACTGAAGACCGACTTCGTCGCCAAATATTTCACCGGCACCGCGACCCGCATCGAAGGCGTGGGCCTCGCCGAGATCGCCGAGGAAGCAGTGCGGCGGCATCGCGATGCGTTCAGCGATTCGCCGATCTATCGATCGATGCTCGATGTCGGCGGCGAATATGCGTTCCGGGTGCGCGGTGAAGAACACGTCTGGAACGCCGCCACGGTATCGGCGCTGCAACACGCAGTGCGCGGCAATTCCTACGACGGGTATCGGCTATTCGCGCGGCAGATCAACGAACAGTCGCAGCACCTCTACACGATCCGCGGTCTGTTCCGCATGAAATCGGCCGAGGAGGATGGCCGCCGGCCGATTCCACTCGAGGAGGTCGAACCGGCGAAGAACATCGTCCGGCGCTTTTCGACCGGCGCCATGTCGTTCGGATCGATCTCGCGCGAGGCGCACACCACGCTTGCCATCGCCATGAACCGGATCGGCGGCAAGTCCAATACCGGCGAGGGCGGCGAGGAGGCTGACCGCTTCAGGCCGCTGCCGAACGGCGACTCGATGCGCTCCGCGATCAAGCAGGTGGCGTCGGGACGCTTCGGCGTAACTGCGGAATATCTGGTCAATTCCGACGTGATGCAGATCAAGATCGCCCAAGGCGCCAAGCCGGGCGAAGGCGGGCAATTGCCCGGGCACAAGGTCGATAAGATCATCGCCAAGGTGCGCCATTCGACGCCTGGCGTCGGTCTGATCTCGCCGCCCCCGCATCACGATATTTATTCGATCGAGGATCTGGCCCAGCTCATTTTCGACTTAAAGAACGTCAACCCGCAGGGCGACGTATCGGTCAAGCTCGTGTCCGAAGTGGGCGTCGGCACCGTCGCCGCCGGCGTCTCCAAGGCGCGTTCCGATCACGTCACCATCGCCGGGTTCGAGGGCGGCACCGGCGCCTCGCCGCTGACCTCGATCAAACATGCCGGCTCGCCGTGGGAGATCGGACTTGCCGAGACCCATCAGACGCTGGTCGCCAATCGCCTGCGCGGCCGTATTGCCGTGCAGGTCGACGGCGGCATCCGCACCGGCCGCGACGTGGTGGTCGGCGCGCTCCTTGGCGCCGACGAATTCGGCTTCGCCACCGCGCCGCTGATCGCCGCCGGCTGTGTGATGATGCGCAAATGCCACCTCAATACTTGCCCGGTGGGCGTCGCCACCCAGGATCCGGTGCTGCGCAAACGTTTCCGCGGTCAGCCGGAGCACATCATCAATTATTTCTTCTTCGTCGCCGAAGAAGTGCGTGAACTGATGGCCGAGCTGGGCTACCGCACGTTCAACGAGATGATCGGGCAGATGCACATGCTCGATCGCCGCCAGCTGATCGCCCATGCCAAGGCGACCGAGCTCGATTTCTCGAAACTGTTCATGAAGCCGGACGTGCCAGCGAGCGTCGCTATTTTCAATTGCGAGCGCCAGGACCATAAGATTCGGGACATCCTCGACCGCAAGCTGATCGCGCAATCGCAAGCTGCGCTCGAGCGCCGCGAGCCGGTGCGCATGGCCTATCCGATCAAGAATACCGATCGCACCGCCGGCGCCATGCTCTCCGGCGAAGTCGCCAAACGCTACGGACACGAAGGCCTGCCGCCGGACACGATTGTGACGCGCTTTACCGGTACGGCCGGTCAGAGCTTTGGCGCCTTTCTGGCCCGCGGCGTGACTTTCGAACTTGAGGGCGACGCCAACGACTATCTCGGCAAAGGGCTTTCCGGCGGCCGGATAGTGGTGCGGCCCCCGGCCAATGCGGGAATCGTGCCGGAGCAGTCGATCATTGTCGGCAATACCGTTTTGTACGGCGCCATCTCCGGTGAGTGTTACTTCCGCGGCGTGGCCGGCGAGCGGTTCGCAGTCCGCAATTCCGGAGCGATCGCTGTCATCGAAGGCGCCGGCGATCATTGCTGCGAATACATGACCGGCGGCGTCGTGGTGGTGCTGGGATCGACCGGCCGCAATTTTGCCGCCGGCATGTCGGGCGGCATCGCCTATGTGCTGGACGAGGACGGCAGCTTTCCTTCACGCTGCAACCTGGCCATGGTCGATCTCGAACCGATGCCGGAGGAAGAGGATATCAACGCCAAGGTCTTCCATCACGCGCGGGATCTTGAAGCGCACGGGCTGGTCGACATCATGTCGGACCTGAGCAGCTTCGACGGCCACCGGTTGCACCATCTGATCACGCGTCACGCCCGCTTTACCGGCTCGGCGGTTGCGGCCAAGATATTGAACGACTGGACGGGCTGGTATCCGAAGTTCCGCAAGATCATGCCGGTCGAATATCGCCGCGCGCTCAACGAGCTCAAGACCGCAGCCATTGCGGCGGAGTGACCTCGCACAAAGAACGCCGACAAAACTGCCAACAATAGAGAGCGCCTTTGGGCAAGATCACCGGCTTTCTCGAATATCCTCGTGAGGATCGCGACTACCAACCGGTCGCCGAACGCATCCGGCACTGGCACGAATTCGTTTTGCCGCTGCCGGAGAAAGAACTCGTGACTCAGGCGGCGCGCTGCATGAATTGCGGCGTGCCATATTGCCAGGGCACCGGCTCGCTCGCGCCCGGCACGCCGGGCTGCCCGGTCAACAATCAGATCCCCGATTGGAACGACCTGGTCTATTCCGGCGACTGGGAAGAAGCCGCACACAACCTGCACTCGACCAACAATTTCCCGGAAGTGACCGGCCGCGTCTGTCCGGCGCCATGCGAGGCGTCATGTACGCTCAACATCGACGAGAATCCGGTCACCATCAAATCGATCGAATGCGCGATCGCCGATCGCGCTATCGCTCAGGGCCTGCGGCCGGAACCGCCGTCGGAGCGGACCGGCAAGAAGGTCGCGATCGTGGGCTCCGGGCCGGCTGGGCTTGCCTGTGCCCAGCAGCTTGCACGCGCCGGGCATGACGTTCACGTCTATGAGCGCTGGGCCAAGGCCGGCGGGCTTCTGCGTTACGGCATTCCCGATTTCAAGATGGAGAAGAACCACGTCGATCGTCGCGTAACCCAAATGGAAGGCGAAGGCGTGGTGTTCCACTATGGTGCACATGTCGGCGTCAATGTCGACGCGCATAAATTGGTGGCGCAGCATGATGCGGTGGTACTCACGGGCGGCGCGGAAGAACCGCGCGACCTGCCGGTGCCCGGACGCGAGCTCAAAGGCATTCATTTTGCGATGGACTACCTGCCGCAACAGAATCGGCGCGTCAGCGGTGAAGCGCCGATCTCGGGCGAGCCGATCCTGGCGACCGGCAAACATGCAGTCGTGATCGGCGGCGGCGATACCGGATCGGACTGCATCGGCACCGCCTTTCGCCAGGGTGCGCTGTCGGTCACCAACTTCGAGATCATGCCGCAGCCGCCGCTCCAGGAAAACAAGATGCTGACCTGGCCGGATTGGCCGCTCAAGTTGCGCACCTCCTCGAGCCACGAGGAAGGCGTCGAGCGCGATTTCGCGGTGATGACGACGAAATTCACCGGCGAGAACGGCGCCGTTAAAAAACTTCATTGCGTACGCGTCGACGCCAAGATGAAGCCGATACCGGGGAGCGAATTCGAAATCGCCGCCGATCTCGTGCTGCTGGCAATGGGCTTCGTGCATCCGGTGCACGAGGGAATGATCAAATCTCTCGACCTCGCGCTTGATCGAGGCGGCAATATCAGCGCCTCGACCGGGGATTACCGGACTTCGATCGACAAGGTGTTTACCGCCGGCGATATGCGCCGCGGTCAATCATTGGTGGTTTGGGCGATACGCGAAGGCCGTCAGGCCGCCCACGCCGTGGACAAATATCTGACGGGATCGAGCCTGCTGCCGCGGTGAGCGCGTCTGCCGCGCGCCTTCCATAAAACGCGAAACTATTCTTGTCTCAGCGTGAGCCCACCGGCGCCGGCGGTATAGGCGCGCCGTCGAGATCCGCGTTCGCTGGCCGGCGTGGCCTGGTCACGCCCGAATCTTTGGCGGACTCTTTGCCCGGCTTGCTCTTTGCATCCTTGGCGGAGTCGGCCGGCTTTTTGTCGCTCTTCCCTGCCGGCGCGGGTGTCAACGCGGCGGGCTGCGGCGCGATTTCGGGCGCTGCGCTCGCGGATGCGCCCGGCCGCGGCCAGGAAAAATCGTCGGCGCGGCCGGCCGGCGCCGGCAGTGGATCGCCGCGATTTAACACCTTTGCCGCAGTCGGATCGGAGAGCGCCTGATTGCTGCGGCCGCCGGCCCCCACGAGATCGCCGCTCTCTGCCTCGTTTGCCGACAGCGGCAAGACCGGCCCGACATCGGGCCGCGCTCCGACCGTCCCCGATTTCGGCGCCGCTTCCGGCGCCGGCAGCGCCACCGGCGCAACATGGGTCGACATCACCCGCCGCAGTTCATGATCGACATAGCTTGCGAGCTTCACGGCGCCGGCTTTGGTGAAATGCACGCCATCCGCGGTGCGCAGCCGACGAATCTGGCCTTCGAAGTCCGGACCCTGCACGGCGTAACGTCCCTGGTCATCGACGAAGCCGTCCCAGATATCAACGTAAACGATGCCGGCTTTTTCGGCGCGCTCGCGATAAAGCTCGTCGAGATAACTCGTATCGCCGGTCGATTTGGTTCCGCGGATGGCAGGTAATCCGACCCACACGATCGGCACACCTTTGCTCTTGAGCGCATTGATCATGTCGTCGATGCGTTTGGCGTAGAGTGTCGCCCATGGGTCGGTGTGAAATTCATAGGAGCCGCCGGGCACCGGCCGTTGCGTATCGCCTTGGGCCGCCGCTTGCGGCGGCGCTTCGCTGTCGACGGGCGCCGCCGTCTTGTCTTGCGGCGGTTGTGCCGCGGCCGGATTCGCCGCCGGGTTTGCACTTTGCGCCGGCTCGCCGGCGCGCTTAGCGTTCGGCGCGGGCGGGTTTTTGTCGCGCAGCGACACGCGATCGTTCAGGCCCAGCATCACCACGATCGCGTCCGGCTTCTCGTTCACAAGCGCGTCTTTGATGGCTTGCGGCCAATCGAGCGTCTCGTTCTTGGCATCGTAGCGCACGAGACCCGAGGTCGCGCGGATCTTACGTTCCACCCCGATCTCCGGCTGATCGGCGTAGAGTTCGTCCAACCCATAGCCGAGCCAGTCGGCTAGCGAATCGCCGACGACGACCACATTGGTGGTTGGCGGCGCTTCCAGTTTGCGCGGCGCCGGCGCCTTGGTGGAATCGACAACCGGCGGCGGCCGCATGAAACCCGAGAATGGAAAAAAGAAATCGCGTTGCGGGCTTTGCCGGTAATACCGATAGCCGCCATAGCCGCCGCCATAATAGCGGTCGCCGCCCCAATTTTGCGCGGCGGCGGGTTCGGCCAACGGCAACACAGCGGCGGCGGCGACTGCGACCAGAGCCGCGCGCTTTGCCGGCGCCATCGTCCTATTGAGCGTCATGACCAGCTGCCAAAGGAACATCTTTCGCTGCCATTCTAGGCTACTGCGGCCAGAAAAGCTTGTGCGCAAAACCAAGCGAAAACGTGTCGGCTGACCAAAAGGTCCCGCCGGAATTCATGGCTGCCGCAAGCGGTCAAGCAGCCCGCTCGAGGCAAAACCATCGGGAATTTCGCCGATCGAAGCCTGAAAATTGCGAATGGCGAGCCGGGTCCGCGGTCCGAGCAAGCCGTCGGGCTCGCCGGCGTCGAAACCGCGCCGCGCTAGCAATTGCTGCATTTCATAGCGCTCATCGAGCGTGAGAACACGCTCGTCGCGCGGCCACGGCTGCACGAACGGGCCGCCGCCGCGCAGCCGATCGGCAAGATAGCCGATCGCAAGCGCGTAGGCTTCGGCGGGATTGTACTTCATGATCACGCGGAAATTTTGCAACATCAGAAATGCCGGTCCGCGGGCGCCTGCTGGCATTAGCAAATAGGCGCGGGCATCCGGCTCGCGGAACGAACCCCCGCCGGCGCGACGCACGCCGAGGTCTTCCCATTGCCGAAGCGTCATCTGCCGCGAACGGTCGGTCAAAAGAAAATCAAATCCGGACGGCAACACGACCTCATAACCCCAACGCTGTCCGGCTACCCAGCCGTCGGTTTTCAAATTGTTAGCTGTCGAGGCGATTACATCCGGGATCGAGTCGACGACGTCGCGCCGTCCATCGCCGTCGAAATCGACTGCATATCGCTTAAAAGAGCTCGGCATGAATTGCGTCGGCCCGAACGCGCCGGCCCACGAGCCGACCAGGTGCTCGGCCGGCACGTCGCCGCGTTGAAGGATTTCGAGCGTGGCTAGAAATTCTTCGCGGAAGTAATCCTGCCGGCGTCCGACGCAAGCCAAAGTCGCGGTCGAGCGGATCACCGGACGGTCGCCGCCGAGTGTCCCATAGTTTGACTCCACGCCCCAGATCGCAGCGATGATGGCGGGATCGACGCCGTAAGCGCGCGCTACCGCGGCGAAAGTCGGCGCGTATTGCGCCAGCACTTCGCGGCCGCGGGCAATCCGCTCGTCGCTGACCAGCACATCGAGATAGTCCCAGGTCGCTTTGGTGAATTCCGGTTGCGCATCGAGCTTGTCCATGATGCTCAGGTCCGGCGTGAGGCCCGTCGTGAAATGCTCGAAGGTTGCGTGCGAAACCCCGCGCCGCGCGGCGTCCGGCCACAAGCGTTCGATGCAATTGCCGAAATCGGCGGCGGCGGCCCGTATCGCATCGGCCGTCATCAGCGGATTGCCGGACGTGCCCGATTGGCCGCTCCAGCCGGTTCCGGCGTTCGCGGCGTCAGGTGGAGATCCCGGAACCGCGTTCGGCGACGGCTGTTGAAACAGGTGCGTCAGCCAATTGTCGCTTTGTTGGGCTAATGCCTGGCCCGCGGCCGCAAAGGTCAGGAAAGCTGCGGTAAGCCCGGGAAAGATGCTTTTTTGGCGAGTCATGAAAGTGCAAGCCTCTTAATTACCGGGCAGTCTCGCATACCGGGCGGAATAAGCGTCCGTGCTGCCAATGTGCATCGAATCACTAACGGCGGGTTTCCCTTGCTGTCCGCTCGACGATTTGCCACAACCGCATCGCGTCGCTCAGTTCCGCTTGATTTGACCTTTAGCGACCAGTTTGGACAATAATTTGGACACGAAAGCCTATCTCTCAAAATCGCCGTTCTGCCGGCGCCCATCGCAATCGCATGAAACCCGTCCGTAAAGCGGTCTTTCCGGTAGCCGGGCTTGGCACCCGGTTCTTGCCCGCGACCAAGGCCATGCCGAAAGAGATGTTGCCGGTCGTCGACCGGCCGCTGATCCAGCATGTCGTGGACGAAGCCCGCCAAGCCGGAATCGAACATTTCATTTTCGTCACCGGCCGCAACAAGGGCGTCATCGAGGACCATTTCGATCGCCAGTTCGAACTCGAAATGACGCTGCTCGAACGGCAAAAGCACAAGGTTCTCGATTATCTCAATCAGGATTTGCCGGGGCCCGGCTCGACCAGTTTCACACGCCAGCAGGAACCGCTCGGGCTCGGCCATGCGGTTTGGTGCGCGCGCGAACTGCTCGGCCGCGAACCGTTCGCGCTGTTGTTGCCGGACGTCCTGGTGCAGCACCAGCAAGGATGTCTCGCGCAGATGATCGAAGCGGCGCGCGGGCTGCCGGCGGACGCGAATATCGTGGCGGTGGAGGAAGTGCCACGCGAGCGGGTCGATCAATATGGCGTGGTCGGCATCGGTGAGCGCAAAGGGAAAATGTTTTCCATCACCAGCATGGTCGAGAAACCGGCGCCGGACCGTGCGCCCTCAAACCTCATCTTGACCGGGCGCTACATCCTCCAGCCGGAAATTCTCGATATCTTATCGCGGCAGGAGCGCGGCGCCGGCGGTGAAATCCAATTGACTGACGCGATGATCCAGCTGGCGCAGAGCCAACCGTTCTATGGCCTGCAATTCGACGGCCGCAGCTTCGACTGCGGCTCCAAGATCGGCTTTCTGGCCGCCAACGTGTCCTACGCTTTGGCGCGCGCCGACATCGCGCCGGGCTTTCGCGCTGAGATCAAAAAAATCCTTGGTGAAGAGCGCTAGAGCATGATCCCGAAAAGTGGATACCGGTTTTCGGAAAAGATCATGCTCAAACAACAAGCTAAAGCGAAATGGTGATTCAACCTAATCCCATTTCGCTTTAAGGCTTAACGGCGGTCAGGCCGATCACCGCCGACATGCCCGCATGGGAAGCGCCTTCGCGCATTTCACGCTCTTCCTCGACGATCTTCAGATCGCGAAAATCGCCAAATTCCTGCTCGAGCATCGCCCGCGTGTAGAGGTTTTCCAGCCGTTTCGGTCCGCCGGTGCCGTACTGCAATTGCTTCGGCGTGTAGCCCTGGATGATGAGTACTCCGCCGGGCTTCAGCGCGCGCCGCATGCCGCGCCATTTTATCGCGCGCTCCGAAGGCAAGCTGAACTGCGCGAAAATTTCGGCTACGACGTCGAACGCCGCTTGCGGATAATTCCAGGCATGCACATCGGCTTGAACGAAAGTGACCTTCACACCACGCTCGGCGGCGAGAGCGCGGGCCTTGTTCTGCGCCGCGGGCGAAAAATCGAGCGAAACGACATCGAGGCCCTGCTCCGCGAGCCACACGCCGTTGCGGCCCTCGCCGTCCGCGACCGCGAGCGCCCGGCCGCGCCGCGGCAATAGTTTCTGGCAGGATTTGAGAAAGTAATTCGGCTCTTTGCCGAATGCATAGTCCGGCGTCGAGAATCGCGCTTCCCAGCGCGCGTATTCGTTCATCTCTTCTTGAACTGACATTCGCTGACGGCAATGCGGTAAAAATCGGGGTTGAGTCTTAAGCTTTCCGTTCGTACCGCCGCCACGCCGGAACCAGAAGTCCGGCGAACGCAACGAGCGCCAGTATCTCTACAGGCCAGGGCCAGCGCGCGACCGACGCAATGACGCCGACCAGGATCGCGGCAAAGCCGAGCCACAGCGCGAAACGGCCCGGCCGGACCGCCTCGATTGCGAACAAGATAAGCGCAAGCGAAAACCATATCCAGGACACCAACGAGCCGTCTTGCAGCATCAAACCCAGCCCTTGAGCTCGCGCATGGCGAGCTGCCACAGCATCAGCATGCCGGCTTCGCTGTCGTTGAGACAAGGAATTGCCACGAAGTTTTCGCCGCCGTAACGCATAAACATGCGGGCATTCTCGACTTTGATCTCCTCCAGCGTCTCCAGACAGTCGGCGGAAAAGCCCGGAGTGATGACGACAAGGTTTTTGACGCCCTTGCGCGCCAGCGCCCGCACCGTGGTGATGGTATAGGGCTCGAGCCATGGCGCGCGCCCGAACCGGGACTGGAACGACATCATCAATTTCGTTTCGTCGAGTCCAAGGTGTTCGCGTAACAGTGCGGTCGTGCGCGCGCACTGGACCTGATAGGGATCCCCTTTGGCGACCGCCTCTTTGGGCATGCCATGGTAGGAGGCCAAAATCACGTCGGGCGTGAACGGCAATGATTTCAGTTCGGCTTGCAGTGAAGATGCCAGCACTTCGATGTAGTACGGATCTTCGTAATAGGCCGGCAAAAGCCGCAGCGCCGGCTGCCGCCGCTGCCGCAGCATGAAGCGGAACACCTCATCGCATGCCGTCGCCGTAGACGCGGCGGAATATTGCGGATAGAGCGGCATGACCAGGATGCGTTCGCATCCCCAGGTGACGAGCACTTCGAGCCGCGATGCGATCGACGGACTGCCGTAACGCATGGCCCAATCGACGATGACATGCTTGCCGAGCGGCTCGAGGACCCCGCCGAGCTTTTCCGCCTGCGACCGCGTAGTCGTCTTGATCGGCGATTCGTCTTTGTCGCGATTCCAGATTTTCTCATAGTCGCGGGCTCTACGCCGCGAGCGCAGCGGCAGGATGACAGCGTTGAGGAACGCCTTCCATAGCGGCGAATTCTTCTCGATCACGCGCTGATCAGTCAGAAACTCCTTCAAATAGCGCCGCACTGCCACGGGCGTGGGCGCATCCGGGGTGCCGAGATTGACGATGAGCACGCCGATACCGCTGGCCGCCGGTACCGGTGTAGATGCCGTCTCGCCGGGCGTCGATGATACGGATACTGAAGCCGTCTCAGGCGACCGGGCTGTTGTCGGCACCTCGTCCGGTGCACCCATGCCGCCGCCGGGGATAGTCTCCGGCTCCTCAGGCTGGGCAAGAGCGCCGTCTGTACTGATGGGCGGTCCATTATTCATAGGCAACAGCATAACCGACGCAATGAGGCGGAGCATCCGGCAAAAACTTTGCCGTTGCAATAACTTGTAAAACTATCCCGCCCCCATCGCACGGAACGTTAGCAGCAATCTTTGACGAGTTTGCGATTATTCCGCGGCTTTCAACAGCGCCGGTGCGCCGGCGCGGAATTGCTCGAACAGGGCAGCCTCGTCGGCCTTGGCCGTCACAAGATGCCGCTGCTTGACGTGGCCGAAGCCGCGGATTTTTTCCGGAATGGCGGCAAGACCGACCGCGAGGTGGTGGTTCTGCGGCGTCAAATTCGCGAGCACCTCGTCGAGCATCGCCCCGTAGTCATCGATCAGTTTTCGCTCGGTGCGGCGTTCGAGCGAATAGCCAAACGGATCGAGCGCGGTGCCCCGCAAGAACTTCATTTTTGCTAACAGCCGGAACGCCGGAAGGACCCACGGCCCGAAGCTCATCTTGCGCGGCAAACCGGTGGTCTTGTCGCGGCGCGCCAACAGCGGCGGCGCGAGGTGAAACTGCAGTCTCAGGTGGTCGCCGTCGAATTCGGTTCTGACCCGCCGTTCGAACGAACCGTCGGTGTAAAGCCGCGCGACCTCGTATTCGTCCTTGTAAGCCATCAGCTTGAACAGATAGCGGCCGACCGCGTCTGCAAGCCCGCATTTTCCGGGCGCGCGCGCGGCTTCCGCCGCTTTCGCTTTTTCGACCAGCGCCCGATATCGCCCGGCATAGGCGGCGTTCTGATAGGCGGCGAGAAATTGCACGCGCCGTTCCACCATCTCGTCGAACGATTCCGACAAGTGCTCGGCGTCGCGCTTGGCGCCGGCCGGCTCGGCCAGCGCCTCGACGGCGGCGCGATCGATCGCGGCGCGCCGGCCCCAGTGAAATGCCGCCTGGTTCATGGCGACGGCTTCGCCGTTCAACGCAATCGCCTGCTCGATGGCCGCAGCCGACAGCGGGATGGCGCCGAGCTGATAGGCATAGCCGACCAGGAACATATTGGCGCCGATCGATTGGCCAAACAGCGCATTGGCCAATCGGGTGGCGTCGATGAAGTGCGCATGGTCGCGGCCGGCGTCGGCGACGATGGTGCGTTTGAGCCGTTCGCTGGGCAGCGAGAAATCGGCATTGCGTGTGAATTCGCCGGGCAGGAACTCGTTGGTATTGACGACCATTTGAGTGGCATCGTGCTTTACCGCCGCCAGCACCTTGCGCGCTCCCGCGACGACGATGTCGCCGCCGAGTACCAGGTCGGCGCGGCCGGCGGCGACGCGGATGGCATGAATATCCTCCGGCTTGCTGGCAAAACGGATATGGCTGTAGACGGCGCCGCCCTTTTGCGCGAGGCCCGCCATGTCGAGAACGCCGACTCCCCTGCCCTCCAGATGCGCGGCCATCCCCAAAACGCCGCCAACGGTCACGATGCCGGTACCGCCGACGCCGGTGACGATGATGTTGTAGGTCTGGTCGATCGCCGGCGGCTTCGGCTCCGGCAATTGCCCAACGTCGTGATCGGCGGCGACGCCGATTCCTTTCTTGAGCTTGGCGCCGTGCACGGTGACGAATGAGGGACAGAATCCCTTGACGCAGGAGAAATCCTTGTTGCAGCTCGACTGATCGATGGTGCGCTTGCGCCCCCACTCGGTTTCAAGCGGCTGGATGGAAACGCAGTTCGATTGAACCCCGCAATCGCCGCAGCCCTCGCAAACCAACTCATTGATAATGACGCGCTTGTCGGGATCGGGATAAGTGTGCCGTTTGCGGCGCCGGCGTTTCTCGGCGGCGCAGGTCTGATCGTAAATCAGGACAGTGACGCCTGGTATCGCCGCGAGCTCCTTCTGCACGGCGTTAAGATCGTCGCGATGATAGATATTAAGACCCGCCGGCCATTGCGTGTCGCGTGGATATTTGCCCGGCTCGTCGGTCACCACGACGACGCGCGCGGCGCCCTCGGCCACGACTTGCCGCGCCACCTGCGGCACCGTCAGTCCGCCATCGTTGGGCTGGCCCCCGGTCATCGCTACCGCGTCGTTGAACAGGATCTTGTAAGTAATGTTGGTGTTCGAAGCGATCGCGGCGCGGATCGCGAGATAGCCGGAATGATTGTAAGTGCCGTCGCCGAGATTCTGAAAAACGTGCTGACGGTTTGAGAACGGCGCCTCACCGATCCAGTTTGCGCCCTCGCCGCCCATCTGCGTGTAGCCGAGCGTCGAGCGGTCCATCCACTGCGCCATGTAATGGCAGCCGATGCCGGCATAGGCGCGCATGCCCTCGGGCACGACGGTGGAGCTGTTATGGGGACAGCCTGAACAGAAATACGGGATGCGCTGAGCGACATCGGTAGTCTCCGCGGCGATGCGCTGGAACTCCGTCAGCCGTGCCACCCGCGCGCCGATGTCGTCGTTGCGATGATATTTGAGGAGCCGCTCGCCAAGGCAGATCGCGACCTCATTGGGATCGAGTGCTCCTTTGACCGGGAACAACCAATTGCCGACCTCATCCCTCTTGCCGATGCAAACTGGCTGGTTCGCGGTGCCGTAAAGCTCCTCGCGGACCTGCACCTCGATCAGCGACCGCTTTTCCTCGACCACTATGATCAGATCGAGGCCTTCGGCAAACTCCATCAACTCGCGCCGGCTGAGCGGCCACACGCAAGCGACTTTATAGAGGCGGATGCCAAGCTCATTGCATTTGAGCTCATCGATGCCGAGTTCATCAAAAGCCTGGCGGACATCGAGATAGCTCTTGCCGGTGGTGATGATACCGATTTTTGGATTGCGTCCGCCGGAGGTGATGGTGCGATTGAGCTTGTTGGCGCGAACGAAGGCAAGCATGGCGTCGCGCTTGTAATCGTGCAGCCGGGCTTCCTGCGTCAGGATCTGATCGTGCAACCGGATATTGAGGCCACCCTCGGGCATGCGGAAGTCGTCGGGGGTAACGATGTTGATCCGTTCCAGGCTGGCATCGATCGCGGCGGTGGATTCGATCGTCTCGTGCATGGTTTTGAGCGCGGTCCACGCGCCGGTAAATCGCGACATCGCCCAGCCGTAGAGACCGTAATCAAGAACCTCCTGGACCCCTGCCGGATTGAGGACCGGGATCATCACGTCGATGAAGTGGTATTCCGACTGGTGAGCGGTCGTGGAAGATTCCGCGGTATGGTCGTCCCCCATCAAAGCCAGCACGCCGCCGTGCTTTGCCGAGCCGGCGAGATTGGCGTGGCGGAACACGTCGCCGGTACGATCGACGCCAGGGCCCTTGCCGTACCACATGGCGAAAACGTCGTCGTACTTGCCCTCGCCGCGCAACGCGGCCTGCTGGGAACCCCAGATCGCGGTGGCGGCCAGGTCCTCGTTGATGCCGCCCTGAAAGCGGACGTCGCTTTTCTCGAGAAAGCGTTTGGCGCGCAGAAATTGGCTGTCGAGATTGCCCAGCGGCGAACCACGGTAGCCGGTCACGAAACCCGCGGTATTGAGGCCGTTGCGACGGTCAAGCTCCTTCTGCATCAGGCAGAGCCGCACCAGAGCTTGAAAACCAGTCACGAAGATGTGGCGCTGGCCGAGATCGTATTTATCGTCCAGTGTGACGTCGCGCAGCGCCATTAGGCACCCTCCAAGGGCCAGTCTGCCCTCCTGCGCCCGATATTTCCAGACAGGAGTTTTCTATGCACCGGAATATAGGGTGCGCCGGTCGCGGAACAACCTTGCGGACGGAGTGGCGGCGCACGCCGCGCGGCGCTTCGTAAAGCGCGGGGTGAAGCGGCTAGGCTGCCTGAATCCGCGGTTGCAAGCGCCGTAGCAGCAGCGGGATTTCGGCGGCCGGCACTGCTTTGCTGAAGAGAAATCCCTGTACCTGCATGCAGCCTTCGGCGCGCAGGATTTCAAGCTGCTCCTCGGTCTCGACCCCCTCCGCGGTGGTGATCATGCCCAGGCTGGAACCGAGCCGCATGACGGCGCGGATAATGGCCATGCAATCATTGTCCTTGCCGAGTTCGCGGATGAAGGAGCGGTCGATTTTGATTTTATCGAACGGAAAGCTGCGCAAATAACTCAATGACGAATAACCGGTGCCGAAATCGTCCATACAAATCCGCACGCCGAGGTCGCGGAATTGGTGTAACGCGTCGAGGACGTTGCGGTCCGCCTGCAGCAGGACACTTTCGGTGATTTCCAATTCGAGCCGCGATGCCGCAAGCCCGGACTGACCGAGCGCGGAAACGACCGACAGCGCCAGCATTGGATTGCGGAACTGCACCGGCGAGAGATTCACCGCGATGGTGGTTTTGGCCGGCCAGTTGGCCGCGTCGCGGCAAGCTTGTTTGAGAACCCAATCCCCGAGCGGCACGATCAGGCCGATTTCCTCGGCCACGGGGATAAACTCATCGGGGGGAATCAGACCGCGCTCCGGATGCTTCCAGCGCAGCAGTGCCTCGAATCCGCAAACTTCGCCGCGGATGAGGTCGATGAGCGGCTGATAATTGAGTTCGAATTCATCGCCCTGGAGCGCCTTGCGCAGGTCGAGCTCGAGCTTGCGGCGATCCTGCATCTGCGCGTCCATCTCCGGCTGGAAGAAATGGTA
>Ga0187802_10000041_pt1 | contig 25778 bp, 23 predicted proteins | sample NC_wetland_sal_i_FD_130584 | JGI IMG/M metagenome (GOLD analysis project Ga0187802, IMG submission 130584) | Wetland sediment microbial communities from Neuse River Estuary, North Carolina, USA - Control_2 | ecosystem: Environmental > Aquatic > Freshwater > Wetlands > Sediment | place: USA... | reverse complement strand
CCTGGCTTATGCTTGATAAAGTCAGGGGCGAGCCGATTTATCTTGTGCTCGCAATGTCCCGCGAACATCTGATCCGGATGAAGCCGCAAAATCTCGTGACCGGCTTGCCGGTAAAACATTAGGTCAAAACTCATTATTTGGACGGCCGCGACGCTGGGCCTTTCGGCCGCTGGCTAGGCGCGAGGAGCGATGTGATCTATACGATCATAAGCGACGAGCAACGACGCCAGCGGCCGAAAGGCCCGCGTCCCTTCGGGTTGCAGCGAAAATCGCCGCCGGGTTCGTCGAAGGGCTCGACCGTATGGCCGATACGCTCTTCGCCCTTCTCCTGCCCGGCCGGCGATTTTAGTCGCAACGCGGCTCGCGGAAATAATGAGTTTTGACCCTGGAGGCGGTGAGTTGAGCATTATATCGCCGGCCAAAACGATCACCGTTGGCATTGTCGCTGAACGCAGCAAGAGCGCCGGCCCATGGACCGATTATCTGTGGCGTCCCGTGAGCGCATTCAGCGGAACTCCCGGCGCGCCGGCTTGGACCAAACTTTCCGACGACGGTGATCGCGCGACGTTCTTTGTCGGAACGACCGATATCGAGCTTTACCGTTCGGAAGCCGGCAACTACCGGGAAAATTTGCTGGTCGAGCAGCCGCTTTTGTGGGTCGCGCTGCGTTCGACCGCAGGCGATCCACCCTACATGCTGGTCGGCGCGACCGTAGATCCGGCCGAAGGCGAGTCCTGGGTCGCGCTTGGTAGCGATCTGGTCGATTCCGTATCCATGCCCAGAGCGGTTGAAGCCGTCGTCGCCGACTTCGTTTCCGAACATTATGTCGAGCAAGTATTTCACAAGCGCAAACGCGACCGCGCGGATCCGGAGGGCATGGCGCGGCGCTTGCCGGAAGATCATAATCGGAAGCCATGAGTAAACCCGAAAATAGCGAGCCCGGGAATTTCTTGACGCGCTGGTCGTTGCGCAAGCTTGCAAGCCGTACGCAGTCGGCGCGGCAAGATGCACATGCCGAGCACGAGCCTCGCGATGAGAACGGCGCGATCGAGAATGGTGCAGTTGCCAAGGAGCGGAAAGACAGCGACGCTCAGGACAATCCGCCATTCGATGTCGCGCAGCTGCCACCGCTCGATTCGATCGGCGCCGACACCGACATCGCCGCGTTCCTGCACCGGGACGTCCCGCCGGACTTGACCCGTGCGGCACTTCGACGCGCCTGGACTTCCGATCCAGCGATCAAAAATTTCGTCGGACTGGTGGAGAACGGATGGGACTTTAATGACCCCTCCGCCATGTCTGGCTTTGGCCCTATCAGTGCCGAAGAAGTCGCGCGCCTTGCCGGCAAACTCGTCGAGGCCTTGCCCGAGGCCGCGCCGGAGAATCAAACAAAGGACGTGTCGACGAGCGAAAAAAAAACTCAGCTTGTGAACGCGCTACCCGCGGGACCGTTCGAGGCTGCGCCGAAGACCGCGGAGCCTGGGTGCGGCACTGGCAATGACGCAGCGCAGCAAATTGAGACCGGCAACAAAAGCTGAGCCAAAGAAGCGGGATCGGATCGCGTTCTCGCTTTCGATTTTTCGCCCCGCGAACCGTGTTTCAATCACGTTTTGGTGACGCGCAGGGCCGAATTCCGTAGGCTTTCTGCGCAGCCATAGCCTTAAGCTATTGACCGCAGCTTTAGCGCAGCGATAGCCTTCGCCCGGTCAGAATTCTGTTCACGTCGCTCGGCGGCGGCGCGAGCCGGGATCCACAAAAACGAACCATGGCTGACCGGGGACTCCAGGAGGCTATTCGCGCCGTCGGTGGCGTCACCGAACTTGCGCGCCGGATTGGAATTTCTCAGCCGTCAGTTTCGAACTGGGCCAGGGTGCCTGCGGAACGCGTTCTCCAGGTCGAGAACGCGAGCGGCATTGCGCGGGCGATTTTGCGACCGGACCTTTACGCCGAGCCGAATGTGGACGACGTCGCTCGCGGCCGCGCGCAGGAATATGCGTTGCTGGCACAATTGCTCAGGGAGCCACCCGATGCGGCGTTCTTAAAGCAGATCGGACAGTTGCAGAGCGACGAAACGGCGCTTGGCGCCGCGCATCATGAATTGGCCGAAGTTGCCAAACGCACAAGCACGGCCGACGTGGAGCGCGAATTCTTCGACCTCTTCATTGGAGTCGGCCGCGGCGATCTTCTGCCTTACGCGTCTTATTACGTCACCGGCTTCCTGCACGAACGGCCGCTGGCGCGCTTGCGCCAGGACCTGAGCCGCTTCGGCATCGCGCGCGCCGAGGGCGTCGCCGAGCCGGAGGATCATGCCGGCATCTTGTGCGAGATCATGGCCGGTCTCGCCAGCGGGCAACTGTCGGCGCCCGAAGCGGCGGACCGTACGATATTCGCGAGCCACATTGCGCCATGGATGGGGCGCTTCTTCGCCGATCTCGAACGTGCGGAGGCCGCAGAATTCTACAAGCCCGTAGGCACTATGGGCCGCATTTTCATTAAAATCGAAGCGGAGGCATTTGCGCTGCCGCTGTGAACGCGACCTTAGGGAGACTGGCGATGAAACAGGACAACAAAGTCAAGATTGACCGCCGCGATCTTCTGCGCGTGCTCGGCGCCGGCGCCGGCGCAGCCGCAAGTCCTGTTGCTCTGGTGAGCGAAGCGCAGGCCGATTCGGGAACAAGTGATGAAAAGCGCAAGGCCCGCTATCAGGCCGATTCCGATGACGTCAAGGCGTTCTATCGCGTCAATCATTACCCGAAGTGAGGGAGGCACACGTGCTCGTCAAAAAATCAGACCGTCAAGCGCGCCGCAGCTCTCTCGCAAGTCTCGCCGCCAACGGCACCGCTCTCGATCGCCGCGCCTTTCTGCGACGTTCGGGTATCGGCGCCGGCAGCCTTGCCGTTCTCGGCACAATGCCACTGGCGAGCATTCGCAAAGCGGACGCGGCCGCCGCCGGCCCGCTCACCGCGGGCGCCATCATCCGCAAAAGCGTTTGCACACACTGCTCCGTCGGCTGCACGGTCACGGCGGAAGTGGCAAACGGTGTCTGGATCGGTCAGGAGCCGAGCTGGGACTCACCGATCAATCGCGGCTCGCATTGCGCCAAGGGCGCCTCGGTGCGTGAACTCGTCAGCGGCGAGCGCCGGCTGAAATATCCGATGAAGCTGGTCGAGGGCCAATGGACCGTCATCAATTGGGATCAGGCCGTCAACGAGATCGGCGACAAGCTGATGGAAATCCGCGGCAAGTCCGGCCCGGATTCGGTCTATTGGCTCGGTTCGGCCAAAATGACCAATGAGGGCTCTTATTTGTTCCGTAAGTTGGGCGCATTCTGGGGAACAAATAACACCGACCATCAGGCGCGCATCTGCCACTCAACGACCGTCACCGGCGTAGCCAATACCTGGGGCTACGGCGCGATGACCAACAGCTACACCGACATTCGCAACGCGAAGACGCAAATCATCATGGGCGGCAATCCGGCCGAAGCCCATCCGGTCTCGTTGCAGCATCTGATCGAAGGCGCCGAGATGCAGAAGGCCAACGTGATCGTGATCGATCCGCGCCTGACCCGCACTGCCGCCCACGCCACCGAATATGTCCGCCTGCGCCCCGGCACCGACATTCCGGTGCTCTACGGGATCATGTGGCACATCATCCAGAACGGCTGGGAAGACAAGGAGTTCATCCAGCAGCGTGTCTACGGCTATGAGGACGCGCGCAAGGAAATGGAAAAGTGGACGCCGGAAGAAGTCGAGCGCGTCTCCGGCGTTCCCGGCGAACAGCTCAAACGCGTCGCCGAGATGTTCGCCAAAAACAAGCCAGCCACACTGATCTGGTGCATGGGGCAGACCCAGCACACCGTCGGCACCGCGAACGTGCGCGCAAGCTGCATGCTGCTCTTGCTCACCGGCAATGTCGGCGGCCCGGGCATGGGCGCGAATATTTTCCGCGGTCATGACAACGTGCAGGGTGCCACCGATGTCGGCCTCGATATCGTGACGCTGCCGTTCTACTACGGGCTGGTCGAAGGCGCCTGGAAACATTGGTCGCGGGTTTGGGAGGTCGACTACAACTATTTGCTCGGCCGCTTCGACGACAAGAAAATCATGGAGACGCCCGGGATCCCGCTGACCCGCTGGTTCGATGCCGTGCTTCTGCCGAAGGACCAAGTCGCCCAGAAAGACAATGTGAAGGCGATGTTCATCCAAGGGCATGCCAGCAACAGCATCACCCGCATACCGGAATCCCTGAAAGGTCTTAAGGCGATTGAGCTTCTGGTCGTCGCCGATCCGCATCCCACGACTTGGGCTTCGCTCGCCGTGCAGGCCGGCCGCAAGGACGCCATGTATCTCTTGCCGGTCGCCACGCAATTCGAATGCCGCGGCTCGCGTGTCGCCTCGAACCGCGCACTGCAATGGGGCGAACAGATTGTCAAACCGATCTTCGAATCGAAGGACGATCTTGAAGTCATGTACTTGATGGCCAAGAAGCTCGGCTTCGCCGATCAGATGTTCAAGAACATCAAGGTCGAGAACAATCTGCCGGTCGCCGAGGATATTCTGCGCGAAATGAACCGTGGCAGTTTCTCGACCGGCTACTGCGGTCAATCGCCGGAGCGGCTCAAGTCGCACATGGCTCACCAAGCCGACTTCGACATGCTCACGCAACGCGCCACGACCGGCCCAAATAAAGGCGACTACTACGGATTGCCGTGGCCGTGCTGGGGCACGCCCGAGGTCAAACATCCGGGCACGCCGCTGCTTTACAACACCAATCTTGCGGTGATGGATGGCGGCGGCTGTTTCCGCGCCCGGTTTGGCGTTGAGCGCGAGGAGAAAAAGCCCGACGGCACTGTCGTGAAGGTGAACCTGCTTGCCGAAGGCTCCTATTCCAAAGATTCGGAGATCAAGGACGGCTATCCGGAGTTCACGCTCGCCGTGTTGAAGAAGCTCGGTTGGGACAAAGACCTGACCGAAGCCGAGATGGCGGTGATCAACAAAGTCAATCCGACCACTCCAGACGCGGTCTCCTGGTCGACGGACTTGTCGGGCGGCATCCAACGCGTCGCGCTGATGCACGGCTGCGTCCCCTATGGCAACGCCAAAGCGCGGATGAATGCCTTCGGCCTGCCGGATCCGATCCCGGTTCACCGTGAACCGATCTACACGCCGCGTGTCGAGCTGGTCTCCAAGTATCCGACCTTGCCCGACGCCAAGCAGTTCCGGCTGCCAAACATCGGCTTCACTGTACAGAAGGCAGCCGTCGACAAAGGCCTTGCCAAGCAATTCCCGCTCATTCTGTCGTCGGGTCGCTTGGTCGAGTACGAGGGCGGCGGCGAGGAAACCAGGTCGAACAAGTGGCTGGCCGAGCTGCAGCAGACGATGTTCATCGAGATCAACCCCGCTGATGCGACCGAACGCGGCATCAAGGACGGGGCGCTCGTTTGGGTGACCGGCGCCGAGAACGGATCAAAAGCAAAGGTCGCCGCGCTTGTCACCGAGCGCGTCGGCAAAGGCGTTGCCTGGATGCCGTTCCACTTCGGCGGCTGGTTCGCAGGTCAGGATCTGCGCGCCAATTATCCGGCGGGCACCGACCCAGTGGTGCTCGGTGAGAGCGCCAATACAATCACGACCTACGGCTACGATCCCGCGACCGGGATGCAGGAGCCCAAGGTCACCCTGTGCCAGATCACGGCGGCTTAAGGAGAACGGTCATGGCTCGAATGAAATTTCTCTGCGATGCCGACCGTTGCATCGAGTGCAATGCCTGTGTCACCGCCTGTAAGAACGAGAACGAAGTGCCCTGGGGCATCAATCGCCGCCGCGTCGTTACGCTCAACGACGGCAAACCCGGCGAACGCTCGATATCGATGGCTTGCATGCATTGCACCGATGCGCCTTGCGCGGCCGTGTGCCCGGTCAATTGTTTCTACACCACGGCGGACGCAGTCGTGCTGCACAGCAAGGACTTGTGTATCGGCTGCGGCTATTGCTTCTACGCCTGCCCGTTCGGCGCGCCGCAATATCCGAAGGTCGGAAACTTCGGCTCGCGCGGCAAAATGGATAAGTGCACCTATTGCGCCGGCGGGCCGGAGCCAGATGGCAGCAAAGCGCAATATGAGAAATACGGCGCCAACAGGCTTGCTGAAGGCAAACTGCCGCTATGCGCCGAGATGTGCTCGACCAAATCGCTGCTTGCCGGCGACGGTGAGGTGATTGCGCAAATCTATAAAGAGCGCGTATCGCGGCGCGGCTATGGCTCGGGCGCCTGGGGCTGGCAGACGGCCTACGGCGAAACCATTGCGACGTGAGTGACCATTGCGACGTGAGTGAAATGGGCGGCGCGCCCTTGTGCGCACCAGCCCAAAAACAAGAACGGCACCTTGTTAGGGACAGGTTTTAGGGAGATGTGGCATGCCGAGGCTTTTCGCGCTGATCCGCACGATCGCGTTCGGGCTCCTGCTTATGGTTATTGGACCGGCAAGCTCGCAGGTATCGGCGCAGGTCAATCCGAATGGTAGTGCTGTCCAGGAGCAGCAACTCCTCGATCAGCTCAAGACGATCAAGGGTCTCGGCACTATTCCCGACACCAAGTCCTATGTGCTTGAGCATCCGGCGGGGCGCGATTGGCAATATTTTCACAATGTGACGCTGCGCTGGATCGCCGCCATCGCCATCCTGGGCTTTTTCGCCGTGCTCGTCATCTTCTATCTCGTGCGCGGATCGGTGAAGCTCGAGAGCGGTTTCTCCGGGCGCAGGATCGTGCGCTTCAATTGGTTCGAGCGCTTTGTGCATTGGATGACTGCGGTCTGCTTCATCATCCTGGGATTAACGGGTCTCAACATCACCTTTGGACGGCCGCTGCTACTTCCACTGATCGGCGCCGACAATTTCACGGCGTGGTCTGAATGGGGAAAATACGCGCATAACTTTTTGAGCTTCCCGTTCACCATCGGCGTCGTGCTGATTGGCTTGATCTGGCTCGCGGGCAACATCCCGAACAGGGTTGACGTCGAATGGCTCAAGGAAGGCGGCGGCATCGTCGGCGATAAGCATCCGGCCGCGGAGCGGTTCAATGCCGGCCAAAAGCTAGTTTACTGGGTGGTGGTGATCGGCGGAGTGATCGTGGCGGTGACCGGGTATATGCTCATGTTCCCGTTCTACGGCACCACAATCGACACCATGCAGCGGGCGGAAATGGTTCACGCCGTGGCCGCGGCCTTGTTCATCGCCTTCATGCTCGGCCACATCTATATCGGCACCCTCGGCATGGAGGGCGCGTTCGAGGCAATGGGCGAAGGCACCGTGGACGTCAACTGGGCGAGAGAGCACCACAGCCTGTGGCTGTCCAGAGAGATGAGGCGCGAAGACAAGCCCGCGCGCGCGGTGCCGGCGGAATAGCTAGATTCGCTCCGGCCATCCACGTTTTATTTTCAGCTCTTCCTTTGAAACGGTAATGCCCGCCGTGAGCTGGCATTACAGGCGATTAAATCTCATTCTGCCGTATATCTATCAGACCCGCGCATAGGGGGTCGCGAACGCCTCGTCGACAGGTTCTTGCACATGATTGAGAACGACCAGCCCGATTGCGGCAAGGGCGACGGCAGCAAGGCAAGCAGTAAGAAAAGCCTTCATGGCGTGCTCCCTTCTCCGATATAGCCTCCGGCTATATAGCAAATAATCAAAAGGGAAGGAATGCCGCGCGGCAGCTTCATGGAGTCGCTGGTTATCCGGTGCTAATAACGCCCGGGCATGAGCGATTTTACGGCAGCATTCCATACCGCCTTCGCATTAATCGGCAGCTTCGACGCCGAATTGCGCGGCATCGTTTTGTTATCACTGGTCGTGAGCCTCACAGCGAGCGCCTGCGCGTTTGCGATCGGCGCCCCGCTCGGCACCGCGTTGGCGGTGTACCGTTTTCCCGGACGTGGCACGCTGATCGTTATTGTCAATGCACTCCTCGGTCTGCCTCCTGTGGTCGTTGGTCTCGCGGTTTATTTGCTACTGTCGCGCTCGGGGCCGCTCGGCTCGTTCGGCATTCTGTTTACGCCTTCGGCAATGGTGCTTGCCCAGTGCATCCTTGGCTTGCCGATCGTCATTGCGCTCGTGCATCGGCCTGCGGTGGGACATTGGCACGCCTACGGCGAGGCGCTTCTGGTCGACGGGGCTTCGCGCTTGCGCACAATATGGCCATTGATGAATATCGGCCGCGATGGATTGCTGACTGCCTTTCTTGCCGCTTTCGGTCGCGCCATCGCCGAAGTCGGCGCCATCATCATTGTCGGCGGCAATATCCGCGGCTACACGCGCACGATGACCACCGCGATCGCGCTTGAGACCAGCAAAGGCGATCTTAGCCTCGCGCTGGCGCTCGGCATGATTCTCATCCTGTTGTCGATGACAGTCAGTGCCGTGAGCCTGTTTTTCGGCCGCGCTTTGGCGCAGCGCTAGAGCATGATCCCGAAAAGTGGACACCGGTTTTCGGAAAAGATCATGCTCAAATAAAAGCTAAAGCGAAATGCCGATACAATCCGAAGTCGTTTAGTTCGTCTTCGCACTGCGCGGCGGAAAAAATAACTCTTCGCCATTGATCCGATAGGACGTGATCGCGTCGAGGCCGGCTTTCGAAGTCAGCCATTCGTGCCAAATCTTGGCATCGCTGTATTTCACCTGCGGCCATTTCGCCGGATTGACCAGAATACTGCCATAGGGATTGAACAGCGCCGGATCGCCCTCGGTCAGTATCTCCAAGCCTTGCCGGTTCTTGAAATTGGCCCACGTCGCGCGATCAGTCAGCGCGTAGGCGTTCATCGCGGCTGCGATGTTGAGCGTTGCGCCCATGCCCTGGCCGAGATCGCGATACCACCCGCCGTGCGGATCGGGTTGGACGCCGGCCGATTTCCACAGCCGAAGCTCCATCCTGTTGGTGCCGCTGTCATCGCCGCGGCTCGCAAACGGAGCCGCAGCCTGGGCGATTTGCTTTAACGCCGCGCGGGCGTCCTTTAAGCCGCGGATATGCGCCGGATCGCTGCCCGGTCCGACGATCACGAAGTCGTTGTACATGACGTCGCGGCGGTCGATGCCAAACCCGTCGGCGACAAATTTGTCCTCTCCGACGCGATCATGAACGAGGAGCGCGTCGGCGTCGCCGCGGGCACCGATGGCGAGCGCTTGACCGGTTCCGACCGCGACCACGTGAACCGTGATGCCGCTCGCCGCGGTGAAAATCGGCAAGATGTGGCCGAACAATCCCGAATCCTGGGTCGAGGTGGTCGAACTGAGCGTGATGAATCGCTCATCGGCTTGTGCCGGAACGGCGGCAAGAATGGCTACGAGGAAGGCAACAAAACGGATCATGCGAACCACCCTTTGATCGGCCGCGCCGGCCGCACCTTTACGACAGCTAATCCAAATAACCCCCTGACCGGCCGTCCAATGTCCGGCAAATCAAACGCAGTTTGCAATCGGCATGCGGTGCGTATTTTCGATGCGATTTCTGATTTCCTCCAATCGCAAAAAGGGCCTTCCCTCATGATTTATGCACTGGCGTGCCCGCGCGTGGCCTTTGCAAATATTCGCCGCGCGCAGAACTGACGACGTTGCCATTGTCATAGATCAACGAACCGCGCAAAAACGTGCTTTTCACGCGCCCGCTAAGCTCGATGCCCTCAAAAGGCGTGTAACCTTGATGGGACTGCGACTGCGCCGCACGCACTACAAAGCTTGCATCCGGATCGAGGAGAACAATATCGGCATCGTAGCCGGGCGCGATATCGCCCTTGTCGAGCAAGCCGAATCGCTGCGCAGGATTCCAGCTCAGCAATTCGGCCATATGGTTGTACGACATGCCTCGCCTACTGCCTTCACTTAACACCCCTGAGAGCAGATATTCGGTGCCGCCGAAGCCGGATTTGGCCAACCAAATGTTGTCTGGATCGCTCTTTGACCACTTCTGCTCGGCCGAACAACAAGCGTGATCGCTTACGATCCAGTCGACCTTGCGGTCGAGCACCGCCTGCCATAGCGCTTCCACATCCTCTCGCGGCCGAATCGGCGGATTGACCTTGGCGTGAACGGCACAGGCGCAACCCGTATCCAGTAAAAGATGGCCGACAGTGACCTCACGACGAAAAGCAACATGTGGAAACACCTGCTGCATAATTAACGCCGCTTCCATCGCCTTGCGCGAGCTAAGATGCAAAAGGTTGATGTTTAGACAGTTCGTTTCATTTGCAAGGTAAGAGGCTATCCAGATTGCCAAGCCTTCGGAGTGCGGCGGACGCGCGGCGCTGTACGCCTCCAATCCGGTAAGCTTGCCCTCGCGTTCGACAATCTTTGTGTAAGCTTCGAGAATTTCCGCGAGCTCGCAGTGAAGGCTGACGCTGATATACGGCGACTTGTCGGGAAATTTGTCCATCAAACGTTGGGCCGAACGCATGATGAATTCGAAGTGCGCTATATCGTAGCGATCATCCGGCCCAATCATGAGGAATTCGTTTTGCGAAGACGACCGGCCGTGCAGCCCATAGCCGCCGTAGAACATGAATATCTTGAAAGAAGGAATGCCGTATTCGACGAGCAGATGCTCCATTTCGGCGATGTGCGCAGACTCGATCGGGGCGATGTGATAGCCGTAATCAACCCAGAATCGTCCTTTGCTCTGTTTCAACACTTCCGGCATGAAATCGCGATATGGACCGCCGCGATTGAGGTAGTAATGACCGGTACGCATGTAGTTCAGGCTTGAAGTGACACCGCCCATCGCTGCGGCTTTGCTTTCTGAAACCGCGTCCTCATGAAGCGGTGAATAAATTCCGATGTGCATGTGGGCGTCGACGCAGCCCGGAAAAGCGAGATAGTTCCGCCCGTCGAAGACCTGCTCGGCTTGATCCGCTGAAACATCCGGCGCGAGGCGTTCGATCTTCCCGTCCCGAATTGCAATGTCGAGACAATCGACCGAAGTCTTTTTCGGACGCACAACGCGGACATTTTTTATGACGAGATCGAACGCTTTCGACATTGCCATTCCTCTACCGCGATCCTCGTAGCTGTTGCGCGCGCCACAGCGCCTGCGGTTTGTTGCCTATTCTCCGTAGCGCTTGCCCAGCGCCAGCAATTCCGGCGTGCCGATTAAATCGTTAAGGCCGTCAAAATCGAGCATTCGGCCGCGAAACGGTTCGGAACTGCCATGCTTGGCCAGCGAGGCGTAATACTCGCTCGCCAGATGGCCGAACGCCCGTACGATTCCGCCGGGAAAGATGACTAACGCAAAGCCGATCGCCTCAAGCTCCGCCGCCGATAGTGGCGGCGTCTTTCCACCTTCGACCATGTTGGCCATCAGTGGCGCTCGCCCGCGCAATGCTCCGGCCATTCGGGCGAGGTCGTCGCGGGTCTTTGGCGCCTCAACGAACAACATGTCGGCGCCGGCCTCGCCATACATAGTCGCGCGCTCGATCGCCCGGTCGAAACCTTCGACGGCAATCGCATCGGTACGGGCGATAATGAGCGTGTCGCGTGCGCGCCGGGCGTCGAGTGCAGCACGAAGCTTGCCGCACATTTCGGCCGCTGGGATCAGCGCCTTGCCGTCAAGATGACCGCAGCGCTTGGGAAAATCCTGATCCTCGATCTGTATGGCATTGGCGCCGACGCGCTCGAACTCGCGCACCGTGCGCGCCACGTTAAGCGCGTTGCCGTAGCCGGTATCGGCGTCGACGATGAGGTGGGATGCTACGCGGTCGCGGATCATGGCTATCGTTTGCGCCACCTCGCTCATACTGACGAGACCGATATCAGGCCGACCCAGCCGCGTATATGCGATGGCGGCCCCGGATACATACAATGTGGCAAATCCGGCTTGCGCCGCCACCAGCGCCGTGAACGCGTCATAGACGCCAGGCGCCACGACAATGGGCTTGCGCGCAAGACGCGAGTGCAAACTTTCCGCAGTAGCCATCTCACATTCCAAGATAGGCATGTTTCAGTTTTGGATCTTTGCCGAGCTCGGCGGCAGGTCCCTCCAACACGAAGCGGCCATTATCGAGGATGTAAGCACGCTGCGCCACGTCCAGGCTTTGCACAGCATTTTGCTCGATCAGCAAAAGCGCCATCCCCTGCTTATTGATCGACTTGATGAGCGCGAACAATTCTTCGACCAATAACGGAGACAAGCCGAGCGACGGCTCATCGAGCATCAAAAGATCTGGCTCACCCATCAACCCTCTGCCGATGGCGAGCATCTGCTGCTCACCGCCGGATAACGTGCCCGCGCGCTGGGACTGACGTTCGGAAAGCCGCGGGAAAATCGAAAAGACGCGCTCTCGATTCTCGGCGCGGCTCCGGCGAGCCCGGCGATACGTGCCCAGATCAAGGTTCTCACGGACCGTCATGTTTGGAAAAATCCGACGGCCCTCCGGCACATGAATGAGGCCCCGCGCCACGATCTTGGCGGGCGCTTCGCGCTCGATTGAGGCTCCCTTAAAGCGGATAGAGCCGCGCCAGGTTCGGACAATTCCCGAAATGGTCCGGCTCATCGTCGATTTCCCCGCCCCGTTAGGACCTAAAACCGTGACGATCTCGCCGGCATGCACGGCAAAATTCACACCGCGCAGAATCTCGGTGCCGCCGTATCCTGCATGCACGCCGGTGAGCGAGAGGAGCGGCTCAGGCATGCGAACTCCCGGCGGTTATGCGTCTTGCCGCGCCTCGCCCGAGATAGGCCTCGACAACAAGCGGATCAGCGGCAACTTCTTGCGCTGTCCCTCGCGCGATTATCCGGCCCTCGGCGAGAACGAGCACGTGCTCGGCGAGCGCGGTAATCGCCTGCATCACATGTTCCGTCATCAGGATTGTCATGCCACGGGCGGTAAGCTCTCGAACGACCGGCACCATGTCGCGAATCTCTGACGGGTTCAGGCCAGCCAATACTTCATCGAGCAGAAGCAGCCGTGGCGCGATGGCCAAGGCGCGGGCGAGCTCAAGCCGCTTGCTGCCGGCCACTGTCAGCGTTGCGGCGGGCGCTTCGAGCTGCGCGCCCAGTCCCACTGAGAGCGCAACCTGGTTCGCTGCTTCGAGAGCTGCAGCGCGGCTGCGCTGCCAAAGATGCGAGCCGATGGCGATATTTTCACGAACAGTCAGGCCGGCGAACGGTTGCACGATCTGGAAGGTGCGCGCGACGCCGCGGCGGGCGCGCCGGTGCGGCGGCTCGGTTGTAATGTCGGCTCCATCGTAAAGCACGCGACCGTCGTCGGTCGGCAAGAATCCGGAGATGATTGAGAACAAGGTCGTCTTGCCGGCGCCGTTCGGACCGATCAACGCCGTAATTGTTCCTGTCCTGACCTGAAACGATGCTTTGTCAATGGCGAGCAAGCCGCCAAAATACTTTGAGACGTTTTCAACGGTGAGCAGCGATTCAGCCATTGTCGCCCTCTGGCTGGGCTCGAAAGGGCCGCCGAAAGAGCGCGGTCAATACTCCCGCGACACCGCGCGGTGCTAAGCCGACAACCGCAATCAGGACGAGACCGTAAATTACGAGGTCGAGCCCTGGGGCATCTCCACTCAAGAGCTTGGTGGCCTCACCAAGTGCCTTGATGACGAGCGCACCCAGAAGCGACGCGAACAGGGTTCCCGCTCCCCCAACAATGGGCGCAAGGAGAGCATCGATTGAAATCCATGGTCCGTAAGCAATAGCTGCATCAATAAAGAGAAAATATTGCGCATAGAAGCACCCCGCTGCCCCAGTGATTGCGGCTGAAAGGGTGATCGCTGCAAGCTTAACCGCAAAGGTGTTGATGCCGAGCGCGCTCGCGGCATCTTCGTTTTCGCGAATAGCGACCAGATAGGCGCCAAAGCGACTGTTTTCGGCAGCTCGCACCGTCACCAGAGACAAAGCAACTAAGGTGAGCACGATCCAGTAGAATGGCACACGGCTCTGAAACTGAAACGCTTCGGGACGCAGGTCGAGCTTAATTAATGTGCCAACCCCAGCTCCCGTGATCGGCGTCACACTGGAAAAGATGCGCAGCACCTCGGCAAAAGCGAGCGTGACCAATGAAAAATACGATCCTCTCAGTCCGGAGCGAAAACACAGAACGCCGATAACGGCGCCGACCAGAGAGCCCGCGAAGATCCCCGCAAACAGGCCCAGCCAAGCATTGATCCCGTATTGCACTTGCAAAATTGCGGTCGTATAGGCGGCCGTGCCAAAGAAAGCGGCGTGCCCGAATGAATATTGTCCGCCATAACCGCCGAGCAAATTCCAACCCTGGCCGACAAGCGCGATCAGTAATGTCGTGATCAGGAAATTCAGCACCACGTTTGATGTGGTGACGAACGGCACGATGGCGAGCAACACCACCACCAGAACGATCGGCCAATAGGTTTTCACGGCCGCGCGCCGAACAAGCCGCTCGGCCGCGCGAGCAGTACAACGATGAACATGATGAATATGCCGATTTGACCCAGCGACTCACCCAAAAAGATACTGGAAAAACTTTCCACCACGCCGACACATAATCCGCCGATCAGGGCGCCGGCGATCGAGCCCATCCCGCCGAGCACAACAATCGTGAAAGCAATCAGCACGAAGGCTTCACCGGCGGTGGGGTTGACGTAATAGGTCGGAATGAGCAGGCAGGCAGCCACGGCTACGCAGGCGGTACCCAAGCCGAAGGTGATCGCATAGATGTGCGCGACATTGATGCCGCAGAGTTCAGCGCCCAGTTTCTCCTTCGCCACCGCGCGGATCGCTTTGCCGGTGTCAGTCCAGCGCATTATCGTCCACAGCGCCGCCGCAACCGCAATGACGGCGCCGAATGCGATGATCCGGGGCATCGCGACGAAAGCAGGGCCTATTTCGATCACATCGAAAGCATAAGGCAGATTGATTGTGCGGGTGTCGGCACGAAAGAAATAGAGCAGCGCATTTTCGATCACTATGGCAAGACCGAGCGTAACCAAAAGGAAATTTCGATCCTCGCCATGCGCCGCCGGCCCGATGATAAAGCGCTGCAACGCATAGCCGATGGCGAAGAACAACGGCCCGAGCAGAAATGCCGCTAAATAGGGATCGACGCCAAGAAGCGTGAAGGCAAAAAACGCGGCAAACATTGCCGCGGTCAATAATGCGCCGTGCGCAAAATTGATGATGTGCAGAACGCCATAGATCAAGGTGAGGCCAAGCGCGACCAATGCATAGACCGCGCCGGCCATCAAGCCGTTAAGAACAGCGGGAATGAGAATGACCGGCGACAGCATGGCGCTACTTGGCGGCTACCGATCAGACCTCGTCATCAGGCGGGCGGCATCGGGAATACCGGCTTGGCGGACGCAAATTGCACAGGGAGGATCACCTGTATGTCCTTGCCGAGCACCTGGGTGTTAACCGGCGCCGCTCCCTGATTTTGTCCATCGACGAATTTTGTCGGTCCGTAAGGCATCACATGACCGCTGAAGGTCGAGCTCGCAAGCGCTTGCGTAATCTTCGCTCGATCCGTGCTTGCCGCGCGCTCGATCGCGTCGGCGAGCAACAAAATGCTCGAATAGTTCATATAGACTTCGTAGGTGAAGAACTGCCCTTTGTCCTCCACCCTTTTCTTTAAGTCCAAGGCTTTCGGGTTTTTGGGATCGAACCAATGATTGCAGTCCATGATGTATTGCGCCGCTTCGGGGAATTCCTTAACGAATTTGTAGGAGGAAGCGGCACCGCCGAGCACTGAATAAATGCCTTTCGGGCGCACCCGTTGCTGTTGCATGGTGCGGGCGAGCAGAACGTACTCATTATAATAGTTTGCCGGAATGACGAGATCAGGATTCTGCGCCTTGATTTTCAGCACGACATTGTCGAACTCGCGCGTCGGTGTCGGGTGGGAAATAGTTTCCAAAACCTGGAAGCCGCGGTCCGGCAATTGGGCGTTCAGGAGCTTGGCCAGTCCCGCACCGAACGCGGAATCCTCATGGACGATCATGACGGTTTTGGCTGGCTTGCCTGCCTGATCGTTGATTGTCACGAGGTTATCCAGGGCGGTCTTGGCAATCACGCCAAAACCCGGTCCGAACCGGAATGTATTCTTTAGCCCGCGCGTAACGATGCTATCCACCACGCCGACATCGACAACGTAAGGCAAATCGTACCGCGCCGCGGTCTGGCTGGCAGACAGACAGATCGCGCTGGCATAGCCGCCAACGACCGCGCAGACGCCCGCGGCATTCATCTTTTCGACCTCGGCGTTGCCGCCGTCGGGCGTCGATTGCGCATCGCCGAGCATCGGATCGAACTTGGCGCCGCCCAGCGCCTTGATTCCACCGCTCGCGTTGACGTCGTCGATGGCCATCGTCGCGCCGAGGCGGCCTTGCTGGCCGGAATAGGACAGTGCGCCCGAAACCGGATGGAGGACGCCGATCTTCACAGCGGCGCCTTGCGCCCGCAGAATTGCCGGAGCATGCAAAAGACCAGCGACCGCGGTTGCGCCGAGCGCGGTGCTGCGCAAGAACTTGCGGCGACTCAATTGCAACTGCCAACGAGACATGACGCCCCTCCTGGTAATCTCCGTTGAGCCTAACATTGGTTAGGATGGGTATCTATACTATCCTGCCGCGGCTTAGCGTCTGGTGCGTAAGTGAGCCAACCACAAACGATCATCGACAAACTTTGGAGCGCTCATGAGATTCTGCGGCGCGACGACGGTGAGTCGCTGCTGTGGGTGGATCGTCATTACGTGCATGAAGGATCGTTTCATGCGTTCGGCAAGCTTGCCGAACGACGCGCGGAGGTCACCGAACCGGGGCTGACTTTCGGAGTGGCCGATCACTACGTGCCGACGCGTGGCTCACGCCGCAATATCGCCAATCCCGAGCTCGCGCGCATGGTCCGTCAGCTCGAGGAAAATTGCGCAAGGCACGGCATCAAACTGTTTGGGCTTGACGATTCCCGGCAGGGCATTGTGCATGTGGTCGGACCCGAACAGGGTTTGACGCTACCTGGCCTTTTGATTGTCTGCGGCGATAGTCACACTTCAACGCATGGCGCGCTTGGCGCTTACGCGTTTGGCATCGGCGCGTCCGAGGTCGCACACGTGCTGATGACTCAAACAATCTGGCAAAAGAAGCCGAAACGCATGCGCGTAAGCGTCGACGGCATACTGCCGCCGGGAATTTCGGCCAAGGACATTGTGCTCGCCATCATCGCCTCTATCGGCGCCGACGGCGCAACCGGATGCGCCGTCGAATTCGCCGGCTCGGCGATCCGCGCCTTGTCGATGGAAGGGCGTTTGACGTTATGCAACATGTCGATTGAAGCAGGCGCCCGCTGCGGCGTCGTGGCGCCGGATGCAGCCACCTTTTCCTACCTCAACGGTCGGCCCTATGCGCCAACGGCGGCGGCATTCGAGCAAGCGGTCGAGGCTTGGTCGAAACTGGCAACGGACGAAGGCGCCGCGTTCGATCATGAGGTCGCACTGGATGCCGCGAAGACCGCACCGATCGTGACCTGGGGCACGAGCCCCCAGGACGCGCTGCCGATCGACGCCAGCGCGCCCGACCCGAGGCAGGAGTCCAATCCCGAGCGTGCCCAATATCTTCGCGAAGCGCTCGACTATATGGGCATCGCTCCGGGCAAAAAACTCACAGAGATCGCCATCGACCGGGTATTCATCGGCTCCTGCACCAACGCCCGTATCGAGGACCTGCGCGCCGCGGCGGCGGTGCTGGCGGGCCGGGCCAGCAAAGTGCCCGGACTCGTTTCGCCAGGATCCACTCTCGTCAAGCGCCAAGCCGAAGACGAAGGGCTAGACCGCATCTTCCGCGAGGCCGGACTCGAATGGGGCGAATCCGGATGCTCGATGTGCGTTGGCATCAATGGCGATCTGGTCAGGCCCGGCGAGCGCTGTGCTTCCACCACAAACCGCAACTTCCGCGGTCGCCAGGGTCCCGGCGCGCGCACCCACCTGATGTCGCCGGCAATGGTCGCCGCGGCGGCCGTCACCGGCCACCTTGCGGACGTGCGGGAGCTCCTGAGCGGTCGAAAAGTGTAAGCACCATGGAAAAGTTCGTCACATTCACCGGCACAGCCTGCCCGATTAACCAGAGCAATCTGAACACCGATCAGATTATTCCAGCGCGCTATTTGAAATGGACCCGCGCTATGGGTTTTGGCAAAGCACTATTTTACGATTTAAGATTCGATTCTGAGGGACAAGAGAAACCCGACTTTCCGCTCAACAACTCGGTCTGGCGCAACTCCACAATCGTTGTCAGTGCGCGGAATTTTGGCTGTGGCTCGTCGCGCGAGGCGGCGGTTTATGCGCTTTACGATTTCGGCGTGCGCTGTGTGATCGCGCCGTCGTTCGGCGACATCTTTGCTGGCAATGCCATGCAGAACGGACTTCTTACAGCGGTTGTCACCGACGAGGAGGCTGCCGAGATCATGGGATCCTTGGCGCAAATGCCCGAGTTTCCGGTCACCGTCGATCTGGACCAGCAAACCATCCTCTGCGGCAATCGGACCTACAAATTCAGGATCGATCCCATTCGGCGCATGCGCCTCCTCAACGGCTGGGACGATCTTGCGCTAACCGAAAATTATCGCGAGCGCATTAGCGCATTCAAGGCAGAAGACAAAATAAAGCGTCCGTGGACGGCGCCGCGTGAACAATTATGAATTTGCATGACTTGGCAACGGCCCTCCCCTCATCGGGGCCTTGCCGTCGTTTCATTGTTGAATGTGAATTTTGTTGTCGCGGATGACCTGCCCCCAGCGCGCAATCTCGCTGTTCAACAGCGCGCTTGCCGCCGCAGGAGAGCGCTGATCCGGCGCGAAAACCGACACATCCTCCGCCGCCCAGATATTGACAAGTGCCGGATCGGACACCGCGTTTTGCAACGCCTTATTGAGCGTAGCGATAACCGACTGAGGCGTTCCCGCGGGCGCGAACATGGCTTGCCAATACACCACATCGAGTTTCGGTCCGAACATGAGCGGAATACTGCCTGCAGTTGGTAACTCTGGCAGCTTTTCTTTCGAAGTAACGCCATAAGCCTTTAATGCCCCGGTGGCGACTTGCTGCACAACCGATTGTGGAGTGGCAAAGAACAAGTCCACCTGCCCGCCTAACAAGTCTGTAATGGCCGGAGCGGCGCCCCGATATGGAATCTGATCGAGCGAAACGCCGGCTTCTTGCGCAAACAGGCTGGTGGCGAGATGTCCGGTCGTGCCGTATCCGGCAATTGCCGCCTTCAACGTCTGTTGTTTCATCAGGGCGACCAGATCGCGAAGCGTGCCCGGTTCAAGCGTGTGGCGGCCGACCAACACCAAGGGGTTGCGATTGATGAGCATCACCGGCGTAAACGTCTTAAGGGTATCAAATGGAAGATTTTGGTAGAGCGAGACATTCGCGGCGATTTGCAAATTGTGGACGAGCAGTGTGTAGCCATCCGGCGTAGCGCGCGCCACTTTTTCAGAACCGATAATTGCGCCGCCGCCGCCGATGTCCTCGACGATGAAGCTCTGCTTAAGCTGGGTCGAAAGTGATTGCGCAACCATTCGAGCGGTCTCGTCGGTCGGGCCTCCGGCCGGGTAAGGTACGATGATCGTGACGTTGCGGCTCGGATACTCTTGCGTGGCAGCCGTAGCGAGCATCGACGCTAGGCCCAGCGCGGCCACTACCGAGACCATGAACCCCGTTTTCACTCACCCCTCCCCGGTATCGCTCATTTCAGTTGAATTTCATTGCTCCGGAATGATTGGCAATAACAGATACGGCCGCTGATCTTTTGAAAAGTGCAGCGTATTTTGGGGCGCGAAAAGGCCTGGCGGCCGATCGTCTGGATCGATGTGGAGAAACGGCCCAACGCCTTTCATCGGATAGGGCGCATTCGGCAACGCAATGTCCTTGCCATCGACTTCGTAGTCTTTGCCCCTGATGCTGAGTGCCAGCTGGTAACCCGGCGGGACAACGATTGAGGTTGGCCAGATTTCAACATCGAGTTCTACAGCCTGCCCCGGCTGCAGTGGCCATTCCTCATCGTGCGTGTGCCAAGGCCGGTACGGCAGCGATTTCTTATCGTCGAGTTTGCGATGCGAGGCACGCAGCCAACCGAGCCCGATCGGCACGCGCGGATCATTAGAGCCAATGAAGGTAATTTCTTTCCCGTTCGGATCAAACAAACGCAAAGCCAGGAATACGTCGGCGTCTGCGGTCTGCGACGACAGCCACAGTTTCGCAGCAACCGGGCCGGTGATTTCCACGCTCCTTGCCGTCGGCGGGGTGCGAAAGGTCAGGCCGTTGCCGCTGGTCTCATAGGCCAATGTCATGGTTGCAGACGACGGCTCTGGCGTGAGGCGCAATCCATCTGGGTGCAAGAAGTATTTCGTCCATTGTGTGCGAGCCATCGGCCATTCGTTTTCGCCGCGAAGCACGAATTTCTCGTTTGGGTGACGAATAGTCAGTGAAACGCGCGGCTGCTTGTCCCAACTGGTATCTTCACCTTTGAGGAAGTAACCGAAAAACCGCTTCTGCAGCGCTTCGCCATATTTGCTGTAGAAATGCGTGAAGTGAGTATCGCCATGCACCTCCAGCCACTTTTGCTCGGAACCGGCAGCCAAATACCCTTCGAAATTGCCGCGTGTGTGCAATCCCATGCCGCCCCAATTGGCAGCCGACAGCAGTGGTGCCGTTATTTTGGAAAAATCGGCGGTGCGCGCCGCGTAATACTCGTCGCAAAGCTTGCGCCGTTTGGCTTCGCCAGGCGAGTCGGCCCGATTTACCACAAGCTCGGAATCAGAAAGCGTGTCCGGACCGGCGACTAGCTCTCCCGTCACAGCGCTTTTGTCGCCGCGATCACCCATGCCGTGTTGCATGCTGACCACCTGGCGCGGGAACCAGCTACGGAAGAAATCACTCAGGATGCCGCCGTGCCGGCATAGTTCGCGATAATAATCGGATGAGCCTTCCCAGATGCACAAAGCGGCAAGGTGTGGCGGGCGCAGCGCGCCTACCGTCCATTGATTCATCGCATAATAGGAAATGCCGTTGATCCCCACCCTGCCGCTGCTCCAGGATTGCGTTCCGGCCCATTCGACGCACTGGTATAAGTCTGATGTTTCGCGCGGCGACCAGACGTCGAGCATGCCGGGCGAGCGTCCGGCACCACGCGAGTCGATGCGTAGGCAGGCATAGCCGTCCGGCACCCATCTCTCAGGGTCGACCAATTCCCAGTTCTGATACTTGTTGGTCGAGCCGACGAGAACTTCCGGCGCCGCTTCGATCAAGCGGGCCCAATTGCCTTTATAGCCTTCTTGAAACGACAACCCCTTGGCATACGGGCCGTAACTGAGGATGACCGGATGCTTGCCCTGTCCAACAGGACGGAACACGTCAGCGCGCAGAACAATGCCATCGTCCATCGCGATTGCAACGTCCCATTCGATCTGCATGTTGTCGCGAATCTCGGATTTTGAGACGTTCATGATCAATGTGTTCAATTATGACAGTCCTTTATCGTCATGAGTTACCTTCGATCAAGCAAGACAACTGGAGTCGGCAGAAATGCCAGTCGCAATCGCGGCAACCTCAGGCTTTTGCGCGCTTTGATTGACCCGATCTTGCCACCCATGAAGAGCCGGCACCTATCCGCTGAAAAACGAATTGGCCTCCAAGGTGACGGGTTCCCGGAAAATTCATGCTCTATAGCGCCAAGATAGCGCCAAGTGGCGAATAAAAGGTGGAAATCCTAGCTTCTTGCCATAATTCGGCTATCGATGCCTCCATTGATTCCATTGATTCGGTTTGAGGCTCGATAGGGGCGCCTTCTCCAATTTGGAGTGTTGATCGATTTCCTCTGCGCGAGATTCCATGCCCACAGCAGGAAACAGCGGACCGAAATCGGCCGCTTCTCCGGCTTTTTTGCGCACGATAATTTACGGCCTTGAAATCGCGATTATCGCCGTACTTTACGTTGGCGTTGCCAGTACCGCGCTGTTGCTTCCGGCAATCACAGCGATCCAAACGCCGCTTTGGCCGCCAACCGGAATAGCGCTCGCCCTGATCTTGCTGCGCGGCTATCGGATTTGGCCTGGGATCCTTGTTGGATCATTGTCCGCAACCGCGATCTCCAGCGGGATGCTGACCGCCCAAGGCGCGGCGATTGCGATCGGCACCACGCTTGGCGCGCTCGCTGGAGCAAGGCTCATCAATTATTGGTCCTATGGGACCAAGACTTTTTTCACGCCGCTCGGGATCGCACGATTTGTGCTCATCGCCTTTGTGCCGACGGCGCTCCTCAGTACCGCTGGCGCCATATCAGGACAGCTCTTCACCACCGGGCTCGATTTCTACGGTCTGTCGGTCACCGCGGCGATCTGGTGGGTGACGGATGCTGTGGGAAGCATGATTGTTGCGCCGGTGATTGTGCTCTGGGCGACGCCGTCGTTGCGGGAAGGCGCCAAATTGGACCTGGCAGAGACAGCCGGCGTCGTTACCGCCGCAGCCATCATCGGCGTCGTGGCCTTTCTTCCGGTGACGATCGAAGCCTTGAAGGCTGTGCTGCCCTACCAAAGCTTATGTGGTTTTCTCATTTTGCTGCCGCTAATGTGGGCTGGCCTGCGCGGCAATCAGCGGGCTGCTGCGACCGCCGCATTGATTTTCTGCGGACTTGCGGCATGGGGCCTTGTCGATGCCAACGGCGCGGCGCCTGGCCCAAATTCGCTGATGCTCCTGTTAGCACTCGCGATCAGCATATCAATCGTGCCTCTGTTTTTTAGCGCTGCAGTCGCTGGGTATAATTACAGACAGACACATCTGCTGTCGGAGCTCAGCCGCGCTAAGCTTGAATTCGAACAGACGCAGACGGTGCTCAAAAGCACCAAACGCCGCTTTCAAATCTTTCTCGAGAGCGTTTCCGATTACGCAGTCTTTGTCCTTGATTCGTCGGGTCACGTGGCCAGCTGGAACAGTACGGCCCAGCAAATCATCGGGTACGCGACGCAGGAAATCGTCGGCAAACATTTCAGCATCTTTTACCGGCCTGATGAGCGGCGCGCGGGCGTACCGAACCGCGCATTGGAGCTGGCTATTCAAAAGGGCAGACACGAAATGGAGGGTTGGCGGATCAGGAAAAATGGCACGCCCTTTTTCGTAACGGGGGTGCTCACTGCGATCCACGACGACAACTCCAATATTCTCGGCTTTGCCAGCGTTATCCGCGACGCAACGGAGCGGCGCGACACGCAGGAGAAGCTGGTTGAAGCGCGTGAACAACTCGCCATGGCGCAAAAAATGGAGGCGATCGGGAAGTTGACGGGTGGCATCGCGCACGATTTCAATAATTTGTTGATGATCATCGGCGGCAGCGCGCAATTGTTCAAACGCTTGCTCGATCCGAAACTACCGCGCGCGATCGAAGCATTGCAGAGTGCCGCCAAACGCGGTGAAACGCTGACGCGTCAACTGCTCACATTTTCGCGGCGCCAGCATCTCAACCCGACGGTCGTCGACTTGAATGCAAGCATCAGAAATATACGCCCGATGATTGAAAGCTCATTACGCGGTAACATTGTCTATAAGGAAACGATCAACCCGAATCTCTGGCCGGTTAAGGTCGATCTGCCCGAGCTGGAATTGGCGATCGTCAACGTTGCGGTCAATGCCCGAGATGCCATGCCGAATGGCGGCGTCTTCGCGCTGACCGCGGAGAATGTAACCGTGAATAACAACTCCGGTCAGAATGGGCAGAACGGCGATTTCGTCGCAATCGAGTTTGGCGACTCCGGGACGGGCATTCCGCCGGATCTTCTCTCCAAGATTTTCGACCCATTTTTCACCACGAAGGAGGTCGGCAAGGGAAGCGGCCTCGGCTTGTCGCAGGTTTACGGTTTTGCGCACCAGTCAGGAGGAACTGTGCGGGCCGAAAGCAAGGTGGGGCTCGGAACTGCGATTACAATCTATCTGCCGTCATATGCGGGCGTGGCACTCGATGCGCCAAAGATCTCCGAGACCGCGCGCGCCGCGCGGCCGATGGTTCTGATTGTCGACGACAGTACCGAAGTCGCCGAAGTAACGTCCTCGCTGTTCGAGCATCTCGGCTATGACACGGTGTATTGCGATTCAGCCGAAGCGGCGTTGCGCTTGCTGGCAGACGGCACCAAAATCGATCTTGTTTTCAGTGACATTGTCATGCCGGGCACAATCGATGGCGTCGGTCTCGCCAGCGAAGTCCAGGCACGGTACCCGCATTTGCCGGTCATCCTGACGACCGGTTACAGCGATGCCGCGCAAGCGGCGCCTCCCAGCCTGCCAATCCTGCGCAAGCCTTTTGACGCTGATGCGCTGCGCAGCTTTATGCAAGGACTGATGTAACAGGACATTTGCTTTTGGCAGCGAGGCCGCCAGATATGGGCTTGCGTCCGGCGATGAGATTATTGCTGTGCTTGTGCCGGCAGACCGGCCAAGCCGCTTTTGGTTCGTGTTGCCGGCACTGCTGCTGTTGGCTGTCGTCGTCATGCTCCAACGCAGGCGCATTGCGCATTTAGCCAAAGTCGCAGTCGCCCTTTCGCGCGCCCCGATTGAAGGACAAGTCACCGCGCAAATTTCGCCTCCGCGGCAGTTCGAAATCAGGCGGGCGGCCGAGTCGTTATGTGATGCCGGGCGGTGAACATCGGATTGCACCACGCATGATAGCCGCTCTTACAAGCCTTGTTCATGATGGTCAGAGTGCTCCCGACTATCACCACTGCCGCGGTAAGGACAATCACTAAGGCAGTCTTCATTTTGCGACCTCCGCTATTGCGGGGCTCCGAAGCCTACCCAGTGGAAACGCGCGTGACGGAGCTAAGTTCGTTGGATATGGCACTTAGTTGCTAGGCGCGTTTAGTCGAATAAGTCGAGGTCAATTATCGCGTGCCATGAGTTGCCCGCCCCTTCCGTCTGCCGTGGGTCTCATCGGGTTCCTGGCGGCTTGAGAAATGTAAACGGACCCACAGTAACCGTAGGAACTAATCTCCCAGTGTTTATCGTTTTCTGGAAGAATCCGGCGGGCGTGGTCAACGGATCGCAGTGAAGCTTAGGAGGAGACCGCACCGGCTGGCTGGGGCGGGAGGATTCGAACCTCCGAATGGCGGAATCAAAATCCTACATCCTAGGTTTCCGCAAGATGCCTCGGCTGTCCCTAAGATTGATGTAATCCATATCTCATGGGCCCTTTGTTTATTCTTGTTTCTCAGAGACTCCCTCTGTATTCTGTTTATTGGTAGCCCGGTGGTAGCCCGGATTGCTAAAAAGATTCAACTGCCGTCCGGGCAATTTTCCATGGCGCTGACCCTCCGTAACATAAGTTTGCTGAAGCCGAAGACGTCTCGGTTGTATGTCGTCAGAACATTTCGGACGGTTGGCTTGGCAATTTAAGAGAGTGTCTGGCTCATCTGGTTTGAAGGTTCAGGCTGCGATTGTCTGCTGATGCAGGCGGCGTCGTTGTTCGATGGTTTTCCGTTTGATGATCTCCCTCTGTTTGAGTATGGCCGATGCTCTGCCGAAGTAGACGTCAGCCGGCGTCAGGTTGTCCAGGCTCTCGTGATATCGGCGATTGTTGTAGTACTCGACGAACTCGCCAATGCTCAGTTCGAGTTGGCCTGGCAGGTAGTAGTTCTCCAGCAGGATCCGGTTTTTCATCGAGCGATGATAGCGTTCGATCTTGCCTTGGGTCATCGGATGATAAGGCCGACCGCGGATATGACTGATGCCGTGGTCCTCGAGCCAGTCGCCAAGCTCACTCGAGACGTAAGATGGACCGTTG
>Ga0187802_10000040_pt1 | contig 26668 bp, 26 predicted proteins | sample NC_wetland_sal_i_FD_130584 | JGI IMG/M metagenome (GOLD analysis project Ga0187802, IMG submission 130584) | Wetland sediment microbial communities from Neuse River Estuary, North Carolina, USA - Control_2 | ecosystem: Environmental > Aquatic > Freshwater > Wetlands > Sediment | place: USA... | reverse complement strand
CAGAATGTCGCTGACACGCTGAACGCGCTCCAACAGGACGCCGACGCCTTAAAAGCTGCCGCTGCCGCTAAAGATGCCGCCGCCGTCACACTCGATTTGTCCAGGAAACAGTATCAAACCGGCTACGCCAATTACCTCGCGCTCTTAAGCGCAGAACAATCGTATCAGCAAGCCATGATCAACCTCGTGCAGGCCCAAGCCAACCGCTATGCCGACAGCGCCGCATTGCTCCAGGCTCTTGGAGGCGGATGGTGGAATCGGCCCGATATTCCGAAGAGTTAGGTCCGAAGGCCGTACGAATTGCAGCCCGCAGCGGACGTACTCAATGACAATGGAAGTTTTGCTAAGTGTTGTCACCATGGTGCTCGGAGTTTTTGTTGCGACTTCACCCCATCGCGCGGCCATGATTTGGGGATCGCGACGACTCGCCAGGTTGACTCCTGAACGCAAAGCTCTCTACTTAAACTGGTACCGCGCCTTCGGCATCCTTCTCTATCTGACAGGGGTGCTCCTCGCGGTTGAGAGCATCGTGTTTTCGAACTATCGTCACTAGAATATTGAGGATCACGCAGCGGAATCTTGACCAAGGCACGCGTCTACTGGATGGGATCTGGAACGAAATCGAAAGCATGTTCGAGGCCGGTGATGCGAGCGTTCGGGTTCAACTCTTCAAGTCACTCTAGGAACCCGCATTTTTTCAGCCACCTCGAGTGTTGAAACTCATCCGCCGCGCGCTGGAAAATGAAGCGGCTACGGTTCAGGTGTGGTCGGATTGGCAAGTCACGCAAGAGAACGTGCTCCGAGAAATTCCACATTTGCTCAAAGCGATAGTCTTTCACCTGGATCACATCGAAGAAGCCGCAGGAATCCTCTTGCGCTTGGCACAGAACGACTCACGCGCTCCCCATCAGTATCCCGAACATTCTCGCCGAGTCCTGGAAGAAATGGCGGAATACGGACGATACAAACCCGTCCTGTACAATGATTGGATCGCCGACTTCGCGACGCAAATGAGCCGAGACCCGCACGCATTTGAGGGAGCTTTCACGCCGCTGAATCTTATGGGCAAGTTGCTCGCAAAGGGGGACGAATTCGCGGAGTCTGAAGGATTCACGGTCTCGTTTGGAGGCTTTTCTCTGAACTATCAGGCGGTGCGACCCGTTCGTGAAAAGGCGCTGGCAATCCTCGAAAGATGCCTCAATACAGAGGACCCAAAGGTCGCCCTGGGGGCGACGAAGTCTATCTCGCACGTGCTGTCGGGATTTCTTCCGATGATCGGCCACGTGGTTTCGGAAGAGGAAATCAAATGGCAAATGGATGAACGACTCTCGGTGCTGAGCATGGTTGAAAATAGATTGAAAAAAGCGACGCCGACTCCGCTTCTGCGCCAAATTCGGTCGGTGCTTCGTCATGCGCGCCCGCACACAAAAGGCACTCCTCTGGGCAAGAGAATCGAAGAGGTCCTCTCGAAAATCCCGCAATCCGATGATTTGTTGATCTTCGACGCGTTCTCGACTGGCCAATCGGATCACGACGGGTTCTACGAGAACTTGGAAGGTGCGGACCGGTCTCGCAAAGAGCTGATCACGCGCGGCGTCGCGGCCTTCCGAACCAAATTTCCTGATGGTTCTCGACAAGTGGACGTGCTCGTGCAACTGGTGAAGGACGCGGAGGCGTGCGACATCGAACTCGGGGGCAACCCCTACAGTTTTATTGAGGAGCTTTGCTCGATAGACTTTGTGGAAGTCTTTCTGCCCTATGCCATGAATGACTCGCATCCGCTGCTTGCTCAGATGGTCTCGGTTCCACTTCGCTGGCTTCGACAGTCCGACCTACCTAGGTATCGAAGCGCAGGAGTTGAAGCAGCGGCTCACAAGAACTACCTGGTCGCATACGGCACAGCAAACGCCGTCTCTTACGGTCCGAACTTGAACGCGCCTTTAATAGAAGACGTTGCGATTTTGCAAGGTTTGGCGCGACATCTCGTTGTGGCAGTGCGTTATTTGACGTTGACGGGAATTCGGCGGCTCGGAGCGCACGAGAAGTACGAGCATGAGGCCATCGAAATGCTTCTCGCGTCGGAGGTGGGTGACGATTCGAAGATGGCCGACGAAATGTGCGGCGCAGCAGACTACGCTGGAATCAACAAAGAGCACCTCTCGGAGGGTCAGATTCGCCTTCTTCTCGACAAGCTCGTTATTGCGAAGGAAATCGATGGCCATCACACGGAGCGTTTTCTCGCTTAGGTTGGGGAACATTTTCCAGGCGCGCTTTTCGGCCTCATCCTGCGACGTCTTGACCGCGATGCCGAGTTTGATCGGCAGAACGAAAAGAAAGCTGGCTACTCGCCGATTCCCCATCATCGTTTCGGAAACGCATTCCGACCGCTGCAAAATGGTCGCCATTACCGGACTTTCCTTGAGCAGGTGAGGGATCGCTTCATTACGCAGCCCGAGCAGGAGCACTGGCTGCGCGAGCTGTTTTGGTCGATTGGGTCAATGGATGAGAAAACTCTCGGGGTCATCGACGAATTGCTGCACCGTGGCGACACACAATCAGCACGAATTGCACTCGCGCTCCTCGGCGGCGCGCCACCGGAACCCGCTCTGAGCCGGCCCCATTTTGCAGTGCACGTGATTGAAGAATGCCGACGCGTGGACGCACAGCTTGCCGTTTCTGCGGAATCGGTACTCCTCACGAACGCGCAGACCGGCCCCTTCAACAGAGCATCTGGTCAGCCTTCGCCGAAGTATCTGTCGATGAAAGACAGAAGCGAAGCGCTGAGTGAGGTCTTTCCTCAAGGTCCTTCGGGAAATCGGCTGTTCCGTCGTCTGCGTGAGGTCGCCGTGGAAATGTTGAATCGCGAGCGACTCGATGACGAACAGATGGGGTTTGAATAGAGACCATGCGCAGGAGCTCCTGAATGGGTTCTCGATGGCAGAGCGTAGGGCTTGGACCGGGTTTGCGAGAGGCCGCATGTGCGAAAACGTTGGCCGGATATTCCTTTGGCTACGTCGAACCGTGAGCCTTTCCAATTGGATGGACTGCATCAACAGGGTTTATGGAGCGGGCGATAGGAATAGAACCCAGCTCCGACCGATGGGTATATCGACGGTTTCGTTGAAAGTCTCCGCTGAATCTAGGGCGCAACTTGGGCGCAAAACTCCCCCTCTGCGCTATGAATTCAGGGAGTCTTGGCGAGTAAGGCCGACGGATTTAACGGGACTTATGGTAGGGGCGGTGGGGATCGAACCCACGACCTTCGGCTTAAAAGGCCGCTGCTCTACCACTGAGCTACGCCCCTCGAGAGAGCATTTGATTCTATCGTGCAGGGGAAGAACGAGCAACCCGCCATTCGGCGAGATGAAATTGCCAGCGTGGCCGCAAAATTCAGGAGCGGGCCGGCGCGCTGCAAGAATTCTCAGTGGCGATTCAGTCGGCTGCCTGGCCCGGGCGGGCGAGGGAGCGTTTACGTTTCCAGACGTAATCCTTGCGGAGTTTTTCCTGGTGCTTTTTCACCTGCGATTCGAGTTCGGCGAATGCCGCTTTGGTGCTGCCGCGAACGTCGGCAGCGACGCCGGTCGCATGAAGCGTCCCGGTCGGGAGCGTCAGGTTCGCCGAAAAGCTGTACTGTGTCTTGCGCGGCGTTTTTTCGAGCGATCCGTGGAGAACCACCAGGTCCGGCGCATACCTCTTCAGCAGCCGATTTAATTTCTCAACATGATGCTGCGCTTCCTTCTCGATCTCCTGGCGAAATGCCGCTTCGATATTGCTGTAGGTGATTTTCATTTGAGCACCTTGTTTCGTTCAGGTTTACCAAGGGAAGGGTCATTGGCATAGAGGCAACCTCAGCATAGCGCTCCGGGGCCGCGCTTGCAACCCGGTGTGCCATCCAAGCAATTCGAACGATGCTCCGCATTAAACTCGGCGCATCCCGCTTGCCGCGATGCGCGTTTTGCCGCAAGGCTGGCGCTCCAATCCTCCGAGGCATAGGATATCGGCATGGAGATGTCGCTGAAGCTGATCGTGGCGATTACATCCGGAGTATTTGCCGTCGTTGCGTTTTATATTTCTGCCGTGGAGCATCCGGCGCGCATGACGACTGCGCTCCCGGCAGCGGTACAGGAGTTTCGCGCAAGTTACAAGCGCGTGGCGCCTCTTCAAGCGACTCTGGCGGTCCTTTGCTTCCTGGCCAGCGCCTCGCTCTGGCTTGAGACGCGTCACGGTGCCTGGCTTGCCGGGGGTGTGCTCGTCGTCGCGGTAGTCCCCTTCACGCTCGGCTTTATGATGCCAATCAATCATGCGATTCTTGATGAGGGCTCCCCGCCGGAGGATGCGGCCGCATTGTCGTTGCTGAACAAATGGGAGCGGCTCCATGCGGTCCGGACAATTTTGGGATTGGCCGGATTTGGCATCATATTGTTCCAACTGATCCGCGGATAGAAATCCATTGACGCGAACCACGAAATCGCGCGCCGGAAATTCCGAGCCCGGCAAAATTCTCGTCGGCCCCGCAGGGTGGTCCTACGACGACTGGAATGGAATCGTCTACCCCGCGCACAGGCGAAAAAGCTTTCACGAGGCAACCTATCTCGCGGAATTCTTCGATACCATCGAGATCAATACTTCGTTCTACCAGCCGCTGCGGCCGTCGTTTGCCGCGCAGTGGCTTGATCGGGTGGCCGCAAATCCGCGCTTCCTGTTTACAGCCAAGCTCTGGCAAAAATTCACGCATGAAGGCGGGACCTCCGCCGAGGATGTGAATGCCGTCCGCGCCGGGTTCGACCCGCTTCACAACGCGGGGCGGCTCGGCGCGGTGCTGCTGCAATTTCCATTTTCGTTTCATCACACGCCGGAGAATCTCGCGCGCCTCCAGCAGATCCTCGAATCGTTTCGTGAATATCCGCTGGTTGTCGAGGTGCGCCACTCCTCCTGGACGCGCAAGGATTTCCACGAATTCCTGCACCAGCGCGGCGTGGGCTTCTGCAATATCGATCAGCCGGTGATCGGCCGCTCCGTCACACCGAGCGATCTTGCCACGTCGCCCGTCGGTTACATTCGGCTGCACGGCCGCCGGTACGACACATGGTTCACCGATGATCCCGCAACGCCTCCCGAGGAACGGTACAACTATCTTTATTCGGAATCCGAGCTCGAACCCTGGGCCGAACGTGTCCGCCACGTGGCCGAAAATACGCGCGCCACATTCGTGGTGACGAATAATCATTTTCGCGGCAAAGCCATCGTCAACGCTCTGCAACTGATCCATCTGCTCACCAGCAACAAAGTGAAGGTGCCCGAGCCGCTGCGCCATCATTATCCCCAGCTTGAATCCATCGCCAGCGAGCCGTCGGCTGAACCCACTCTGTTTCCCCTCACACCGGAATAATCCACAGCGTCCTCGTAATTATGGCGGTTCGTCTCGCGGGAGGGCTGATGCTCGCTCTCTGCCGCACGCGCGGAAATGCCTTGCCTGATCACGGTTGAGCACACCCGCACATTTTCGGGGGAATGCCGCACGTGCAGACTCTTGAAGGAAGCTACTTCTTGAAGAGGTCTTCGAAGGCTTTCCGCGCGTCGTTGGGGCGCGCTGCGGGCGCGGCCGGCGAGCTGGACGTCGCGTAAGTGACCGGCGAGGTGTCCTTCTCGACCGTCATGCGAAGTTCGAAAAACGTGCAGTCGTTCTTCGCGTCCTTCTTTGCGATTCGCTCAGGAATCGGCTGGGTGCATTCGAACTGTGCCGCCGTATCGAAATGAACGCACTGCTTGCAGCAATGAATTTCGGCGTGGCACCGCGGGCACTCGCCGGTGGGATCGAAACCCGGCGCGAGCACTGCACCGCAGCTCGAACACCGGGCACGCATCACTGTTCCGACCATGCGCGGCGTGCGTGGCCCAAGCATGTCCTGCTTCGGCCGCGGCTCGCTCGGCCGATCCGGCCGGTCTGGACGGTCGCCGCGTTCCCTCTTCTTATCCTGGGAATCGCGGTCCGCGTAGCCCCTTTGCTTATACTTCCGCTCCATGAAGACCTCCTGGGGGTTGTCTCATGATACTCCGAAACCCTTCCTGTAAACGCGCATTTAAACGTGGGCCGCCGAAAGGTAATTGATTTGTCTTACTTTTCATCGTTTCGCGGTCGCGTGGACCGAACGTGAAATGATGGATGATCAGGTCCTTTTGCAGCGGACCATAGACGGCCGACCTCTTCCGCCGCGCATCCGTGCGGAAAACGAACGCTCCCCTCGAAGTTCCAATCGGCAGCAGCACCGAACCTTTTCGCAGTTGCGTCATGATGCGCCCTCCCATTTGCGCGCAGCCCAGATTTTAGCCAGACCCTCGACCGGAAGATCCGGTTGCAGAAATGTCTGCGGTTTGCCCGCAACGGCCAGTAGCGCCTCCGCTGCGAGATATCCGCTGCGGACGGCCCCCTCCATCGTCGAGGGCCATCCGGTGCGCGTCCAATCACCCGCGAGGTACAAATTCTGAACGGAGCTTTCCTGCCCGGGCCGCCAGCGGTCCACGCCGGGCTCCGGCGAGAATGTGGCGTTGATTTCCTTGATTACCGTGGCCTTCACGAGCTTGGCTTCGCGCGTCTTGGGGAGTACGTCCGCCAGTTCCTTCACGCACAGGTCGATGATTTCCTGCCGCGAGCGAGGCACCAGATCATAGGACGCGCTGATGACGAGCTGAAGATATTGCCCCCTCGGCATAACTCCCTCTTCGGCGCCCCCCTCCTCCGCATGCTCCCTTGGACGCGCCTTGCGGCCCTCGGTCTCACCCGCCGCGTGCAAGAGCGACTTGTTGAAAACCCACTGCGTGGTGTGGTCGAGCAGCGTCAAGAACGGCTCCGTCATCACGGTGCGGTCGAACCACAGGTGAACTCCCGTGATCGGGGAGGTTTTAATTTTCCGCAAACCCGCGAGGGCGGAGTCTCCCTCCACCATTTCTTTCGGCAGCATGCTCAGCAGCACATCGTGTGGCACGGCCGCGACGCATGCGTCTCCTTCCTCGACCGACCCATCTTCGAGTAGCGCGCCCGCAAAGCGATTCTCGCTCACGCGAATCTCGCGCACGCCTGCGCGAAATCTTACTTCTCCGCCGCGCCGCACCACTGCCTCGCGGCAGCCATCGTAAAGTTCCGCGAGCGGCACGGAAGGAATCCCCACGCGGTACCCTTTCCCATTGCTGAGAAATGCTTTCCAAAATACTTCGATCCCATAGTGCGCATCCGTGCGCGCCAGCTCTTCGTCAAGCGCGCTCACCAACACCACGCGCCAGAAACGCTCTACCGCGCCCGGCGTCTGCTCCATCCGGTGCAGCCATTCGAGCATCGAGGCGCCCTCGGTCCCCGGCGGTTTCCCGCCGCTTCGCACGATAGCCAACATAGCGCTTGCGATGCTGCGTTTGTCCGCAAACGTGAGGGCGTCGAAGAACAAAAACGACGGCGCCATGTGCAGCGGCGGCGGCAGCGCCGAGGCTTCGATTGTCGAGCGGCGTCCACGCACATCCGCGAAGTGTAGCCGGTCGTAAAATCGGACTTTCCCGGCAGCTCCCGCGCGGCGATAAAAATCCGCGAGGTTCGTGCAGCAACCGAGCGTCACGTGCTGGCAATTGTCCACCTCGCTGCCGTCCGGCAGCGTGTAGGACGTGGCGCGCCCGCCCAAGTGCGGACGCTTCTCGAACAGGCGGACGCGGAAACCGGCTTCAGCTAGCGCGACGGCGCAGGATAGGCCCGCCAGTCCGCCGCCGATCACCAAAACGCTTTGCGAGGGCATCCTTCTTCCACCAGCCGGGCATTCCCGCCGTCAAAAGATATTGAACTTTTTCCGCGCTCGATAACGATATCCGCGAGGAGAACACATCGAATCCGTGCTCCTCAATCCTCGCGAGCAGCGTGCTGTACGTCCGCACCAGCGCCCAGAGCGTCGCGCGGCTGTCTGCGTCCACGCGCTCGATGAGCGGCCGGCCTTCCTCGTAAAACCGCCACGCGCGCTCGGCTTCGAATTCGAGCAGTTCGCGGATTGCCGGCGTTATCGGCCCGCGCAACTCCTCTTTTCTCACGCCGAACCGCTCCATGTCTTCTTGCGGCAAATAGATCCGCCCCATCTCGAAATCCGCGCCCACGTCGCGAATAATATTCGTCAGTTGGAACGCCAGGCCGAGCCGCTCCGCCAGATCCGGATCGCGCGGATTGCGAAACCCGAAGACGTGCAGGCAGGTAAGGCCGACGGTGCCCGCCACGCGATAGCAGTATTCAGTGAGCCGGTCAAAGGTGGCGTAGGACGAAATTGTCAAGTCCATCTCCGCGCCGAGAATCAAATCGTGAAAATAGCGCGCGGGAATTTCAAAGCGCTCCATTGTGCTCGCAATCGCCGGCAAAATCGCATGGCCGGCGGTGCGTCCCGCGACAGCCTCATCGAGCATTGCCCGCCATCGCGCCAATTCCTTCCGCTTCGTATCGAGATCGCCGGGATCGTCTGAGACGTTGTCCACCAGCCTCATGAACGCGTAGAGGGCGAAAAGTGCATTTCGCTTTTCCCGCGGCAAACCGAAAAACGCAAGATAGAAATTGCTGTGAGCCGCGCGAGCAATCCGATTGCACTCTGCGTACGAGGCGGCGATTTCCTGGGCGCCACCCGGCGATAGCGCGCCTCGCTCGCTCGCCGTCCCTTTCTCAGCAGATTCGTCTCCTCGGGAATCTTCCTTCGGAGCAATGGACTCGGCAACCCTCGACGTCATCGCTCCCGCAAGCAATCGAAGTTGCGTCCACTTCGTGAGCGCAGGGCGGTGCTCCAGCGTGTTGTAGCCCGATGCTTCGATGGCATCGAGAACTGCCAGCCCCCCGCGGCTGAACATTTCGATGTCCACTCTCAGCATCCCCTCCACGCGCTCCACTAGGGGGCGCCCCGCCGCAAAAAGCCCCCGCGTGCGCGACACCAGATGCTTCATCAGCGCCATGTAGCGCGAATCGAATTTTCGCTTTACGATCGCCGCTTCCGTCAAGCCATGCGCGGCAAGCGCGTCCATGGGAATGTAAATCCGCCCTTTCTCGAGGTCGCGCGAAACATCCTGCCAAAAATTGGCGAGCTGCAAGGCCGTGCAGGTGTAATCCGAAAGTTTCTGCCGCCCCTCATCGCGGTAATCGCAGAGGTACAGCACCAGCCGCCCCACCGGGTTGGCGGAGTACACGCAGTAATTCAGGACGTCCTCCCAGGTCGCATACCGGTGAATCGTCTGGTCCTGCCGAAAGGCGCGCAGCAAATCGCTGAAAGGCTCGATGGGAATGTCCTTGGCGCGAATCGTCTCCCGGAGCGCGATCAGCACCGGATGCGAAGGTCCGCCACCCGGCCCGTAGCACAAGCGCAGCCCGGCTTCCCAGGCATCCAGCAATTCAAGGGCGCGCGCGGGATCGGGAACTTCATCGCCGAGGTCATCCGACCAGCGGCAGTAGGCATAGAGATTATAGAAATGCTGGTGCAGCCGCCGCGGGAGAAGCCAGGAGACCACGCTGAAATTCTCGTAGTGGTGCGTCGCCAGCCAGCGCGTGTAGCGCTGGGCTTCGACGGCGGCGCAGTTTGCCGCAGGCAAATTGCGCGCGATTTCCAATTCAGGTGTGGCCAGCATGGTGCCCTGACGCGGGCGGCGGTTAGGGGATGACGGCGGTCTTCAGCTCGCCATTCCGGTGCTTCATGTGCTCGAAGACGTGCGGCAATTCCTCGAGCGGGACTTCCCCGGTAATAAAATCACTCGAGCGGATTTCTCCGCGCGCGATGGTTTCCAGCGCTTCGCGGATGAACCGCGGCGTGTGGTGGAATGTGGACTTGATGGTGATCTCCGAATAGTGCAGGGCCGCGGGATCGAAATTCACCTGCGTCCCGCGCGGGCAGCCGCCAAAGAGATTCACCGTCCCGCCCTTGCGCACCATCTGCACGGCCCATTCCCAGGTCTTTGCCGAGCCGACGGCCTCGATCACCGCGTCCGCGCCGCGCCCGCCTTCGCTCATCTGCCGGACCAGATTCACCGGGTTCTCGATTTCCGATACATCGAACGCGGCAATCGCTCCCAGCCGCTCCGCCGCGCGGATCTGGCTCTTGCGCTTGCCCAGCGCGATCACGCGCACTTTGCGCCCGGAGAGCACCCGAATGAATTTCAAGCCGATCGGCCCGCAGCCGATGATCACCACAGTGTCGCCCGGCTGGATGCCCGTCTCGTAAGCCCCGCGCAGCACGCATGCCAGCGGCTCCGCCATCGCCGCGTCCACGAAGGAAACTTTCTCGGGAATCTCCAGCATGTTCTGCTGCACGATTCTTCCAGGAATGCGGATGTACTCCGCGTAGGCGCCGTTGTTGAAGAGCAAATCCTCGCACAGGTTCGGCTGACCCTTGCGGCAATAGAGGCACACATTGCAAGGCGCCGAATTCGACGGCACCACGCGCATGCCCTTGTGCACCCCGCCGTTCACCGCGCTGCCCTTCATTTCCACCACGCCCGCCAGCTCATGACCGAAAAGCGCGGGCGGCTTGATCATTCGCGCGTGAAATCCGTCCTTCCAGACTTTCAGGTCCGTGCCGCACGTGAGCGCCACTTCCACGCGTACCAGCACGTCATCATCAGCGATGTGCGGGATATCCACTCGCTCGATCTTCAGATCCTCACGGCCGTACAGCACGGCCGCGGTCATGTGTCCGTTCGTTTCCATTCTCATCCGTGCGTTATCACCACTTTCAAGGTATTATCCGCCGGGCGGGCCGCCAATTCCAAGGCATCCGCGATCCGCTCGAGCGGAAACCGGTCGGAGATCAACTCGCGTACCGGCAAGCGGCGCTCGAATACGAGCACTGCCGACTCCTCCTGGTCTTCCACCGAAGCACTATAGCTGCCGAGGATTTCCTTCTCTTCGACCCCCACTGCCGAGGCTGGGAACTCCAATTGCATCACCGGATCGTTATGAGCAAAGAGTAGCACGCGCCCGCCCGGCCGCGCGAGTGCCAGCGCCTCCGGAACCAGTGCAGGGTTGGGCACAGCCACCAGCACCGCGTCTGCCCCCCGCCCGCCGGTCCGGCCGCGCATTTCTTCGAGCAGATTCACGGTCCGCGGATCGAACGACTCCCTGGCGCCGAAGCGAACACTCGCGGCCCGGCGTCCCGCCATTGGGTCGCTCGTGAAGATTTCCCCGCCTTCGTATCTCGCGAGCAGCATCAGCAGCATGCCGATGGGTCCTTGTCCTAGCACCAGCACTGTCTCGCCGGCCGCCACACGCGCCTTGCGTACCGCCTTCAGGCAGGTATTCACCGGCTCAACGAACGTGGCATCTTCAAATGTAACATCTCCGGGAAGCGCGAGCATCCCCCGCTCGACGATCCACGGCATCGCGCGCACATACTCCGCAAAGCCGCCGCCGTTCGGGTCGAATCCTGCTGTCAGGCCCACTTTCTTATATCCGCCGCACTGGGAGAAGAGCTTGCGTTCGCAATAGAAGCAGGCGCCGCAAGGAATATGATGAAAACTCACCACGCGATCGCCGGATTTGAACTTCTTCACGCCACGCCCTACTTTCACTACCGTGCCGGCCAGCTCGTGCCCCAGGATTTGAGGCGGCGCAATAAACCCATGATGGATTTTTTTGATGTCCGTGCCGCAGATACCGCAAGCCGCCACGCGAAATAGGACTTCGCCTTCGCCAATCTCGGGGATCGGCACTGTTTCCACGACGACGCGCCCCTTGCCGCGATACACGCCCGCGCGCATCTGCATCGGCGTCCTGTGCGCCGCCTCCCGCGCTTCGAGTTGTGCCACCGTTTGACTCATGGCCCGGCTAATGGTCCTCTTTAATTCCCCGCCATCAAGACTTTCGCATCGAGTGGCTTCGCTTTTTCCGCGATCCTGGCCACATACTGGTCCAGGAACTGTGCGAGAGCTTCCGCCGCCCGCTTGCTGTTCTGCCCGAGCCGCAGCAAACCTGGGAGGGATTGCGGATGGCGCGCCACCTGCCCCAGAACGCGCGGAATACTTACTTGCCCCTCTTCCGTCAGAATCTCATGCATATCGAGCGGCAAATCCTCGTTGAGCGTATCGCTGATGGCTCGGATTGCGACGGCGGGAACACCACAATCCCTGGCCCTATGAAGAATTTCGAAACTCTCCATCTCCACCGCATCGGACTTCGCGCTCAGCAGTTGCTTTTCGACCGCGGTTCCGACTGGGTGATTCGCGCTGAAGAACTGGTCCGCCACGGTCGCGCCGCCCTCGGCTGCAAACGAAGTCAGTGCCGCGCTGCTTTCGATCACCCGGCTCTCTCCGTCGTCGCGCAAATTCTCCGAGAAAATCCTCCGGGCTGCCAGCACCTGGCCGACCTGATAGGCAGGCCGCAATCCGCCGGCGAGCCCCGATGAAACGCAAAAATTGATCGACTCGTGTTCGATCCGCAGCGCCAGTGATGCCCCGAGCGCCGCTTGCTTGGGCCCTACTCCGGTCAGCACCACGCTCACTCCAGCGCCGCCAATTTCGGCGAACTGCGCATCCGCTCCGCCGCATTTGCCGCTACGAAAATTGTGCATCGCCCGCCAGGGAGCAAATTCATTTTCGAGCGCAAAGGTGACCAGAATGTTCAATTCGTTTCCCTAGGCGGCCGCCGCCTGCGCCACGCCTTTGCTTGCAGCAATGCCGCGAACGTAACCGCGTTCTTCATACCAGCGCACCGCGCGCTCAAGCGCCGCTTCCACCGGCGATGCCTTATAGCCCAATTCCTGCTCCGCCTTGTCGCTCTCGACGAACATCCTGTGCCGGGACATCTTCACGCCCTCGACGGGAATCTGCGGCTCGCGCCCCGAAAGCCGCGAGAACCACTCGCCTGCATATCCAGCCGCCAGCGCAACTGCATGCGGCAACCGCACCCGCGGCGCCGGACGCCCCGTAATCGCCGAAAGCGCGTCCAGGATTTGCTTCAGCGTCATGTTGCGCCCGCCCAGGATATAGCGCTCGCCGATGCGTCCCTTCTCCGAAGCCAAGAGATGCCCGGCGGCCACGTCCTCCACCGCCGCGACGTTCAAGCCCGTGTCTACGTAGGCCGGCATCTTGCCGTTCAAGAAATCCAGCAAAATGCGTCCCGTCGGCGTCGGCTTCCAATCCCCCGGCCCCACGGGCGCGGTTGGATTCACGATCACCACGGGCAGGCCTTCGGCGGCCGCACGCATGGCTTCCTGCTCGGCCATGAATTTTGAGCGCTTGTAATGCCCAATCATCTCGTCCACGGTCGCGCGCGTCTCTTCGTTCGGAAGCGCGCCCGGCCGCGGAACCGCAATCGTCGCTACCGTGCTGGTGTAAATGAATTTCTCGACACCGGCTTTCCCCGCCGCTTCGAGCAGCCGTCGCGTCCCCTCGACGTTGCTCTGGTAAATTTCTTCCGGGTGCCGCGTCCAAAGCCGGTAGTCCGCAGCCACGTGAAAGACGCGCCGCACTCCCCGCATGGCGTGCTCGAGCGAAGCCGCGTCGCGCAAGTCCCCTTCGACGCGCTCCACGTTCAATCCTTCTAACACTCCGAGGTTGCTCGTGCGACGAACGAGGATACGTACGGCGTGGCCCTGGCTCACTAGCTGCCGGGCGACGTGGCTCCCCACAAATCCCGTCGCACCGGTGACAAGCGTGGTCATAAAATGCGGAATACCTCGTCCTGCTTCTGCGCCGCGGGCGCAACCGGCACGGCCTGCGAAGGCGCTTTGCCGTTCCCGTTGCCGTTTCCGTGCCCATTCGAATGGCCGTTCCCGTTGCCGCGGCCCTCCACGGGCTTGCCGATCAATCCGCCCATTTTCCCGGAGACCGTCCAGCTCAGCATCTTCCACGTGTCGCCTAGCTTCTTGTTTCCGCCCAGCACCGCCGACGCTTCATACCCCGCGTGCACCATGCAATCCTCGCAGCGCGGATCGCGGCCACGCCCATATTTTTCCCACGGCGTGTTGGCGATGAAGTCCTTGAAATTGTCGTGATGCGCGTCCGTCATCAGGTAGCAGGGGCCCTTCCAGCCGCGCGGGTTATAGGTGGGATTGCCCCAGGCCGTGCACATCAATTCGCGCTCGCCGCGCAGGTACTCCATGTAAATGGGAGAGGTGACGATGTTGTAGCGCTCGAGCAACTGGCTGGCCTGCTGAAATTTTTCGCGAATCTCCGCGCGCGACATGAAAATTTCCTTGGTCATCACGGCCGCGTAGGAATAGGCCGGCGAAAGCATGTGGCCGTCCACGCCCAGCTTTTGCAGGTAGGCAAAGAGGTCCGCGATCTCCTCGATATCCGTTTCCTTGTAAATCGTGGTGTTCGAAGTCACCAGGAACCCCGCCGCTTTGGCCGCCTTGATGCCCTCGATGGCTTCGCGGAAGACGCCGTCGCGCTCGACGCAAATGTCGTGCGTTTTCTCGAGGCCATCCAGGTGTACGTTGAAAAATAGACGCGAAGTGGGCGTGAATTCCCGCAGGCGCTTGCGGATAAACATGCCGTTGGTGCAGAGGTAAATATGCTTCTTGCGGCCCAGAATCTCGTTCGTCAGCCGCCCGATCTCGGGATAAATCATCGGCTCGCCGCCGCAAATGGATACAATCGGCGCGCCGCATTCATCCACCGCCTTCATGCATTGCTCCACGGTCAGCAGCTCATCGATGGTCGATTTGTACTCGCGAATGCGCCCGCAGCCCGTGCAGGTCAGATTGCACGCGTGCAACGGCTCGAGCATCATCACCAGCGGAAATTTCTCCGCGCCGCTGATGCTCTTCTTCGCCAGGTACCCTGCCATGCTGGCGGTCAAGCTCAAAGGAACTCTCATCCATAACCCCCGTCTTTATTTAGATGCCGCGTTTCCTCCGCGGGCACCTGCATGGCATAAAAATTCTGCCGCCCCTTGCGCATGTTGTCGTAGCGCGCCAGCGCATATAGCGGAAACGAATTCCGGTACAGGTGATATTTCAGGTAGAAGACGCACGGAAACCCCGTGCCCGTGAATTCATGCTCATCCCATTGGCCGTCGGAATTCTGCCGCTCCACGAGCCAAGCCGCGGCGCGCTCCGCGGCGGGATCATCCGGTCCCACCGTTGCCAGCAGCCCAATCAGCCCCCACGCTGTTTGCGAAGCTGTGCTCTTACCCTGGCCCTTGAGCGATTCGTCGTAGTACGAAAGAATCGATTCGCCATACCCGCCATCCGGATTCTGCACCGACCGCAGCCATTCCGCCGCCCGCCGGCATTCCGGCTCCGACGATTTCCCAATCATATCGAGCGCGCGAAGCACCCCGCTCGTCCCATAGACGTAATTCACGCCCCATCGGCCATACCAGCTGCCATCCGCAGTTTGGTCGCGCCGCAAAAACGCCTGCGCGCTTTCCAGCACTGGGTGTGTCTCGGGCCAACCCATCTGTCCGAGGCATTCAATCGCGCGCGCGGTTACATCGGCGGTCGATGGGTCGAGCATCGCGTTGTGGTCCGCGAAAGGAATGTGATTCAGAAATTGCAAATCGTTTTCGTGGTCGAACGCGCCCCATCCCCCGTCGCTATTCTGCATGCTTACGAGCCACGCCAGCCCGCGCCGGACCGAGTCCCTCAGCCGCTCCGATTCCGGATCGGCCACGCGTCCGAGCGCCATGAGCACGAAGGCCGTATCGTCCACATCGGGGTAGAAATCATTGCGAAACTCGAAGGCCCATCCGCCGGGCGCGGCCTTGCGATTCTTCACTTGCCAGTCGCCCGGCCCTAAGATTTGGTTATCCACCAGCCAGCGCTCCGCCTTGATGAGCGCGGGATGCGCTGCATCCAGGCCCGCTTCTTCGAGCGAAACCATGGCGATCGCCGTGTCCCAAACCGGAGAAATGCACGGCTGCACGCGCATCGTCTCGTTTTCTTGGATCTCGTACTTCTCGAGGTATCCAATTTCCCGCGCCACCCGCGGGTGCTCCGGCTTCATCCCGCTCGCAAGCAGCGCGTAGATCGAATTCATCATCGCCGGGTAGATCGTTCCCAGGCCTTCGCTGCGCTCCAGCCGCTCATACATCCATTTTTGTGCTCGCTTGACCGCCCTCTTTCGAAACGGCTTCCAAGGCGCGTGTACGAATAGTTTCGATGCCCGGTCCAAAGCCAGAAAAACGTTCCGCCACGAGAAAACGCGCCTGTCCCATCGGAATGAAGGCGGCTTTTGCCCCGGAACCTTGAAAAGCTCCCCAACCGTCACGCCTGCCGGCAGGTGCCAATCCGGCTTGAACGCGTAAATAATCGAAAGCGGCAAGACGATCCCGCGCGTCCAGGATGACATCTCGTAAATATTCAACGGGAACCAATTCGGCAGCAGCATCAGCTCCGGCGGAATTGCCGGCACAACGCTCCAGTCGAGCGCCCCCACCATGGCCAGATAGAACCGCGTATAGGAATTGCTGGCTTCCAGTCCCCCTAGCTCATGGACTTTCCGTACCGCACGCTCCATGTGCGGCGCGCTGGCTGCGTCACCAGCCAGACGCAGGGCGACGTATGCCTTCACCGTCGCATTCAGCTCCGCGGGCCCCTCCGGGAAGATATTCCATCCCCCGTCCGCCAGTTGTTTCCGGCGAATGTAATTTGCGAGCTTGGGAACTTTCGGGGAGTTTAGCCGGCCAAGGATGTGCTGGTAAAGGATGTAGTCGGATTCAAGCGTGGTGTCGGCTTCCAGCTCGCCCCACCAGTACCCTTCGCTTTCCTGGACGGAAAGCAACCACTCGGTACTCCGCGCAACGGCCTGCTCTACTTGGGATTCGAGGTCGCGACTGGGAGCGACGGCGGTACCCTGCCCCCCTCCCCCTTGTTGTAACCCTGCGCGCACTCTTCCTTCTGGTGTCATCAATCCCTCAGACATATGTAGACCGCAGTCAACCCGCTCGGATACAGCTATTTTCAGTACAGGCCACCTATCCTGCACTCCCCGCTGTACATTCACCCGAGTGGTCGAAAACTGCCGGTCTTCTAAATCCTGATCGCTATGGAGCTGCCGGGACGCGCCCACAGCCGTCATTGGCCCACCCGCCGCCCGCTGCGGCTTGCTTGGCCTCTCCCCACCGCTGGTTTGGCTCTTCAGTGACTCAATTTGATACTTCTCGGGAGTCGTCTCATATCCAGCGGCTCCAAATTCACAGGCAATTACAGCCTAACGCTAACATTATCTTTGGGTTTGCACCTGCGGTCAACAAAAAATACACCTCGCTTGCCCAGCGATAGGATGGCGGGGAAGGGCGAAACGCTGCCTGACAAATGTCTGCATACTTGCGGGAAGATCGTATCCAACTGGTTGAAGAAACTTCCGCTTCCCATTTCTAGTAAGTTCACGCGCGACACCCTCTTCTTGCCCCTCGTATGGCGAACGGAAAACGAAAGCGTCTGCGAACACCAGGGCGTGCCGTGCGGAGGACTTGAAGTCCGCTTTTCGCGGGTCCAGCACCATCAGGAACAAGTCCGGCTGCCAGTACCTCACGATTGCGTCGCTCTCGATGATCACGTTTTCCGCCCCAGCCAGGCGCAAGGCCAATACCGCGAGTGCCTCCGATAACCGCCCTTTCTTCGTCTGTACCCATATCGCCTTCTCTGCCCCGGCTCCTAAATACCGCGCAGTGTCGCCTCTGGTTACCCTCGATTCCTCTTCTCGAATTGCAAATGTGTGCTCAAACGGAGCACAGCCGCAACTCGCGCCATTTAGAGGGCATCCGCTCTCCGCATACGGCGTGATTTTCACCGCGGTCCAGCGCCCGTCAGGAAGCATCCGGATCAGGTCTGCCACAAGTGACGACTTCCCCACCTTGCGGCACTGTCCTCCAACAACGAACAGCCGCCCCAAGAATGGCGCCGGATTAGGACGCAATGCCAACGGCCCCCCTACTCAAAATTGTCTCCAAGTTCGCGAAAACCTGGCCCACCCTGTGTGAATATCATTCTTCAGAACGGATAAAGCGGTTTCTCCCCCGCAGGCCGGGTCTTCCAGCGCTTATGAACCCATAGCCACTGGTCCGGATGCGCACGTATGAACTTTTCGATTGCACCAGTGAAACGTGCCGTATTTTCCTGAACATCCGCCTCCTCGTCCTCCGTCCGCGATAGCTCGATGGCCTTCTCGAATCTCAGCCGGTAAGCGCGTTGCCCTTCATCCCAGGAAAGAAACCCCGGCACCACCGCAGCCTCCGTCCGCAGAGCGATTCGCGCCAGCCCCGAGGTCGTCGAAGCAGGGACGCCAAAAAAATCCACGAACACGCCTTCCTCGAGGATCGTATTGACATCGGCGAGGATCCCCACGGTCCCGCCTTCGCCCAAGACTTTCAGGATCGTCCGCGCCGAACGGTTCTTCTCGATCGGCCGATTCCCCGATAGGCACCTGTACTGATTCACGAGCGCGTCCACCCGCCGATTCCCGAGTGGCCGCACAAGAAAATGAAGCGGGTGCCCATACACGGCGTGCGCGAAGGACGACAATTCCCAGGCGCTCATATGTCCCGTTAGAAACAGCACGCCCTTTCCGCGCGCACGCGCGGCCTCGAAGTTTTCTGTCCCCTCGAGAAATACGATCTTCTCGATCTTTTCGCGCGTGTACTTTGGAAATTGCGAGAACTCTCCCGCCAGCCAGCCAATCTGCCGGATCATTCCGCGAATGATCCTCTGCCGCTCCGTTTCGCTCGCTTCAGGAAACGCCAGCCGCACATTGAATTCAGCGGCTCGCCGCAAACGCGGCCGGAGTGCATAGGCGGCCGCCACGGATTTCGCGCCTACAAATCGTGCTGCCCGCCGCGGCAGCAATCCAAGCGATTTGAGCGCTACCCAGGTGCCCGCATATTCAAACCATTCGCGCATCCGCGTTCATTATGCGGGAGGCTCGCACCCGGATGCTAGTGCGCGTCTGCTGTAAGGAATCGCCGCAGCAATGTTAGACTCGACCCGCATTGACCGCCAATTCGCATTCGCCGCGCCAATCGGCCATCGCGGTCTCGCTTGCCGCGCTGGCCATCCTCGTGTGCCTCTTCAGTCATCTCGGCGCTTTCGGTCTGGTGGGTCCCGATGAGCCGCGCTACGCCTGGATCGCGCGCGAAATGGCCGCATCGGGAGACTGGGTGACGCCTCGCCTTTACGGCCAGCCCTGGTTTGAAAAGCCTGCTCTCTACTATTGGGCGGCAGCCGTTGGATTCGATTTACATCTCTCGCCCGAATGGGCCGCGCGCTTGCCTTCCGCTCTCGCGGCCCTGGCTGTGGCCCTGGCCATCGGCTGGCTCGCCTGGAGGCGCAATGCCGCGAACCGCGACTTTGCCAATTCGCCGGCCCTCCTCGCGCCTCTGCTCTTTTCCACGAGTGTCGCCGCCATCGGCTTCGCGCGTGCCGCCACGCCGGACATGCTTTTCAGTGCCTCACTCACTCTCGCGATGGCCGCCGCTGCTGCCGTTTTGCATCGCACCGGCGTGCTACGTGACGCGCAGGTCCGCACTCCTGCCGCTCGCCGCCGTGACATACTCCCTCTCGCCATCTTCGGCGCTTGCCTGGGCCTCGCCGTGCTCGCCAAAGGCCCCGCGGGCATCGTTCTCGCGGGCGGCGCCATCGCCCTCTGGGCGCTTGCGACCCATCGTTGGCGCGCTGCACTTCGCCTCGCGCATCCGCTTGCAATCGTAGCGTTCGGCATCGTAGCTCTGCCCTGGTACATTCTCTGCGCGCGCCGCAACCCTGATTTCATTCGCGTCTTCATCTACCAGCACAACTTCGACCGCTATCTAACCCCCGTCTTCCAGCACAAACAGCCCTTCTTGTTTTTCGTCCCGATCGTTCTGCTCGCCTTGCTTCCCTGGACTGTCCTGCTGCTTCCCGCAGTCCAAGAATGCGTCCGTCAGCGGAGAGAAAAATCCTGGCATGATTCGCCTGGCTTGTTTTTCTCTTGCTGGGCTATCTTTCCGATTCTCTTCTTCAGTTTTTCGCAATCCAAACTGCCGGGCTATATTCTGCCGGCCGTTCCACCGTTGGCATTGCTGCTGGCTCTGGCGTGCAAAAAACTCATAAATTCTGACTCGCAATCGTCTCGCGTTCTCACGACCGCGCTCGTCATGACCTGGATTGGGATAGGTCTATCCTCCAGCTTTCTACTTCGTCGTGTCCCGCCCAGCGCGCAAGACGCCGTGGGCCCCATGGTCGTTATATGTGGCGCGCTGGCAATCGCGGGCGCCATCGCCGTCAAGGCGTACGGTCTTTTCCGCCGGAGAGCCACCGTTATCATTCCCGCCCTACTGGTTGCCCTACTCGTTGAGATTGCCGGCGCTCGCGTTCTCCCCGCCCTGGACCCTTACCTCTCCGCGCGCGAGCACGCCGCCACCCTCCACAACGACCGCCGGCCCGATCGTATCTTCACCTATCGTTTGAATCGCTCCTGGAATTTTGGACTGGCTTTCTACCTCGGCCGAGAAATCCCCGAATGGTCGCCCTCCGACCGCGAAGCAGCCTTCCTTCTCACCACGCCGCAAAGCCTGGAAGATTTGCGAAAACTCGGCAGGGTGAGTGGGACTCTCGATGAGACTTACCGCGGCGTTCTCTACGTGCCGGTACTGCCCGCGCCGCGCTAGGGCCGCAGGGTTGGCGGGATGCTTTGCAGGAAGAAATTCACGATGGCATTTTCGTAATTGTGGCGGTCGTCGTCGCTCATCTCGGAATAGCTCAGCCGTTGGCGCAACATTTGTTTCGGATCGGGCGCGCGCGTGAAAATCTGCACCGTTTCAATCTCCAGCGCCGGTCGGTCATCCGACTGGATGAACAATTTCGGTACTCCCCGCGTGCGAGCCAGATGGAGAGAAACCGGCGAATCGTGGCGGTACTGGTAGTTCATCAGCCGGAATCCCCAGTCGCAGAATTTGCTCACGTAAGGGAGCACGGTCAGGCCCGATTTTTTCACTTCGATCTGCACCATATCGCGCGGGTCATCATAAGCGTCATCCACCGCGAATGCCGCCACGCGCGGATCCGATGCGGCTACTTCGAGCACCACGTACCCGCCCAGGTCCACGCCCCAAAGCCCGAAGTGCTTTGGGTCGACGTCATCGCGGCCCGCCAGCGCCTGGATTGCCGCTCGCAATTCGGGTGTCTCCCGGTAACCCAGTGAAGTGATCCCCGGGCTTGTACCGTGTCCCGTGAAATCGAAGAGAAACACATTGAACTGATGGTCCTGCAATGCGCTCACGAGCGTCAGGACGTCCGACCTCTGTGAGAGATACCCGTGGCATACCACCACTACCGGCGCCCCTCGAAAGCCCGGGAAAAACCATCCCTCGCGGTCCCCTCCGCCGGGCACCGAAAACGTGAAAGTCGTCGGATGCCCCATCATTACGCTCAAATCCATGGTGGAAGGCGTTCGCGCGGGCTTCAGTACTTCATACAGCAGGAATCCGGAAACGGTCCCGATCGAGACGAAGCCAAACAATAGTATCGCCAGGATTCCGGAGAAGACCTTGGCGAGTCGTGTGGTGGGATAGCGAAGCTCTGAGAGGACGGCCATCCGTTGTGCGCGGGGCGCTCAGCGTTCCGCGCCGCAGCGAGTCGCATGTTAACACAATTCCTCGCAAGCCCTATTCCTGGCCCCGTTACACTTGCGGCAATTTCATCGGTTTGGGTTCCCTCGCCGCCCCCGGCTATAATGTTCCAGGGGGCGCTTCGCTCTTTTCATGCAAATCGTAGATCTCCGGCAGGTCCATTCCCGGTCCCTGGACGTGCTCTTCCAGGAGGAGGCTCGCCACTGGCGCGAAGAATTGTACTGGGATTACCTTCCCTCGATTGATCTCATCCGCAAATTTATTGATTCGCGTTCTCTCAGCGGGTATCTCGCCATGGAGAACGGCCGGCCCGCCGGCTATGGCTTCTATGTTCTCGAAGATCGCAAGGGACTGATTGGCGGCCTGTTCGTTTCTTCGCAATTTCCGCAAGCAGCCATCACCCAGGAGCTGATCTCGGAGATGTTCGAAGCGCTCCATTCCACCCCGCGCCTCGAGCGCATCGAAGCTCAATTGATGCCTTTCGGTACCGAACTCGACCCCGCTTTCCTCTCGAAGTATTTTCGCCTGCACACCCGCCAGTTCATGCTCCTGCGCCTTGCCGAAGCCAATCTGTGTTCCAAGCCCTTGTCGAGCGGCCTGCGCGTCGAGCCCTGGAGCGATCGCGCTTTCGAATCCGCCGCACGGCTCATTCAGCTTGCCTACGCGAATCATATTGATGGCGAAATCAACGACCAGTACCGCACCGAAGCCGGCGGCATGAAATTCCTTCGCAACATCGTCATCCTCCCCGGCTGCGGACAATTTCTTCCCGAGGCTTCCTTCCTCGTCCGCCCCGCCGGCAGCGATCGCCTCATCGGCATGGTCCTCACCTCGACCGTTCAGGAGGAGGTCGGCCACACCACGCAAATCTGCGTCATGCCCGGCTACCAGGGCCACGGAATCGGCCGCGCGCTGATGGAGCAATCGATCCAGGCGCTACGCCGCCGCCATTACGAGTGGCTCTCGCTCACCGTCACGGCGGTAAATTCCTCCGCCGTCGAGCTCTATGAGCACCTGGGTTTCCGCACCATCAAGAAGTTCGCAGCAGGCGTCTGGCAGGCGTAAATAATCTTCGGGGAAACGGGCTCTTATCTCTTCGCGCGTTCCTTCAGCAATCCCTTCAGCTCGTCCATGAATTCTTTCACGTCTTTGAAATCGAGATACACCGAAGCGAACCGGACGTAGGCCACCTTATCGAGCTTTTTGAGACTCTTCATCAAGTGCTCGCCGATTTCCGCCGTCGTCCGCTCACGCTCCGGCGCCTCGCTCACAAACGCCTCGGCCTCATCCACGATGGTCTCGAGCTTCCCCACGGGCACCGGCCGCTTCTCGCACGCCTTCAGCAATCCCTGCAAAAGCTTTTGCCGCTCGAATTTCTCGCGCCGCCCGTCCTTCTTGATCACCATGTAGGGAATTTCGTCGATGCGCTCGTAGGTCGTGAACCGCCGCTTGCATTTCAGGCATTCGCGCCGCCGCCGGATCAAATCGCCCGTCCGCGCTTCGCGCGAGTCCACCACCTTGTCGTCTAGATTCGCGCAAAAGGGGCATTTCACCGCGAACCCTCCCCCGTATTTCCCGGATGCTCCGCCTCAGCCAGCAGCGCCGCTTCCCCGGATACTTCCTCTGCCTGCGCCAGCCGCTTCAATTCGCCCATCGACCATCCCTCGTGGAACAGCAGCGGCAACCCTGCCAGACAGCACGATGCGAATGAGATTAACCACGTTGCGATCGCGACCGTTGCGGCAAGCTCCTTTTCTACTCCGAATAGCAGGGTGAGAACAAGAAACGTGCCCGCCTGCGCACCGCCGCCTACTCCAGGAAGCTGCGCCACAGATCCCACCATGGTTACGGCGAGAAGCAGCACGGCACCGCTAAAATCCAGTTGCGCCAATTGCTCCCCGAACGCATGCGCTACCCACAAATAAGTCATCACCACCAGCAGCCAGTGCGCTACGGAGTAGGCCATCAATACTCCCAGATCTCCCCACGTGCGAATCCCTTGTAGCCCTTCGCTGAACCCTTCGAGCAGCACCACTATCTTTTCTCGCCAGCCTGTCCGCCAGCTTGATTCCTGCAACTTCCCGGCCAGCCATCCCGCTCCGTGATACCGAAAATAAACCAGGAACGCGATCACACCCGCAAGCCCCACCAGCAGCAACGCTCCCGCCGACCGCACCGCCGCAATCATTGGCACGTGTTCCGCACCCATCATCCCTCTGCGCGAGAACAGGAAGAGCGCAACACTAGCGAGCACGGCCGTGGCGGCCATATCGAAGACGCGCTCGAGCACATACACCCCGAACATCTGCGGAACCGGAATCGAGTCCTTCTTCGCGATTAGCACCGGACGGATCGGCTCCCCCGCGCGTCCCAGAAGAAACGTGCACGTGAAGCCCATCAACGTCGCGCCATACACGTTTCCGAAATGCATTGCTCCAAGCGTCCGGGAGAACCTCATCCAACGCAATGCCCGAATCGCAAAGCAAACAAAAACGGCCAGTATCGCGAGCAGCAGCAGTCGGATATTCGCCTGACGGAGGGACTCTGCCACCTTCGCCCAATGAAATCCTCCGCCGCCAGACGGATTGCGAAACTTGTAGACGAAAAAGCCCAAAGCCAACGCGGCGAGCAGCAGCAGAAGGTACCTTCGCGAGTTCCGCAGCATTGATTTCGCACGGTACCAGCGCGCCTGCACTAGGTCAAGGAATCTGCCTCCACAGGGTTCGAAGATTCGGTATGGCACACGCTTTGCGACGCTGCTTCCAGGCATTCACGGTGGTCGGTATAGTGCACAAAACTCAGAACATAATTTCCCTAAAGGTTCCATCGAATCTGCCGATACGCTAGATAGCAGGCGCAATAGGTTTGGCGCGCCCAGGAGGCGATTCATGTCCGTAGGTGCTATCAGTCTAGCTGGCGGGGCGGATTTGGTCAGCGCCTTGGGCCAAAACGCCGGCCAAGCCCAGGGATTGCAGGCAAACACTTCCGTGGCTGCGTTGAAGGATGCCATCTCGAGCGAATCCCAAAGCATCCTCGAACTAGTGAATTCTACTGTCGAGCCAGGCGCCCAGGGCAGCCAGCTCAATGTCTACGCCTAGCCCAAGAGGATAATTCAGCCGCAAGTCTCCCCTGCCGCTCGCCCCGCTCCTCAAGATCCGTGAAATGGTAAGCTCGTCGTGTGGCCGCTGAAAAAAAATCGAAGAGTGAAAGCTTCCGGATAGGATTGTGCGCGGATTGCGCGCACGCGCGGCGAATCGAATCTCACCGAGGTTCGGATTTCTACTTGTGCGAGCACTCGAAGATTGATGCGGCATTCCCGAAATATCCGCGCCTGCCGGTACTCGAATGCTCAGCCTTTACGAGAAAACCCTAGCGCCCGAGTCGCCCGCGCCCGCCGGAGGAAATCCGCTTCAGCGCCCCGCCGCCGCGTGAGATGCGCGCCGCTCCACAATCTTCGAAAGCCGCTCGATCGCCCGTGGAAATTTCTCCGCCGCGGCCCCAAAGCCGATCCGGAAGTGCTTGGGCATCCCGAAGCAGTCCCCGGGCGCCAATAGCACGCCTTGCTCCGCCGCTTCCCCGCAAAACGCGCGCGAATCCTCTCCCGACTTCATCCACGGAAACGCGGTCATCCCTCCCTTGGGGCGCATCCAGTCGAAATCCCGCGCATGCTCCTTGAAAAATCCATCGAGCAGCGACAAATTCGCCTCTGTCACTTCGCGGACCCGGTGGTAGATTTTCTCGCGGTTCCGCAATGCAATCAGTCCCAAGGCTTCCCCCAGCGCCGTGCCTGACACCGTGAAATAGGAGCGCATCGCGCGGTACTGCTCCATGCGCCGGCGATCCCGCTCGACAATCCAGCCCAACCGCAGTCCGGCAAGGCACAGTGCCTTTGAGAAGTCGCTCAGAATCGTCGCATGAGGGAGTCGCGCCGCAGTAGCCGTCGCGCGGCCTTGATAAATCGGGTGGTAAACCTGGTCGCTCACGAATTGGATTCCCCGCGAAGCGGCAAAATCATGCAGCACCGCAAGCTCCTCATCGCTCAGCGTCGCTCCGGAAGGATTGTGCGGCGTGTTCACCAGCAGAAGCTTAGTCCGCGCGTCTGCGAGCCTCTTGATCTCGTCCAAGTCCACCCGGAAGTGGTTCTCAGCTCGCTGATGGAAATGCCGGACCTCGAGCCCCAGCCCCCGCGGGATTTCAGAGAACGGCGGAAATCCCGGCGACGGCAACAGCACATTCGCCCCAGGCTCCGCCGCCAGCGTGAACAAAATCAGAATCCCTTCCGCCGCGCCTGTGGTGATCTGCACATCTTCCGCGCCGACCCCTTCCATTTCCGCGACGGCCGCGCACAAGGCCCTCGTGCCCTCGAGCCGCATATACAGGAGCCGCGTATCCAGCAACTCTTCCACGCCATCGCCCTCTTCAAGCCCAAGCAGTTGCCGCACGGTCCACGAAGGCCCCGTGCTCGATGCCAAGTCAAATTCAATCGGCGGCTCGCTGTGCTGATAATGATTCAGCCACTCATCGAGCAAAAAAGGCGCGAAGTGCATGGTCCCCTCCTCCAACAAATCGTCTCGTCATCAAATTGCGCTCTCCGGCCGCAGCCGTCAACGGCCAAAATGGCGCACCCCAGAAGCCTTGCAGGAGCTCAAAAACCTCAACCGCGGCGCACGAGACATCCTACGGTAACCTTGTGTTTACACGCTCATCGCGGCTAAGATGCCCACCCAAGGACGCCGTCCCCGCGAATCGTCCGTTTCCGCACACTTGACGGAACTTTTCGCCTGCGACTTGCGTTCCTTACTCTGAAGGCCGAGAGGCGATGCAGGTTGAGAGGCTGAGGAAGATTGGAGCCCGACGCCCAACTAGTCCTGCTCTGTCTCCGGGGCGAAGGGCCGGCCTGGGAGGAACTTGTGCGGCGCCACTCGCGGCGCGTTTTCAATCTGTGCTACCGGTTCACCGGCAACCTCACGGAAGCCGAGGACCTGAGCCAGGAAGTTTTCCTGCGCCTGTACCGCACCCTTCCCAGCTACCGCCCGGCCCAGGGAGCGTTTCCGACATGGCTCACGACCGTCACGCGCAATTTGCTGGTGGACAATTACCGCCGCACGCGCCGCGACCGCATCACCGACT
>Ga0187802_10000036_pt1 | contig 27349 bp, 26 predicted proteins | sample NC_wetland_sal_i_FD_130584 | JGI IMG/M metagenome (GOLD analysis project Ga0187802, IMG submission 130584) | Wetland sediment microbial communities from Neuse River Estuary, North Carolina, USA - Control_2 | ecosystem: Environmental > Aquatic > Freshwater > Wetlands > Sediment | place: USA... | reverse complement strand
CAACAGTAATCCAATAGGTCAAATCATGTCAGTTAGCCGATCGGCTAGCAGAGGCGATGGCGGAACAGACCGGCTCATCCGGGGATGGAGTGTGCGCACCTGCTATAGCATTCGATTGCATTTGATCTCCAGTACCTTGAAAGGACATGGATATTAAACAGGTAACAATAGCCCTGAAGTACTGAAGACTAGCTGCTGGGGCTCAGTTCCAATTTGGATCAAGGCCGCAACCGAAATTGAGTACCACACAGAGGATCTAAAATTAGTATTTCAGGTCTGTTCACTTCGTTAGACTCACATGGTAGGGCGAGCGTATAAGCAAGCACGCTGTGTCTCATACCTTCCTCAGCCCTGCCAGCCACTTCTCAAGAATTGCCTGGTCATCCGGCTCGATCTTGCTAAACACAATCCCCATTCCTTCATCGGCTCGGGCATGGGCTATCTTGCCTTGAGCTGTGATCTTCTCTGCGCCGCGATTGATTCTGAGCCTGACCCTTGTCCCCGGAGGAAAAGGAGTCGTTGTCTCGGCGAAACAACCGAATAGACTCAGGTCAGTGGTGTGCGCCAAAACTTCCTTTTCTGATTCCACGTCGGTTATTGCGATGGCCGCTTTGAACGGCAGGCGAGTTGCGCGATGATGCTCGGTTCTCATGGAATGATGGTGCGCGAACGGATTGTGCCAACCGCTACCAATTTTCGCAATACTATTTACGGTAAGCCGTTCCACCACCGAAAAAATCGGAACTCGAAGAATCATTGTATTCCAAAATTCTTTCCTCGGGTTTGGAACGCAATAAGGTTTCCAGCGTGCAGACAAGCATCGACGTTGCGATTGCGGCGAAGTTTCGCTACGCGAGGCCGTAGCCTGAATCCGGGGCGCGCCGGGTCTGTTACAGCCGTGCCTCATTTCTGGATGCCTGAGTTTGGCTTGCTTGACAAAGAAAGATTGTGGGGCGTGCCGCTTTGAACGTGGGTGCGTGAGGGCTGGGTTAAGTTGATCGAGGGCGATATGACCGACCCCCCGGATAGTGCGCGACGACATTCTCAAACTATGCACCGATGGGCCGGGCCGCGTGCAATTCATTGGATACGATCTTTGCAAAGCCAGCGTTGTGTTTTCGGAAATAGCCGAGTCGAATGAACTAATCTTCTGTTGTGGCCTCCTTCTATTGTTCCTGGCCCTGACGTGAAAATCCCAAAACCTCAATCCTTCGCAGTCAACGCCAGAACCCCGCCGATCACACCCAGCGTACCCGCTAATAGGCCCATCATTCCAACAACCAAGTATAGTGCTGAAGCGACCAAGATCACCACTCCCCAACTCCGGCGCTGCTCAGGTTTGACGTAGAGCATGATCGCTCCAACCAGCACGATGATTCCGGCGAAGATACCAAACCACGGCCACCGCAGCCCGAAACCGCGCATTCCATCCTGGCCCGACATCCAGCCGTGCATTCCTTGCCATTCCCCCATCATGCCTCCCCAGCCGAATCCGCCCATCATGCCTCCAGCAGCCAGCATCCATAGACCGCCTAGGAGTGAGAGCACGAACGCCGCTGTTGGCTGCTCGGTTCTTTGAACTTGTTCTTCTGGCATATGACCTCCTGCAGCTGACTCATAAGATTGCAGGCACTCGAAGTCCCTTGGCACCCAGTGCCATGAGCAGCCGGAGCGATTCTTTCTTGACCCCTGGCGCAGAGAGCCACCACTTTTCGAACATTATCTTTCCAAGATGCCAATTCCTCCCGATTTGCCTGAGCCTGATTTGCGGAGACGGTTCGCCGAAGAACTGGCCGGAAGCGAACCCGGCCAAGTGTTCGCCCGCCTCCAGCATGCAATAGCCTTCGCCAGAGAACTTGTGTAGGGACGCCCTGCCCGCGATGCTGTCGGCAATGCGGCGCGCAACGACCAATCCCTGCGCATGTGCGAAAACTCCTGCCTTTGGCAGCATCAACGGCACGTCAGGCTTCCATCGACCGGGCAGAGGAATTGCCGTTATATCGCCGATTGCATAGACATGCTCAGCCTTGGTGACCAGCGTTGCAGAGTCAACGGGCACCCATCCGGCTTGATTGGCTAGACCGGCTTCCCTCACTACATGAGGGCTGCGATGTGGCGGCACTGCTATCAGCAAGTCGTATGCAAAGGGCTCCTTGCCTTCGAATGAAATGGTGCGCGTCGCCGGATTCACTTCCGTGAGCTTCTTGAGGGGATTGAATGTAATCCCGCGATCCTCGACCATTTTTCTAACTGCGTTACCGAGTTCCGGCCCGGCGACAGGCATTGGTAGGGGTTCTGGCGTGAACAAATGGATATCCACTTTATCTCGGAGCCCGCGTCTCTGAAAGAAATCCGCTATCAGCATCGCGCCTTCGTAGGGCGCGGCAGGACATTTGAACGGAAGTGCGGCGACCACGATGGCGATCTTGCCTCCGCTGAAGTCCCGAAGTGCGGTACGCAATTTGGCAGCGCCATCAAACGTGTAGAAAGTCTGAGCGGACTCGGCAAGTCCGGGGATACGGTCTGGTGCAAGCTCCGCACCCAGAGCCACTACGAAGAAGTCATATGTCACCGATCCGGCAGAGGTCTCCACGCGATGTGCAGCTAGGTCAATACCACGCGCCTCGCCGTGCAGCAATTCCACGCCTTTATGCACAAGCTGCTGCATGTCCCGCGAAATCTCTTCTGGCCGCCGGTCGCCCGTCATGAGCCAGAGAAAAGAAGGCGCGAACGCGTGTTGGCGGTTCTTTTCTATCAAGACGATGCGGTGTTCTGAATGCACGAGGCGCCGGAGTTCATTGGCGAGAACGATGCCGCCAACGCCGCCACCGAGAATCACAATCGTCTTCGCAGCCATTTTCTTTCCTGCTTCTTAGGAACTAGAACGTCACTACTGAGCCGCTTTCCTTTGTCCATTGAGCCAGGTCCACCATGCGCCCCATCTCGACTCCTTCGAGGAGTTCCTCCTGACCAAGGCCCCTGGCAGTGCAACACGTCCCGCAAGTCTTGACCTTCACACCCTTCGCAATGAGTTCCGCCAGCATGGTTGCCGTGTTGTAGTATCCCGTTGGCGTCTTCTGGCCGCGCTTTGCAACGCCCACGCCGTCCGCAAGCAGGAAAAGATTCACCGCTACCTGATTGGCGAGCAACGCCGATGCGTAACGGAAGGCGTTGTAGGCTTTCTCGCTTCCGTAGGGAGCATCCTGGAGAATGATCGTTAGGCTACCCACGGGTTGTTGAAGAAGGCAAAGGCACTCGCTCCGCCCGGAACTTCGGCCAACGAGGTCCTGCTGTACCAGATGGAGCACGGCTTCGACGAGACCGGGATGTGTAGCGCGGGGGCGGAAGAATTTTCACAGGTGATTCAGCAAGGCGAGTCGCTGCTCGCGGGCGCGCGCGTTCTTCCGAGCGCGACCCTTTCGTCGCTGCATTTCATGATCGGCGATGCGTATGCGACGATCGTGTGGCTGGCCAAGTCGACTGACAGCGAATATCATGATCCGAAGAAGTATCAGCAGGTGGCGGAATCAGCGCGGGTAAAGGCGTTAGAGCACTACCGCGCAGCCTTCCACCTGGAGCGCGGGACCGCCCGGGCGCAGAAGGCGTGGAGGGAGGCTTGGCGATTAGCCGCCGGCCTGCCCCCGACAAGCGGAAGATATTTTTGCGTGTACGACTGACGGAATCCAGTGATCGGGATGCCAGCCGTATGCCTTCACCTCAGAACTCCGAAACCAACACCGCGAAACCCTGTAGCGCAGATTGAATGGTCTTGATTCCCGGATTGTCGGCAATCCGGAAGTTAACCGGTAGTTTCCGTATACGCCGTGACCCGACCAGAATCGGTCGCGAGGGACTGAAGTTTGCAACGTCCCAGAAGCGGACTTCTGGGGAGTCAGCCGGCAGTTGTCCGGCTACCGCGTTTACTAGGACTTGAGTCCGACAAGCGGTGGGAAATCCTTGAAGGAGAAATCGGACTCGACTTCCAAGCAAGATCGCCTTAGCCTGCCGCATCCTCGACAATCGTTGAGAGTTCTTTCTGTAGGAAGAAGAACCCCGGGACCATAAGAGACCCAGGTGTGAGCGTTCGATGATGCTCGGGCGAGGAGACTTGGTCACCGCTCCAGCAGGCGAAGAGTTCAATTGTTCCAACGCGCCTGATCTCATCCCGGAGGTACTCACTAAACTGTTCGACTGAGCGAAGGCCTTGATTCCATTTCTCAGGTTCGTAATTTTCCGGGCCGTATTCGCCGTACTGAAAACCGCACCCACAGCCCTCATAAGCACCTGCACAAACAACGTACTTCTTGTTGAACTGGCACTTTACCTGCTGCTCGGTCTCCACGAGATCAGACACATGGAAGCCTGGTTGTGTCTCATTCCATTCGATCATCCGAAGCGGCTTGTCAGCGGCAAGATAGACAAAAAAGCACACGAGTGCGCCCCGAGTTACCAGAAAGAGTTAGTGGTCATCTTCCATCTGGAGTTCGCTTTCGCCTAACGTTGTTGGAGTATTCTTCGGTGCCGTCAGCGAACTTTATATGCCAGATCTCATAAGCGGTCACATTGAATACCTGAAGCTTGACGTTTTCGCTGAATTGAATCAAGAGGTCTCCTGTTTCCTTGTCGAATCGAGCCTCGGTGACAGTTTTGTTGTGCAATTCTTTCTGCAGCTCCTTTAACGCATCAATTCGTGCGGGCAATCCGTACTGGTGCTGGTGGTCAAAACTACTTAGGCCTGTTGCGCCATTTTTTATAATGCGCCAGAAGACAGCCTCTAGCCTTGAGCCGTCGGAAAAGTCCAATGCTACCGTCAATTCTTCTTCAACCCCTGGGTTCCCATCTGAAACAAGAACGGAGCTATTTTTAAGGGTAGACAGCGACTTCTCAAGGGCGTCGAACACTGTGAGGCTCCTAGCCTGGGATAAGTCCGCAATGGCCGGATTGTACTCCCCACTGCCTGGTAAGCGTAATCTGACATATGTCCGCTTTTGAGGGCGAATCCACTTCTCCGGTAACCGCGTTTACCAGGCACCTGGGCTCAATTCATAAACCAGCCACGTTGGTTGCTGCTGGTATCATGTCGATGATACGCCAGTGATTCATTGTGGGGGGGGTGCCGCGTGGAAGTACTTGAACCGGACTGGAATCAGCCAAAACCGAGCCCCGACGAAGCAGCACAAATGTGTTCGCGTGTTCAGTTGAGTCAGGTAATACTTCCCGAGCAGCAGTTCAATGTGTTTATCCAATCCATAAGGAAGAGCCACAGAAAAGGAGGGGTGCAACTGGCCGCGTTCGACATGGAAGTAGACCCCATTTTCGACTGGTTCGCCTCGCGCAATCGCCTGACCGAATTTGGTGTGTTGGACGCTCTGCTAGTGCAACCGACAATTCGGCAGGCTGTGCCTGAACTAAAGATTCCCGATTCGCTGTCGCAAGGAGCCGGTTTCGGCCTCAGCACCCCGTTCACGCTCGACGGGAACTTGGCACATGCCCTCTATCACGGTGGTGCTTATCACAAGCAACAGGGTGACGGCAGAAACGAAAAGGAATTGGCTGGAGCTGTTTGCAATGCCATGTTCGGCCTGCGTTTTGGTGAGGTGAGCCGTTATACATCACACGAACCATGGACGCCGTGGTTTCGCGCTATTGCATGGGACAGCTCGGACATCGTTTTCGACCGTCGAATCCGTCGCCTCTGGCTCGTTGCGATAACGGATACCGATTAGGGCCCTACACCTGTGCCGCTATCGCGCTAGTGCCGATGGCACACGCTGTTTTGTTTAGCGACTGGCTGCCACCTGCCTGATCTTGTCCGATAAATGCGTCAGGCATAAGGCCGATAACGGCGCGAATACGCAGATTCCCTCTCACTCTTCTCGAACCAGTTGGGCGGCTCCTGCCTTAATTAAGGCTATACTTTGATTTGAACGGAGATAATCGTGAAACGATGGTTGTGTTTGTTCCTCGTCATCATGGGTATTGCTTCCTCTGGCCACGGGCAGGGCAAATCTGATGTGAGCGTGCCATTCACGCTTGCTTGGAGTCAGGGTAAATGCGTCGGTTGCAAGACTGCTTTTGAACTTGGCCGGATTCAGTTTGTCAGCCGCAATGAAGCGTGGGCCGTTGGATTCACTTACGGACCTCCCAGGTCACAGGGCTCTGGTGATTTCATCGTCGTTCATACGAAGGATGCCGGTCATACGTGGACGGAACTGCCGCAGACCCGCCAACACGCTGGAGGTGAAGACGGCCCTCCCGCTTTTTCGTTCGTCGATCCCGCGCGTGGCCTGCAGCTTCTTTTAGGCCGGGAGGCTATACTTCTAGCCTCCCAAGGGGTAAGCCGGCACAGCCGCGCCTGCCCGGCCGTTCTTGCTACCCCCTATAGAGGGCCGTACTAGCAAAATAGCTTACCTATAACAAATCAATATGTAAATAGTACTTTCAGTATAAAGTAGTCATTGACCGTACAGCTGAGCTACCATATGATGTCGGCATGATTGTGTGTACGCTGAAGCAGGTTCTTAAACGCAAAGGCTGGAGCCGCTATAAACTTCAACAAGAATCCCAGATTACCTACCCCACCTTGCATTCCCTGTACCACGGGAAAAGCAAAGGTTACAGCGCCGATGTTCTGAATCGTTTGTGTGCGACTCTGCACTGTAATCCCGGAGATTTGCTCAAATGGGAGCCAGACAGGTTTCCGAGACTTTCAAAACACCGTATGTTGAAGAGGAACAAGCGGCTCGCTTGATCAAATTTGGGCGATTCGGGAGCGCTAGCCGGGGGCAGCAAGTGCGTACTAATAATACCTTGGCTGGGTTCTCGAGTCTGCCACTTGGCGATACGTAGGTATTGCAACAAGGGTTTCGCGTTGCGAATGCCTTTCAAAAATCCGAACCAAAGGCGCGTCGCACGTGATTGTGACGGCAGTGCTTTCATTCGAGGCGACGCGTCTTTGAGGTTATCTACTAGACGCAATCATCTAATCTTGTCTTCGTCAAGGATGATGGCCCCTCCAATAATTCTTTTCATAGAAGGATGTGATACCACCAAAGGCTTCGGGTGATTAAAGATGGGGGAGTGATGTTGTGCCGGAAGGGTTGCGCTATATCGCACGCATCTGGGTTGCGTGGTCCGTGTTGCGTTCGAAATGCTGATCTGCAAGGACCGCCGCGTAACGCGAGCACATAGCCATCTCCGCATCAGCCCAGTCAGCTGCCAGGGGAATTAGATGCCCGATCTTCTCAACAACTAAGTAGTAGGTTCGAATTGCGCGGTATTTGCGGCCACGACCCTTTAGATCGGGCGTCAAATCGCGCACGCTCATAATAGCTCGGAAGTCGCGCGAACTCACCGAAGTCGTCGAGATGCCTGCTGCAACCCTCACGCGATCCGAGACTTGCCGGGTGACGGTATTCGCAATGCTCGCGCGCCAATAATAAAGCGCAAATTGGCCAAGCGCGACGACGGAAAAGCAGAATAGGATTGCATCGATCATGACTATCCCTCGATTCGCGGCTTCTAATCTGCCTAAACGATTCTCAACTCCTTACTAGGCACGTGATTTGCCTTTTGACGACTCTGCAACCTCCTTGAAATCAGGGAGTTACAATCGTTCGAAAATGACAACTAAACGCCACTGTCCAGCTGGCAAATCAGTTGTACGTGTGGAATACAGTCAATAAAAAGCGGGGGATCCGTTTCGCGTGCCGGCTTCTGCCTCGTCGAACCGCGCGACTTCGACCCCAAACCCCTTGGGAGCCGCGATTGGGACCATTCAAGTCGGGAACGACATCCAGAAAGGGCCTCAATCTGGAACTCTAGAATTGTATTTGGCGGGCGGCAAACTTGACTAGAGACTTCAACAAGATAGTTATCGGTTCAGCTGGGTTCCAATGGATATAAGTGGTTCGCCTTGACGACCCGCCCATCCGGCCGACAGGAGTCTTTCAGTTTCTTCGCGTCTACGCCCCACCAATCTTCGCGGAATCTTGCAGTTACTAGGCCTTGCGCTTCGCGCTCAATCAGTCCGGCCCCTCTCTCCCAGCCATTTTCCAAGCCATTATCAAGTCAGGCACAATTCTTATCCCGATAACTGCGATCATGCGAATAAATTTATAATCATATAAGTTATGAACTTCTAACTGACCTCAAAGTTCGCGTGTGACAAGAAGGCAAGGCGGTATCCTTGAGTTTGAAAAATAAAACGAATATCGCTTTCCTTGCTGCGCTGATTACGCTCGCAATAATAGGCTGGTTCTCAGTTCAAAGAAACCGCAGCACGGAAGAAGACGTCCAGTTGGTTTCTCACAGCAGGGATGTCCTTGAGGCCAGCGAGTTACTCCGGTCACACGTCTACGATGCCGCGGCTGCCCGTCGAGCGTACAGTCTTTGGGGAAACCCAACACATATTGAGACTTTCAATCTGGCGTACAAATCCGCGCTTGCGGATTTCGCAACACTACGCAAATTAGTGAAAGACAGCGCTGAGCAGCAAAAAAGCCTTGCTCAAATGGAACCGCTCATAATGGCCCGGTTATCGCTATTGAAAGAGTCTGTGGAATTACATCAGAAATCTCGCAATGACAGCAAACAGCAGGATGCTCTAAACGACCAAAGCGCCAGGATATCTACCCAACTTACAGAGCTGCTAGATGTTTTTGACCGCGCGGAAGGAGGACTACTGCAACAGCGAATTGCCGCAGCAGAAATGAGCAACCGGAGAAAAACTAGGGTCAACGCATTTCTTGGTGTTTCCGTGTTCTTGTTCTTGCTTCTCACGCTTGGGCTTCTCAACCGTGAACTCTCCCGCCGTGAGCATGCAGAACATACCGCTGCTGAACAGAAGGAACTTCTGCAGTCGATTCTGGATAGCTGCAGCGACGCGGTTATTGTCGCCGACACTTCCGGTAAGATTATTTTACGAAACCCGGTTGGGGTGCGTTACAACGCGGGTGCTCCCGCGGACGAACTAGACGAGAAATATCCTGAATTACTAGGGCTGTACAAGAGCGATAGCGAAACACTTTTCAAGACCGAAGAATTGCCGCTAAGTCGCGCGCTGGCGGGAGATTCCGCAACTGGATTGGAGATTTGTGTTCGCCCAACGAACGAGGTAGAGCCTCGATGGATGCTCGCGGCTGGAGGCCCCCTGATCAACAGTAGGGGAGAGAAGCGAGGGGGTGTTGTCTTTTTACGTGACATCACCGACCGCAAAAGTGCCGACGAGCAGTTGAAGATTGCATTGCTCGAATCAGAGGCACTCGCCAGAGAAAGCAAGGTATTGAGCGAATTAGGTGATTCGTTGCAGTCTTGTCAGAAAGTCGAAGAGGCTTACAGAATGAGCCAGAATGCCCTGCCTGACATTCTTGGCCTACGGCCTGGCGTTCTTTTCATCCTCAATTCATCACGTGATCTCGCGGAATCCGTCGCCACGTGGAACAACTGCTCGACAACTGAGCCTCTGTTTCATCCGGATGATTGCTGGGCTCTGCGGCGTGGGAAACCTTACGGAGGCCCGGGCTCGCCATTGCCATGTTCTCATGTGCGAGTATCCGGCGGAACGAACTACCTCTGTGTACCGTTAATAGCCCAGGGTGAAACTTTGGGCGTCCTGTACGTCGAAGACAAGACCAGCGTCCTAGCCTCCTCGCCACAAGCAGTGCAGTTTGAACAAGCCACACTTAACCGCCGGGCCAATGCAGTAGCAGAGCGCGTTTCTTTGGCCCTGGCGAACCTTAATCTCCGGGAATTGCTTCGCAATCAATCAATCCGTGACCCACTTACGGGCCTTTACAACCGTCGTTATTTGGAGGAGTCATTAAACCGAGAATTACAGCGTGCAAAGCGGGCAGGTCGCAACCTTTCTGTGGTAATGCTTGATTTGGATCACTTCAAACGTTTTAACGATACCTTCGGCCATCAGGTTGGAGATATTTTGCTTAAAGAAGTTGCCGGAGTGATTAAAAACAGGGTGCGAGCGGGAGACCTAGCTTGCCGTTATGGCGGAGAAGAATTTTCCCTCATCATTGCTGAAGTAGATACCGATGGAGCTCGTAAGTGCACAGTGGACATTCGCGAAGCTATTAAGCACATTTCCCTTCATAATCGCGGCCAGATGCTTGGCACTATTACGATTTCAGCTGGCATTGCCACTTATCCCGCACACGCTTACAAATCAGAAGATTTAATACGCGCTGCTGACGAAGCATTGTACCAAGCAAAGAAGGCCGGTCGCGATCGCATCCTTGTTTGCGAACCGTTAGAATCTAGATCAACAATAGAAGACAAAACCATTTAGATCGGATCTCTTCCGAGATTCGATGGATAGATTTGGCTATAATCGGTTTCACCATGGCAACGCCACGGATCGATTTGGTGTTGCCTGCGGAATAGCAAGTTCGGCGATCCAATCCTCAACGAGTCGTTGCCTAATTTGATTCGCCGATTTCAGATCGGCGATTGAGCTGCCAGTGCTGGCAATACGGAAGGCATTCGAAAGTGTGTATCCGAAATTTCACGCAAGATGCGTTCCCGATTTACCTCGAACACTGAGAAGTGGGGAGAAACAACAAAACCGTCACATGAACCCGGTGCTGTATTCAACTAAACTGGGGACCACTGTGCTTCCGAAAGAGCTAGGGTATTACCTATAAAGGAATGACTAGTTCCCTGATGCTATTAATCCCCGAAGAAGTCTGACCCTCCCTCCAATATCCATTGTTAGTGTCAATTCAATGGACTCAGAGTTTGGCCGCCCACAACAACGATAACGGTGAATCGATGATAGTCGGTGATACGGCAGAGCGTTGAATATACTTGATGGTCATCCGTAAGCTCCGCCCTTGAAATAATGTTCGTCGGAACAAGCTTACGTTCTCCCCTAGGCAACTCAAGCCACCCGTAAAGCACACTATCACGATAGTTTAGCCATCCCATCGATGGTGGTGCCAATAGTTGCTGCTTTACACGCAGAATATTCAGTTCATCGTCCGTCCAGACCTCTCCCCTCACAGCTACCGAGATTATCTTCTCGGTGTGGAGACCCAATCCGTAATAAGTACAGTATCTTATCTGCCCCACGTTGTCTTCCGCTGTTGCCTCGTATCGGAAAACCTTCACGCCGCCCCATCCTTCCAAAACGAGATCGTCAACCTGTTGAATACTGAGATTCAAGTTGTTGCCCAACAGAATTGGAAATTCGGACCAATCCGCGCCCATCCCATTTCCGTTCCCCTTGGGGCAAGGGAGTTGATGCATTTCCTTACCATCCATCGTGAAGGTTTGGCTCCCGGCCACCATCCGAAGCTGGTACTGTGCCGTCACTTCGGGGGTTTTCCCGCCAAAGGAACGCTGGGTTCCCACAGCTATCAAGTCGCTGATACTTTCCACCATGCCCTGTGCCTTTCTGCGTAAGACTTGAACGTCATGCGGCTCCTCAGCTCGCAAATGACTACCACTACTCACAATCTTGGGTGTAAGTGGCGGTATCGACTCATTTAGATTGTACGAGAGATATTCTTCGGGTAATGCGGGCGGTGGACTCATGCCGACATGGGGACCAATATCCTTGGCTAGAGCCTCTGACTCTGCAATGAGGTCGACTGGTACGAGCTCTGAATTGTTCTGTCGATGTATTTCCCCACCGGGAGGAGAAAACATGTCTGGATATCTGTTAGGCTGAACTTTCCTTACAAAGTCCGCTAAAGACCAGACAGGCACCGCGGCGGCCATGTTGCCGTTGGCAAAACCCTGCACAAGACCCACAGCTTCATTGTTCTCGTTCACGACCAAGGAACCACTGATTCCGGGAACCAGTATGCTTTCTTCACCTGGTTTCACCTTGAAGAACAGCAACCCATCCTTAGCTTCTCCGTAGAAAGTGGCCTCAGCCGTGGTCAGTCTACCACCACCAGGATGACCAGAAATTCTCACGTTTTCTCCCTCGTGAAGGTCACGGCTAGAAAACGGTATTCCATGCATCCCCTTGATAGGATGCGCCATCCGAAAAATGGCAATATCACGAACAGGAACGAGTTTTGCAGTAAACCCAAGCGGAGATTTTTCCCAGACAGCGCCGTTGTCTTGCGAGCTCGTTGCCTCGTATGTTTGAAGGACTTTGACGCCGTTAACTTGTAGTGGCGACGAAACTCGTTCAGCTATGTGGTAATTTGTTAAAATTAAGTCACACTTCCCAGGTCCGAAGCAGTAACCCGTTCCGCTGTTGGAAACGACGGAGAGACCGACATGCTTCAGTGATTCTTTTGGGTCGAAATAACGCTTTCTAATCTCGACGACTACTTCGTCCGGCCTGAAGTGGGAGGTTTTTTCTTTTCTCGGCAACTTGCCGGACCCGGTTGCGGATGAATCGTTTGCAGGGCATATAGCCGGTATAGTCGTGAACAGTAATATAGTTAACAACCAATTATACCTCATCCGAATTCCTCACTGAGATCATGCCAACTCATGGAGCCCGCTAAGCCATTTAATGCAACTCGACTGGCTGCCCTATTCATGCGCGGGCGTTGTTGGTATGTACCTTTTGCCTGTCTTTCTCGCTGCCTAGGAGGCCTCTACTCCGGCGATTCGACGATTGAGCCATCGCTACGGTTCCGTCTGGCGCTCACTCCGGCATGGCGAGTTTGGCGATCCAATCCTCAAGAAGTCTTTGGTCTTCCATTTCGACAGTTGTAAAAACGATTCCCATGCCGATATCTGGTCGGCCATATATCACCTTGCCAAAGACTGTTATTTTCTCTAGTCCGTAGGTCATCTTGAGCCTGACTTTTGTCCCTGCCGGAAAGGGTGTCGCAGTGCTCAAGCCGCATCCGTAGACACTTAAGTCTTTGCTGGGCTCCCTAAGTTGAATCCCCGATTCCAGATCGACGATTTCCACGTCAACGATGAGTGAATGACGTAGTGCCCGGCGAGTGGATCGAGGCTCCATTCAATTTCCTCCAATCATCGTCAGCAGTTCGGAAGGCGAAGGGCTGACCCGAGTTCAGGTCTATGAATCGAATGTTCAGAGATGTTCTGGCCTCCTTCCGATACCCTCTAACACGGGCGAACAATAGAATTTCATCAACTCGCTTCCGTTACAGCAACGCGGTTTCTGTTTTTCTTTGATCTGTTTCATTTTCTTGTCGTATCAATGTGCCCCATAAAGATCGACTGCGGTAAGCGCCGCCATCCCCGAACGTTGCACCACTCATTGAAAGCGCGATAACGGACATTCGTAAGGACAAGGCAGGAGAACGGTCCCTGTGGCCTGCCAGCAGCGTCATAGATCGCCCTTGCGAGATTCACGCTCAGCGTCTCGTTTGGTCCGACATTTTGGAGAATTTGGTGTCTAGCTTGCCCGGTAGGAACAACAGCTTGCATATCAGCATCAAGATCAGACAAGACAACGCTAGCATCCTCGACCCACACCGGCCAGCTAGAGCGATTCACCAGCAGCAGTTCGAGGCCATTCCAAATATCTTCACGAGTGATCGTAAGTTTTGGCACTAATTCGATCTGAGCGGATTCTGATTCCGCCTTCCTCTTCTTTTGCCAAGGATACAAGGAATCCAGTGACGGTCGTCCATATGGGTCCCAGTACCATTTATATACTTGCCACGACTAATTGTAAATACTATTTTATATTTCTAATTTAAAATGCTTAATTAAGTACTGCTGCTTATGACGATTATGTTACAAGAAAGCAGTCCCGTACCGCTCTGCGGTTCCGGGAATTCGAGGTTCAGGCGGGGAGGCCACAATGCCGTGCCTTTGGCCTGGGAAAAAGGAAACTGAATAAGTCAGACGATGAAGCTGGAACTCGCGGCAGTTCTTCGGAAGCTAGAGGGAGCCATGGTCGGTGTTGTCATAACCTCAGGCAAGAACCAGAAGCAGCCACTACTCGGTGATGGGGCGTCTGTCGGAAACAGCATGTCAACCGAGACGCTCTCCATGAATTTTCGTCGGATGGAGAAGCACGAGTGGTGGCTGTGGTCCGCAGCAGTCGCAGTCACGCTGCTGCTGACCTCTGGTCTCGCATCCTTTCTACTCCCCGGTTTAGGAGCAAGCGAAAGCGACCAATCTACTTTTCTTTTTGTGCCGCAAATCGTGAGGGGGCTGCTGGGACTCGTTCTAATATTCGACATTTACACCTTGTATCAGCAATTGAAGATCCATCGGATTCGACGCAAATTGATCCAGCGGGAAGAGCTATTTAGGCTCATCAGCGAGAATGCAGCCGACTTGATCGCGGTCGTCGACATGCACGGCAACCGGATTTACAACAGCCTTTCCTACGAGAAGGTTCTTGGATACTCACCAGAGGAATTACGAAGCTCATCTTCTTTCGAACAGATCCACCCCGAAGACAGAGAACGCGTGAAAGCGGCAGCTGAGGAAGCCCGGCTCACGGGAGTGGGCCGACCGATGGAGTATCGCTTCCGCCACAAGGACGGCACATGGCGGGTTCTGGAATCGACAGCAAGCGTGATCCGGAATTCCAAGGGTGAGCCCGAAAAAATGGTCATCCTCAATCGCGATATCACAGAACGGAAGCGCGCGGTGGAGGCGGCCCAACGATCAGAGACAAGCTTCCGTTCTGTAGTTGGAGATGCGCCGTACGGTATTTTCCAGGCGGATTTGACCGGGAAACTCCTCATGGTCAATCCGGCCCTCGAAAAAATGCTGGGTTACAAGTCGCAGGACGAATTGTTAATGGTTAACCTCGCAAGCGGCATTTACCGTCATCCCGCCGAGCACCAGAAAATAAACGATCTGTTTCTACGAAATCAACATTTCAAGGACATAGAAGTCGAATGGAAGCGGAAAGACGGTACTTTCATTACAGTGAGGTGCAGCGGCTGGACAGTAAAGCACGAGAGTAGCGCATACATTGAGGTCTTTGCAGAAGACGTGACGGAGCGGCGAGTGCTGGAGCGGCAGCTCCGCATGGCGCAGAAGATGGAGGCAGTCGGCCGGCTGTCCGGAGGAATCGCCCATGATTTCAATAACCTTCTTGGGGTCATCATCGGTTACATCCAAGTAATGAAACGAAATCTGGTTCCCGGACAACCCTCGTATGAATACGCAGAAGAAATCGAGAAAGCCGGTCAGCGTGCCGTGTCATTGACAAGGCAGCTTCTGGCGTTCAGCCGACAACAAGTTCTCGAACCGGTCATTTTGAACCTGAACACGTTGGTATCCGACATGGAAAAGATGCTGTCCCGTCTGATCGGAGAAGACATTCAGCTGAATTTGATCCTTGACCCTGTTATCGGCCAGGTCAAAGCGGACCCAGGACAAATCGAACAGGTTGTGATGAATCTTGCTGTCAACGCGCGCGATGCAATGCCGGATGGGGGCAAATTGACAATACAGACAGCCGACGCGGAAATCGATGTGGCTTTTGCGAGTGAACATCCAGGTTCGGTCCCAGGCCAGTACGTAGCGCTTGCCGTTACAGACACGGGCACAGGGATGGACCCGGAAATCCAAGCGCAAATTTTCGAACCATTTTTCACTACCAAGGGCCGAGACAAAGGAACGGGACTAGGTCTTGCCACGGTTTACGGGGTGGTGAAACAAAGCAATGGTTACATCACTGTTGACTCCGAGAAAGGGAAGGGAACTTCGTTCAAGATTTACCTGCCACGAATCGAACAACCCATTGCAACTAGAACCAAGAGTATCCAGACGCCGTTGACCGTGGGTGGATCCGAGACCATCTTGTTGGTCGAAGACGCGGAGCCATTGCGGATCCTGGCGCAGTTGTTTCTGAAGGAAAACGGGTATCACGTCCTAACGGCTGCGGACGGGTCTGAAGCTCAGCAGGTAGCCGCGGAATTCACCGGCCCTATTCATTTGCTCCTCACGGACGTAGTGATGCCAGGAATAAACGGGCGCGTCCTGGCAGAACGCCTAGCACCGAGTCATCCCGCGATGAAGGTCCTATATATGTCCGGTTACACTGACAGCTTTATAGCCGGTCATGGGGTCCTGGATGAGGGTACCCACTTACTCCATAAACCCATCACAGAGGAAGCTCTAATGCGCAAAGTGCGTGAGCTGTTGGATGGAAGGAGTGACACGAAGAAAACAGAAAGTGCAGCTGGCACCGAATCTTCGGCGCTTGCCGGACCGGACCTCAAATTGAGCAGATAGGAGGCAATCGAACTATGGATAAATTGTTGATTGTTGATGATGAGGAGGCCATGCGGCGTCTTCTGCGAATAAATCTCGCAGACCGCTATGAGATCGTCGATACGGGAAACTCGGAGCAAGCCCTCGCCATGGCCATGCAAGGCAAGCCCAACGCCATCCTCCTCGATCTAAGAATGCCCAATTATTCCGGGTTCGAGCTTTGCCAGACATTCAAATCCATGGCTTCCACGCAGTTGATTCCTATCATCATCATTAGTGGAGAGGCGGGAGCAACCACAAAATTATTCTGCAAGGAGCTCGGAGCCAAGGCGTACTTCGAGAAGCCGGTTGATTTCGACTCTCTGCGAGCCGGCTTGGAAAAGGTGTTGCACGCCGCCCAGCCCGAGCGGAGAAGCGAACTGCGCGTTCGCCTGCAAGTCATGCTGAAACTGCAAGGAACCGATATCAATGGAAAGCCTTTCGAGGAAGTGAGTGCTACTGAGAACATCAGTAAGAACGCCTTCTTTTGTGGCTGCACGGCACTACTAGAGAAGGAATCCACCATTGAGGTGTATCTGGTCAACGGAGGGACGAAATTCGTTGGCAAGGCACGTGTGGTCAGGTCCGAGGGGTGCGACACCTCTTACCCACGGTATGCGTTCCGATTCGTGCAAAAAGACGGCGATTGGATTCTGCAGTAGTTGTCCTTTGCCAAAATTCAGTCCGCAAGAAAGCGGCGAGAGCCGCTCCAATCATTCATATTTCTAGGTCATATAGGCGCGGTGATCAGCTAATCCACCTGGATTGATATCCGGTGCCTGGGATACAAACGAGTTGATTCTCAATTCGGTAAGCTCCAACTCAGTTTCTTGCGTAGTCGAGATCGCGTCAGTAACTGTTGAAGCGACATCTCAACCCTGTCCCTCGCCAAAACCCTGTCTGGCCACAGAATCAATAGCTTACAGCAATATTCTCATCACTGATTTGGTATAGCTCTGAACCATGTTCATCCGGTTTCGCTTGTGGCTTAGAGCACTGATTCGCCTTTTTCGCAACCGTCGGAACCTTGTCCTGGAGAATCTCGCGCTCCGGCAGCAACTCGCTGTTCTGAATCGTCGGCATTCGAGGCCACGGCTCTATTCGCTCGACAAATTCTTCTGGGCCACAGTTCGTCGATTCTGGTAGGGATTGATGCAATCCCTCATCATCATTGCGCCGGAAACGGGGGCCCAATGGCACCGAGCCGGTTTCCGTATGTACTGCCGTCTTGTCTCCAGACCGAGGACACGGGCGTCACTTATCAAGTTTTTCCCAAAGATTCCGTCTCCGTGCAAGACGCACGCGTGCCACAACTTCACAAAACCGCGAAAGATCGCCGAGCAGCTTGCCGCGCTTCAACCAAGGATCGCTGAAGCATATACGAAATCTTCTCCGGCGATCTATGCGCGGGAAAAGATGCAAGTCTAATATTGAGCAGTTGCTTGCATCCAATCGCGCCAGCAGCGTTAAGAACCCGCATTCTCGCCGAACAGGGTCAATCTGCCAACGGATCGTCTCCTTCCATGCCCGAAACGAGCGGGCAACGAGGACTGAAACAATCTGGCCATTAGAGAGCTGCAATCGGCTCCGCCACCGTCCTCCGCGTTTCATAATCGACACATCGGTGGGAAATGCTGTCACAATTTGGGCGATAAGTTGTTCGCGCAGGGCCATTGTCCGCCGTCGGAGATCTATTGGCCCGAATTGGTCAGCCTTGCCATATCCGATCAAATCGTATGCCCTGCGTAAGCTCCCAAAGCGGTTTCGGTATGTCGAGGGAGATGGCAATGCAGGTGAGCTTTGAATTAGCCTAAGAGATAATCTCGGTTCCGAAGCAAGAAAGGTTCGCAAACTATCTAGAAGTTGTTCATCTGTCTTGTTGAAAGTGCGCTCCTCCAAGATTCTCTGCGCCTCAGCAAAGGTCGCGGCATCGACGACCGGTTCAAAGGCTCCGGGTTTCAAAATCCATTCGGATTTCGGAAGTCTCACCGTTGGCGTGTAAAGTTTGCAGGATGTTCGCCCGAAAACGTGACATCCAGAATATTTCGGATGGGTTAGGACGTTATACACCGCTTGGTAATCCCACTTTGAACGACTATTGTATGGTATACCGCTGCGATTGAGCTCACGAGCAATCGCATAGACAGGCTGCTTCTCGGATACGAGCATGCGAAAGATTTCCCTGACTACCTGCACCTGATGATCGGGACCGGGAACTAGGATTACCCGGTCTGTAGCGATGCTCTTTCGTTCACCAGCGGCTAATCGCTGCTTGATCTTCCGATCCGGCGATACCAACATGCGCTGGAGACCATAACCGGGAGAGCCTCCTTGTTCGAAACCGAGACAAGCCAACCGTTTCTGTCCCGCGAAAACCTTGATACCCAACTCGCGGCTGTACTCGCCTGCCATAGTTCTTTTCAGCGCCTTCATAATCAAGCTGGGAAAAGTTCCGTCGTTTGCAAAGGTCTCGGCGCAATAATGCACGGGAACGCCCGCCGATTTACAAAGGAATTCGTAGTGTGCGGACTCGTCGGTGTCTTGAAATCGCCCCCAACGGCTGACATCGTAAACAAGAATCGCCCGGCAGGGTGAGGAACCCGAAACGACATCTTGCAAGAGTTGTTGAAGCCCGGTTCTACGCTTCAAAACCAGTCCACTTTTTGCTGCGTCCGAATATGTGCGGACAACCTCAAAATTATGAGATTCCGCGTACTTTTGTATTGCTGCGGATTGGTTTTCGAGTGAATACTGCTGGTGCTCGGTGGACATGCGAAGGTACTGAGCAGCGGGAACAAGCAAGTTTGCGGTCATGGTGCCTCCTATGGGGAGGTAGATCGGCAGAAACTGGAAAGACATTAGCGACCAGCCAGCACTTAACCTGCGGATAAGATAACAGCCCCCTCAGTTAGAACGTCCACGGTCTTCGCCCGGACATTGGCACATTGCATGACTAGACACACTAGGCACTTTTTATATAGGGGGGATCGATTACACCGATAGTATAATCATACAATGACATTCGATATTGTTCATGGTAGAAGGTTTACTGGAGAGAGATCCCCCATGGCGATCATTCGACCAGCAACCACTGTTTCGGGCAATTGGTGATCAGTCAAGGAGGGAAAGATGCCTCGCGTATTTCTCACTTGCGGTGACGCCGCATTCTGCGAGACCCTTCGCAATTCATTCCTAGCGGAAGGCAATTTTGAGATATGCGTCGAACAAAGGAATGGAATCGAAGTAGTTATGGAGGCAATAGGTCTGTTCCCTAATCTAGTTATTCTGGGAATGGAAACATCTCCAATAGATGATTTCCAAGTTGCTGAGGCACTCAAGCTAAGTATGCCCGAAGTCGGGATTTTCCTGGTCACGAAGCTACGCGGTATGGAGGCCGAGAAGGAAGCTCTGTCTCATGGGATTGACGCGGTCTTTGAGAGAGGTGACGATTTGAACTCACTCGTGATGAATGCGCGAGCAGTCTGCGGTTTAGACTGACTGTTTGCTGGTCTTAGTTTGGAATGCTCGCGAATTCCGCTATCCACCACTCCAGAATCAGTTCATCTTTTCGTTCAACCCCGGTGAAGGCAACTCCCATGCCCATATCTGAGCTAGAATATACTACCTTAGCGATCGCCCTTACTTCCTCGCCTCGGTGGGACAGCCTAATCCTGGCGGTCGTTCCCTTGGAAATAGCGTCACCGTATCCACGCTACATCCAAACAAGCTCAGCAATTTTGTTTGTGCCCTGATCTGAATCTCAGATTGTATGTCAATCATTTCAATATCAACGGCGAGGGAGTAGCGCCGTGTCCGTCGAACAAGTTTGTATTCCACCGCGCACCCCTCTATGAGTGAGCGTACTGCATTAACGCATCCATGATATTTAATAGTATTTATTGCAAGTACCTTTCGGGGCGATCCCATGGGGTGCTCGGGACGAAGGTGTGCCTCGCTGGCTGACATGACTAGAGCTGTCATCCTACATGACAAATATGTTGACGACCACATAGAAACGGCGTATGTATCGAGCAACTATAAGAAGCGATTGCTAACACTTTGAAGCCTACTGTGTGTCCGGCGCAAGACACATCGCCGGCTTAACAGGCGGAGGCATGAAAAAAGCGGCAACCGCGCAATGCGCAACGGCAGTATCGCTTTTCCGAGGACTCTACGCCCGAGTGGCCCGCAACTTGGGGGTCGATGTTTCATACATCAGTCGTGTAGCTCGCGGGGAGCGGAAATCTAGAGTCGCTGAGAAGGCATTGAATCGTGAATTCAACAACGCCTTGGCATCTATTAAGAATATCTCGGTTCGTTCTGGAAAAACCAAAACAAGAAGAACCCCTTGAAGAGATGACGATGGGTTTATGCTAAGGGGTTGTTGGAGGCTAAACTGGAAATTCCGATTTAGATCTGAACCGCGAGCTAGATCGCTGCGCAGATCCCCCCTCGCGAGAATGCGGGGCGATTCCCGGCCCAATCGATTTTACTCTTTGGAACTCCCTTTTTCGCACTCCGATTCTATCGCCGGGAGCTAGCGCTATTATTAACTTTACGTGGACCGTACATGTTATGCATAACCTGAGGTCCTTGCTAGCGGCCTACACTCTCGGCTGAAGGTGGCTCTTGCCAGTGATTAATCCAGAACAAGACGCGCAGGGTCAAAGTGGCGGGGGACAAAACCTGCAAGTTCTAGTGGCCGACGACTCCCTCGTGTATCACAAACTGGTCGACGACGCCCTCTGTTACCAGCCCTATTCTTTGCTCCACGCGAAGACCGGGCAAGAGGCGATGGATCTCTTCGCAAAATATTCACCTCCGATTGTCATCACCGACTGGATGATGCCTGACTTGACGGGACTGGAACTCTGCAAACAGATTCGCAACCAGTCTCAGAACATGCACACATATGTGATTCTGCTGACGAGCATGTCTGAATCTGACAGCCTGTTGAAGGGACTCGAAGCGGGTGCCGACGAGTTCCTGTCGAAGCCCTTCGATCCCGCCGAGCTGCAGGCGCGCCTCGGCGTGGGCCGCAGAATTGTTCAACTCCACCAGCAAGTCGAGGACAAAAACCGACAGATCAAAGAGACTAATCGCACCGATCTTTTGACGGGCCTCCCCAATTACCTGGCAATCCAGGAATGGGCTACGTGGCAACTCAAGGGCGGCGCGGAGAACGGATACGCGGTATGGGTGGTTCTCGCCGCCGTGGATTCCATCGACCAGATAAACGAGAAATGGGGCCGCGAAGCAGGCGACACCGTTCTCAAGGACCTTGCGCAAGTCATCAGGGAGGGGTCACACCCGTCCAACATGTGCGGGCGTGTGAGCGCCGACAAGTTCTGTCTCATCATAACGCATTTGTCCACTGCCGAGCTTGCAACAGCCATCGAACGATATCGCTCCCCTTTCGCGCACCACCGGTTCACTCTTGGGGGGAATGTCGTGACGACGACCGCGAGCTTCGGGGCGATTCGCTTCGATGGCGCACAGGCTCCAGACTTTGCCAGCCTGATGCGCAACGCGGATGAGGCGCTTTACTCCGCGAAGCAGGCTGGCGGGAATCAGTGCACGATTGTGAGCGCGTCCAAACCTGCGTTCGATCCGCAAAGCATTGAGACCCAGAAGTAGGTCAGGCGAGTCACTGGGCAGCTCCTTATCCGCTTCTGGGTTCGGATGCTGTTCCCATATTCCGATTAGACCGTTTCTCAGACGCTATCGATTCAGGTCGGGGTAGGGATAGCTCCCGAGTACGCCCTGACTCGGGCGGAACCAGCGGCGGTTTCCTGCGGAGCCTTAGCGCCAGCAATTCTACACGAGGATTTTAGAGCCGGCACAAACAAATGTCACGAGGGTGACCGGTTAGGTTTTCATTCCGTCGCACAAGAAAATCCTCCTGCCGCTTCGCTAGCCCAAAACACCGGGATTCATCTCTAACTTGTTCAGTAATCGCATTCAACAACACCCGCAATCCAAGTGAAAGACATATGCTAGTCGAGCGTGGACGAAGAGTGGTGCCCGTGACGACACTTCTGGAATCTTGGCAAGTGACAGCCTGCCCGATGCACAACTAGCCGCTTTTGACGGACTGATCCGACGGCCAGCTCATCCCCCACGAGTAAAAGGCAAGGATGATGAGGATGTCCACAGGCAATCCGAATACGATGTAGAGTACCGGCATGAACAGTACGGATTTCTCGAGGACCGTCGCCTGAAGCAGGATTTGCACAGGGAGAAACAGCGAAAGATAGCTCATCGTCAAAATGGTGAGCGCGATCTTTTTGATTAGACCGAATTTGAAAATGTAGTAGGTGAGGCCGAACAGTGCAGGGACGGCGGAGATCAGCGCAATTCGATACGATACGAGACCTTCCATATAACTGTCAGGTGTGTGTGGAAAGCGCGCCGGTATCAACAGAAAATACAGTAGCGCCGTGACCTGAATGAAAAGCACTGCCCGCAGAAAATACGTGACGGGCGTAAGCTTCTTCGGGAAAAAGTAACTCGCCACATACAACAGACAAACAACCGCCGTCGTGATCCACCACGTCCATGCGTCGGGAGCTATTCCCTGCATTTTGGGAAATGGGATCGCGAAGCGGACGTAGGATGTGATGTGATGTTCCTTGAGACCGAGCTCGGCGTGGAGCGCCAGCATCTTCATGCCTTTCTCCAGCACGTAGAACCACATTCGACAGAGCCACGGCAGCGAAACGATCCACACAAGTGAAAGTAGCAACACAAACACAGAGGCCATGATCAGACTTAGCGGTTCGAGAATGAAACGCGTCAGCGCGCGGTGCATCGTGATGACGCCGCCGCGATACCCACGGAAGCGGCCGTGACCGGCGGATCCCGGCATGTATTTTGTTGCCGCAGAGAACGTGCGGCGATCAGAATTCTTTGAAGAATCCAAAGCTGCCACCACCTCGTTTGTAGAATGGACTGTGGTAATAATCACCGACGAGATTGAATCCCCAGGTCTTTCCCGTCCACTGCCGCCAGGTAATTGTCATATTTTGACTGGGGAAGCGCGTCAGAACAGTAGTCGGGCCGACGATCTGATATCCTTCTTGTCCGAACCCTGCGTTTACGGTCACGTAGTGATGCTTGTCGCGGCCTTCGGTCACAGCTACGAATCCGGCTGGCGAAAAGACTACGCCGGGATTACTCACGTTGAATCGCACTCCATCCTCGACGATCCAAGACTCTGGAAAATAATAGGTAGTCCCAATAAAAACACTTTGGTCGCGGTGTACGTCCTTCGAAGCGTAGTAACCGTAACCGAGAGTAGTGATGAACTGCTTTCGCGCGCTCCATTTGCGGTTTACAAAAGCATCGGCACGGATACGCGGCCAGAAGAATCCGCCGACACTCGATCCGAGCGTTAGCGAGGCATACCAATTTGAATTGAAGTTATACGTGTCTCCAGCAGCCAGATACACACCACCATCGCCGAATTCATGCTGTCCGTTGACCTCGGCGTTCCAAATATTCTTTCCGTTCGCGAGCACGCCGCGAGCGTAACCGCCGCTCCAATCGCCGAAGCCGTTCGTGAGCTGGCGATAGCTGCCCCCAACTTCCACAAAATTGGTGAGAATTTTCTCGGACAAGGGTGCCACAGGAACATCCGTGCCTGGCGTTTGGGGTGAGGATTGCGGTGGATCGTTAGGCACAACAACTTGCTGGGCATTTGCTCTCCACGCGAGTGCGATACTCAAGAACAGAAGGAGCGTGAGGTTCCCCAAAAATCGCTGGTGACTCATTGTCGAAATATCCTGGCTTGTACTTCTAGCCGATTCCCTTCGCCAGCGTCCACGAGCCACGCGTCGCCGTTCTTCGACACGGTTGCGGTGCCTCGAATCACGACAGGTGCCCCAAACGCGGCCGCCGGCAGGCTCCAAGTCTGGTGGGCCAAGGTGCGGGAATCGGCAGCCTTGAGCGAGGCGAGGCCCTCGCGCTCGGTCAAGGTCCACTCCACGTGCTTGCGCGAATTCAAGAAAATCGCGACCTGCGCCATCGTGTACCAGCGAAAGCTTCCATGCGCCTTGAGCTGAGCGGTTTTTTCTAACCAGTTATCTACTACCTCGTGATAGGGAAGAATCCCGGGCGGATGGAAATAGACGAGACGCACTTCATGGCGATCCACAACGAAACCGGTCAGCGCTTCGAGCCATTGTTGTATCAGAGCGAAAGAAATATTTTCTCCACTGAATTCCTCGAAGGAGGCAGCCCGGTCCAATTGGGTGACAGGAAAAGCCCAGATCTTTTGTCCCTCGCGATGGCCGAGGCGATAGCCCTGCGTGGGTCCCATGCCCGCGTCGCCCGTGAAGTAGTAGGCCACGAAACCGCGCGACTCCAGCCAATGGGTAACCCACTCTGGCTGATCGCCGTTCGGTGCCGCGTATTCGACGACACGCTTTCCTGTCAGTTGCTCGAGAGCATCCTTGTTGAGGGCGAGGAACTTCGCCATATCATTAGGAGGGTCGGTCTCAACGTGAGCCGCAAAATAGTTGTGAATCCAGCCGCCGTGACTTCCGATTTCGTGTCCAAGACGCACGTATTTGCGTACTAGGTCTTGGCTCACAGAATTGTGGAGAACGTTGAATCCCCCATTATCGCCAAACGCATACGTGTCCGGCCCGGCCGTGATATCGATCGAATACGGACCTTGTTGCATGATTGTCCACGAGTTCATAGCCTGAAGCGCGGAAATGGCCGCGTTGGAATCAACGTGCCAATTCAATACGAGCCCCCCGACACCGTCGGGAACGGAAAGCAAACGGGGCAACGAGAGCGTGTGTACAGCAAAATATTGAAGGAAAGTATGCAGCGGTAGGCCATCGGTACCACCCTTGAGGTATCCTAGGGGCAGATTTACGAAGAGCACTCTTCCCTTTCCGTAGTGATGGTACCCAGCGGCAACGCCCGAACTCGAGTGCAACAAGACCTGTCCCGCGTAGTCGCCCGACGTGACGAAGCTCGGATATTCCAGATTCCCGTATTGGTAGCGCCTGAGCTGAGTTGAGGTTGTATTCTCGATCGCGGCGGAGGGCGCCGAAAACGGAAAGTATTTTCCAGGAGGTACACCAAGCTGCTGCATTAACTGAATCGTGCTTGTTATGTCGCCCGTGCGGATTGTCGCGTCGCCGAGGTTCTCATATAGTGCGTAATCCACTCCGGCCAAGTCGGATAATCGCGAGCGGCCGGTGGGATAGAATCCCTGGATCGATTTCGTCGCTGCGTCGTAGACGAGCATCAGATTCCCGCCGTTTGCCACATAATTGCGAATCTCGCCGAGCAAGAGATCACTTGCCTGCTGATGAATTGAGTCGGGAAGAATTACGCCCACGCATTTGGGCCTTCCAAACAGGGGACGCAGAAAGGCGGAGTCGTGCATGGGAATCACATGCAGGCCCTCTTCGCTCGCGGCATCGAGCCAAACTGTGACCCGAGGATCGGAGAAGCTGGCGCCGTCAGGCACCAAAAGTATCAGTCCATCGGCTCCAGCACTGAAATGGTCGTACGCGCGCTCGACCAACCATGTGGCCAGAACTAACAGACAAAAAGCTCCCGCGACGACAGTGGCGGCCCGTTTCTTCATCCCTGGGGGACCACTTGCCCTTCGGTCCGCGCCCATATTGTGCCGAAGACCGCGACGCCGTCCGCGATTTCTATCGTCGGAGCGCTGACTGTCGTGGGAGCCTGAACGGAACCGCACCGGGTTCTCGTTTCAATTGCGATTCCGTGCTCGGCGATAACCGGCCCGGTAATGCGGCAATCGGTCCCGATATGCATTGTCGAAGCGCTGATGAGGCTGCCCTCCACATGCACGCCCGCCTCCAGCGCAATGTGTCCATGGCTCTTGACGCTGCCGAGCACCCGCGCGCCTGCTCCGATGTGTAGCCTTCCCCTAGTCACAATGTTTGCGGAGACGATTTCACCGGCTTGGATCTCCAAATCCTCGTCGACCAGCCGGCGGCCTCCCGGCAGGGGTGCTGGCACGGTTTCCGCGCCAAGGCTGGTCTCTTCTGCATCTGAGCGCCCGAATACAATGCGGGGAGCATTCAGGCGCTGGAAGGCGCAGCCGGATTCCAACTGAATCTCGCGATCAGAAGAGATGCGTCCATATAAATCGCAATCGCGTTCAGCTCGAAATGCACCGACTGCGTGCGCCCACCGGATCACCGTGCTGGCCCGCCCCAAGTGAATGTCCTTCTCTCCGAGAAGGGCCCGGAACACACTTTCTTCTCCCCCCGTGATTTCGCCCGCCGCGTAGACCTCTTTGGCGAAAGTGATACCATCGGGAAGAACCACATCCATACCTGCAGCGACAACTAACTGGCAGGTTGCTGTTCTTTCTCCGGTAGACACTAGTCGAGTGTCATCGGCGCGTCCGAGCAACAGATATTGGTCGCCGCCCGGCATGGTGCCGTGCGCGGTAGTGCCTGATGCCACGCACTCCCGCAAGGGCTCCAATAGGTCGGCGATGTAGCTGCGGAATCCATAGGAAAAATGCCGGATCTCTCCTGCGTGTTGTTGAATCACATTGAGGGGTTGCGCGTCACGCTTGAGACGTAGCTCTGTTAGGGCCGGCAGCAACGGGAGCGTGAATAGAATGCCCGCCAATAAAACGAGAAGCAACGTTGCGAGCACAGGATTCATGGAGTGGTCCGAAAGCGCGCGGTCTTATCCCAGTGAAATTGCTCTCCGGTTATGGGAGCCATCAATTGGGCGACGCACGCGCGAGAGACGGAAGAAATGCTCACCACAAATCCCAAAACGAGAAAAGGGAGCAAGCAGATGCGCTGGCGTGTGTAATCGAGGCGGGTCGCAGCAGCGATTTCAAAAAATGCGGCGAAATTCCCCGTCGCAGCATACGCAGTGAACGCGAGAAGCGCGATGACTCCATGGAGCGGTGCCACACCCTCGTAAAAAAGACCCAGCGCCAAGAGCCAGGCAATCAAAGTTAGCGGCGCCATGGCGTACACTCCAAGAAGCAAGAATCCATCAATGCGTTCTCTGAGGGTCGCGCGATGCTTGCCGAACAACAGTTCGAGGCCGTAGTCCGCCAGCACCTGGTTGTGGCCTTTGGCCCAGCGCATGATCTGCTTGATGCGGACTTGCCACGTCTCGGGAACTTCTTCATAGCACTCGGAGCGATTCT
>Ga0187802_10000034_pt1 | contig 27635 bp, 22 predicted proteins | sample NC_wetland_sal_i_FD_130584 | JGI IMG/M metagenome (GOLD analysis project Ga0187802, IMG submission 130584) | Wetland sediment microbial communities from Neuse River Estuary, North Carolina, USA - Control_2 | ecosystem: Environmental > Aquatic > Freshwater > Wetlands > Sediment | place: USA... | reverse complement strand
GCGTGGATATCGGCGGGCCAGAATCTCTTGAATTCCGGATTCAAATCCCCCTCGTGGCCTTCACCGAACCCGATGGCAGTCATGTAACTTGTCAGCGCGTCGTACCAGACGTAGAAGACGTGCTCCGGGTCGTCGGGCCAGGGGATGCCCCATTTGATGGATTTGCGGCTGATTGAGATATCGCGGAGTCCGGCTTCGACAAAGCTTTTCACTTCGTTGAAGCGGAAATCGGGATAGACGAAGTCCGGGACCTTTTTATAGTGGTCGAGCAACTGATTCTGGTAGGCGGACAGCCGGAAGAAATAATTTTCTTCGGAGACGAGCTCAGCGGGACGGCCGCAAGTGGGGCAATCCGCAGGCTCAGGCGTGTCGCTCACGTAGGCATTGTCGTAGATACAGTAGCGGCCTTCGTATCTCGCTTTGTAAATCGCTCGCTTGGAGGGTTCGCGGCCACGGTCGCGCTCGAGCGTGCGGCGGACTAAAGTCTGGACGGCGCGAACATGGCGGAGTTCCGTTGTGCGGATGAAGTGCTGCGGAGGAAAGTGAATGCCAAGAAGCTCCCAGAGATCACGAAAAATTTTCTGGTTGCGGTCAACAAGCTCCGAGGGGCTGACGCCGAGTTTTTCGGCGGCGCGCTCGATATTCACGCCGTGCTCATCCGTTCCGGTGACGAAGGCCACATCGTAGCCGCACATGCGTTTGTAGCGGGCGATGACGTCGCAGACGATGGTGGTGTAGGCGGAGCCGACATGCGGTCGCGAGTTGGCGTAGTAGATCGGCGTGGTTAAGTAGAACTTTTTCTTGTCCGAGGGCTTGTCCATGGGTTACCTGATCGGTTCGCCCCGGTAGGGAAATTTCTTCTGGAATTCGAAGGTGGCGGCGGCGATTACCTGTTTCAGGGGGATGCCGCGCTCGTTGGCAATGCGCTGGCAATCGTCGTATTCGGGCGAGGCGTTGAGGACCGTGCCGTTCATGCGGGAGATTTTCATGCGCACTTCGCCGAAGGGCGTAGCGATGGGGATGAGTTCCCTATCGAGGGTTTTGCGGCGAACTTCGTGGGTGCGGATGCCGATGGTGGTGGTCTCGCGGAAGAGGAGATCGATCAGTCGCGAGACATTGGCCGGTTCGCTCAGGAGCGTGACGAGGAGGCCGGGGCGATTTTTTTTCATTTGTACCGGAGTCGAGAAGACGTCGAGGGCGCCGGCGGCGAGAGCTTTTTCGGCGAAGTACCCGTAGATTTGAGGGCTCATGTCGTCGAGGTTGGTTTCGATGACGGTTATGGTGCCGTCCCAGTGCTCGCCGGGCTCGCTAGCGGTGCTTTCTCCAATCAGGAGGCGGAGGACATTTGCTTTTTCTTTGAGATCGGCAGAGCCAGCGCCGTAGCCGATGGCGCGGAGATTCATCTCCGGAATTTCGGCGTAGCGGGTGGCGAGGGTTGAGGCGATGGCGGCGCCGGTTGGCGTGACGAGTTCGCGGGGGATGCCGCTTGTGTAGATGGGTGCGCCGCGAAGCAATTCGGCGGTGGCGGGCGCAGGAACCGGGAGGATGCCGTGCGCCATTTTCGCCTGGCCCGCGCCGACGTCGAAGGCCGAGCAGGCGAATTCGTCTATGCCGAGTAACTCGAATCCGATGGCCGCGCCGACGATATCGAGGATGGAATCGACGGCGCCGACTTCGTGGAAGTGGACCTGTTCAATGGGGATCTGGTGAACTTTGGCCTCGGCTTCGGCGAGGCGGGTGAAGATTTTTTTGGCGCGATTGGCGGCGCGGGGGGCGAGGTGGGCGTCTTCGATTCGTTTGAGGATGATCGAGAGGCCGCGGTGATGGTGGTCTTCCTGCGTTTCGACTCTTACTTGGGTGGCGGAGATTGCGCCTCGCTTCACTTTTTCGGCGGAGATGGTCCAATTTTCGAGGCCGAGTTTGCGGAGGGCGGCTTCGATGGCGGGCAGGGAGGCACCGGCGTCAACCAGGGCGCCAAGGACCATATCGCCACTGATGCCGGAGAAGCAGTCGAAATAGGCTATCCCTATGCTTTTCATGGGCTTTATGCCGCAATGCCGCCGCGAAGGCGAGAGAGCGATACTAGTCTGAGGGCTGGGGCGTGTCAAATGGGCGGGGGAGGCTCGAACTCGGGATCGGGAGTTGTGAGGGGGAAAGACGAAGAAAGAAACGAGGAAAAGTTGGCGATTGCAAATTGGCACTGGCGTTTGTTTTGAGTGGCTTACAGCGATTTCTACTAATTTGGGTTGGCGATTGAAAACTGGAACGAGGAGGGGGTTGGAGGCGGCGCGGAGGGCGGCTATGGCGCCTCCCGGGCGGGAGCAGGGCCGAATTGGGACGATTTCTTCATTTCTCTTGCATATTACCATAAAGTAACTGGACAGTCGAGGATTTTTCGAGGCTAACGAGGTCCAAAGAGCCTGCTTGAGGGCTGTGAAGCAGGGCAAAGACTTAACACAGAGGTCACGGAGAAAAGCGGGAGGGCACGGAGGAGGCGGGGTTTGAGTGGTAGAATGGTTTGCACGAACAGGAGGTGTGCCATGCGAAACGATTCCCTCTTGAACCAATCCTCCTTTCAAGCGCAGCAGCAAACGCCGGAAGGGATTCCCCTCCGAAACCAAGGTTAAACGCAAAAATCGAGTTGTCCACGGAGAAAAAGAACTCGTGGAAAAACTCGGGCGGAACGATCTGCGTCCATGCGGCTCCGGTCGTCGGTTTCAAGCGCTGTTGTATGCAGTCAGGAAAGTACGATGGCGTGAACCGGGATTGCTTGTTTTAGGGAGTGAGAATCTCCAGGCCCCGCCTTTCCTTGCGATGGGAAAGGCGGGGGTTCCTCGGCCTGTCGGCTAGGCTCGAGGCGAGCAGGACAAACTCGGCGCTGCACTCTTTTATTCCCAGCGCTAAAGCGCATGGCGAGAATGCAAGATCTTTCCGGGAGCGCTGAAGCGCCCCCTCCCCCCGCATGAATGCGGGGCTCCCACCGAATTCTAGCCGATGTCCTGCCGACCTAGGCGGGGGCTCCTACCGAATTCTAAGCCTCCGCACTCCGAATGAGCCTTGTTGATGGCAGAGCTTACTCGGAAAGGAAGACTGGAAAGTCAGATGCGGGGTGGGTGTTTAGAAGTAGGGCGCTGGGCGGGAAAGGAGGGGGTGGCTCACGTTATACTTGTGAAGGATTGGGCAAGGTTTGCGGGACTCCAACGGCTTGGGAATTCGCTGCAAATCCAGGGGAAGAGGTGCGACGGCATGAGAAAGCTTTTTATACTGGGCTTCGTAATACTGGCGAGCACTCTGGTTCCTTGCAGCCGGGCACAGACCCGTCGGGCAGACAATCCCTCTGTTGCCGATTTAAGGGAGGAGGCGAAGGAAAAAGAGGCTAAGCAAGACGAGCTGGTGAATCTGGAAAAAGAGACGGCGCGGGCGTTGCAGTGGAACAGCGGGGGGCTTTTCCGGCGAATTTATGGGGAGGACTTCACGGCGATATTGCCGACGGGACAGATATTGGACAAGGCGGAGTGGATTTCCGCCATCGAGAATACCAGCAACAAGTACAAGTCGTTCGTGGCATCGGATATCCGGGTGCGGATGTTCGAGGAGTCGGCGGTGGTGACTTGCCTCTGGAGCGCGACCGGAACGAACAACGGCCATGCTTTTTCGCGGCAGTACCGTGTTACCCACGTGTATGTGTACGGGCAGCGGGGCTGGCAGGCGGTGGCGAGCCAGGAAACGCTTTTGCCCGGATAGGGCTGTGCGTTGAATTGGGATTCGGAACGCTGGGCAAGAAACTCCTTTCAAGACGAGATATTCCCTCGACTTCTAAAACCATCTAATTAGCGGGATTATCGGAAAGTCGCCGATTCGGCGAAGGGTGCGTGTTTTTTGACGCACTCGCGGGGTTTCCATATAATCGCGGGACTCATTTGACATAAGGAGGCGTGTGTACAAAGCAGTCGAGGAGCGGATACGGAAGGCGCTGCGGAGCCATATTCGCGAGAGGTACAAGACGGATGTGCCGGTGGTGACGGAGCGTCCGCCGAAGCTGGCGATGGGGGAGGTGGCGTCGCCGGTGTGTTTTGAGCTGGCGAAACAATTGAAGAAGCCGCCGCGAGGGCTGGCGCAGGAGATTGCGAATTCGCTGAAGCCGATTGAGGGGGTGGCGAGGGTGGAGGTGGCTGGGGGCGGGTATTTGAATATGTTTTTCGAGCGGGCGGCATTTTTCAGGCGGGCGAGCGAGGAGGCTGGGCACGAGGGCGTCGTGGCGCAGGCGGATGCGCCGAAGACGGTGGTGGAGCACACGTCGATCAATCCGAATAAGGCGGCACACATCGGGCATTTGCGGAACGCGGTGCTGGGGGACACGTTTGTGCGGCTGCTGCGGCATTCGGGGCGGCGGGTGGAAATTCAGAATTACATTGATAACACGGGCGTGCAGGTGGCGGACGTGGTGCTGGGCTTTCTGCACCTGGAGCGAAAATCGCTCGAGGAAGTGCGGGCGCTGGCGGGGGCGCCGCGGTTCGATTATTTGTGCTGGGATTTGTATACGCGGGTGACGCATTTTCTGGCGGAGGATAAATCGCGGCTGGAGCTGCGCGCGAAGACACTGAAGGAGATTGAAGAGGGTCACGGCGACGCGGGGAAAATGGGTGAGCTGGTTTCGACGGCGATTGTGCATTGCCACCTGCGGACGCTCGACCGATTGGGGATTGATTACGATTTGCTGTCGCAGGAAAGCGAAATCCTGCACCTGAAATTCTGGGACGCGGCGTTTGAGATGTTGAAGCAGCGTGGGGCGATCGAGCTGGCGATTGCGGGCAAAAACGCGGGGTGCTGGGTGATGCGGCTGCCCTCGGACCGCGAGGCGACGGAAGAGGAGGAGCCGGCGGAAGAGGCCGAGGCAAAGATTATTGTGCGATCGAGCGGGACCGTCACGTACGTGGGGAAAGATATCGCGCATCATCTCTGGAAATTCGGGTTGCTCGAGCGCGATTTTCATTACCGGCGATTTCATAAGCATCCGGACGGGCATGAGGCGTGGGTGACGGCGAGCGACCGCGACGATCCGGGGGCGCCGGAATTTGGGCACGCGCATGATGTGTTTAATGTGATTGATTCGCGGCAGGCGTATCCGCAGCAGGTGGTGGTGGCGGGGCTGCGGGCGCTTGGGTATGGCGAGGAGGCGGATCATTTGAAGCATTTTGCTTACAACGTGGTGGCGCTGACGCCGCGTTGCGCGCGGGAGATGGGGTATGAGATTCCCGAGGAGGATGCGAAGAAGCCGTACGTGGAGGTGAGCGGACGGAAGGGCCAGGGCGTGAAGGCGGATGATTTACTGGATCAGTTGGAAATGAGCGCGCGGAGCGAGGTGGATGCGCGGCATGGGGAGGAGCCGGAGGCGGCGCGGGCGGCGATTGCACATGCGATCGCGATTGGGGCGCTGCGGTATTTTTTGCTACGGTTCACGCGGTCGACGGTGATTGCGTTCGATTTCAACGATGCGTTGAGTTTTGAGGGGGAGACTGGGCCTTACGTGCAGTATGCGGTGGTGCGCGTGAATGGGATCGGACGGAAATGGCATGCGCTGGATGAGAGCAGGAAGAACGAGGACACGGAAAACTACGTGCGGATGGAACGCGGGACTTTGGATGTGGGACAGTTTCTTGCGGGGCCGGGCGGGGATGACTTGTGGGAGTTGGTGCTCTCGGCCGGATCGCTCGATGCGCGCGTGGATGCGGCGGTGGCAGCGCAGGAGCCGGCGTTCTTGGCGCGATATGCGTTCGAGCTGGCGCAGCAATTCAACAATTTTTACCACAAACACCAAATTCTGAGTGAGGAAGATAAAGAGAAGAGAGCGTTCCTGCTGCGATTGACAAGGCTCGTGCACGACAAACTTGAACTCGCGCTGGGGCTAATGGGGATTACGGCGCCGGAGAAGATGTAGGGAGTTCATTTTGTGATGGGGGCGGGAGATTTCAAGTTTGAAGATTTGAGATTTGAGATGGGGCGGGGGCTGGATCGGTGCGTGAGACGAAGGTAGCAGCGCTGACGATTTTGGAGGGGCTTTGCTGAATAGGGCGAAAAGATTTAACACCGAGAAAAGGCGGAGGGCACGGAGGCATCTGCGATCCGATTCTTGTGGGTTGCGTATATCGGGATGGTGATTCGGAAGAGCACAGACAGGAGTGTCTGTGCCACTTGAAGGCAAATGAAAGAAGCCGGCGAGCCCTCGGCATTACAGTTTCATCGCGAAAGCTCCACAGGAATCCGTACTACAGCTTCATGGCGAAATCTATGATGGAGCGGATGGCTACGCCTGTGGGGCCTTTGGCTAGCCAGGGGCGGCCTTCGTCGACCCAGCAGGTGGCGGCGATATCGAGATGGATCCACGGGGTGTCTTCGGCGAATTCCTTGATGAACCAGGCGGCGGTGATGGCGCCGCCGCCTTTGCCTGTGCCGGTGTTGCGGATATCGGCGATGGTGCTCTTGATCAGTTCCTCGTATTCGTCGTCGATGGGCATGGGCCACATTTTTTCGCCGGCGGCTTTGGTGCTTTCGAGGAACTGATCGAGATATTCGCGAGGTGTGCCGAAGGCACCGACGTGGACGTTGGCGAGGGCGACCTGGATGGCGCCGGTGAGCGTGGCGGCGTCAATGATGTGGGTGACGCCGAGTTTTTTTGCGTAGGTGACGCCGTCGGCAAGGATGAGGCGGCCTTCGGCGTCGGTGTTGATGACTTCAATTGTTTTGCCGGACATGGAGACCTGCACGTCGCCGGGCTTTTGCGCGTGACCGCCGGGCATATTTTCCGTGGCGGGGATGACGGCGATGACGGGTACGGCGGGCTTGAGGTAGGCAAGGGCGCGCATGGCGCCGAGCATGGTGGCGCCGCCGCCCATGTCGTACTTCATTTTTTCCATATTGTCCGCGGGCTTGATGGAAATGCCGCCGGTATCGAATGTGACGGCCTTGCCGACCAAGCCGAGGACGGGGCCGCCGGGGCGGGGATTTTCCGGTGTGTAGCGGATGACGATGACGCGCGGAGGTTCGAAGCTACCCTGGGCCACGCCGATTAGGGCGCCCATTTTCAGCTCGGTGATTTTGCGCTCGTCGAGAATTTCGATGCCGAGGCCAACTTCCTTGGCCATGGCTTCGGCGCGAGCGGCGAGCAGGCGCGGAGTGAGGCGGTTTGAGGGCTCGTTGATGAGATCGCGGGCGAAATTCTGGGATTCGGCGATGACGCGGCCGCGCTCGAGAGCGGCGGTGAGGTTTGTGCCGGGAGCGGGATCGAAGCCGGAGAGGGAGACGGACTGGATCTCGCGATTATTTTTCTTTTCGGTATGGTACTTGTTGGATTCGAAATCGGCGGTGATGAGGCCTTCGACGACGGCCTGGACAGCGGCAGCGCCGCGCTCGCCTTCGCGCGCGAGGAAGACGATTTTTTTCGCGCCGCGCGACTTCAAGTGGCGGAGGGCAGTGCCGGCGATCTTGCGCAGATCCACTTCCGAAAATTTTTCGGGCTTGCCAGCGCCGACGAGGAGGAGGCGCTTGGCGTCCAGACCCTCGGGGAAATGCACGAGGACCAGTTCGAGGGCTTTGCCCGTGAGTTCGCCGCTGGCAGCGAGGTCGGCCAGGTGGCCGCCGGTGGCCTGGTCAATATCGGCGACGACGCCTTCGAGTTTATTGTCCTTGTCGAAGATGTAAGTGACGAGGGCGTCGGCTTGAATGGATGAGTACGGCTGAGTCTCCAATTGAATCTGCATGTCTCCCTTTCGTTTTCATCGCCGGCGAGAGCGGTTGAGCGCTTCGCTGGCTTCCCTTTTGGCTTCTTTTTGGCGTTCGGATTCGCGGCGGTCGTGAAATTTCTTGCCGCGCGCGATGGAAAGCTCACATTTTGCCATGCCGTCGCGGAAGTATAGCTTCAGCGGAACGACGGTCATGCCCTTCTGCTGCGTCTGGACCAGGAGCTTATCGATTTCGCGGCGGTTGAGCAGCAACTTCCGCTTGCGGAGGGGGTCGTGATTGCGCGACCCGCCCGGCAGGTACTCCGGAATGTGACAGTTTACCAGCCAGGCCTCCCCGGAGCGAATCTCGGCGTAAGCCTCGCGAAGGGAAGCTTTGCCCTCGCGGAGGGTTTTCACCTCGGTGCCTACCAGTACCAGTCCTGCCTCGAGCTTATCGAGAAGATTGTAGTTATAGGAGGCGGAGCGGTTCTGGGCAACAATCTTCACACCTTCATAATCGGCCTTTTTGGCGGTGTCCTTCACGGCATGGGTATCATAGCCGCCGCATGGGATGGGCTGCAAGTCGCAGATATCTCCGGGGTTCTGACCGGGGCGGGGAAATTCACGTTTCCGTAACAGACTGTAGTGGAAGTGGTGCTACCCTTTTTCTTTGCGGGACACAACATATGGGAATCCTTGCTGCATCACAGTTCGGGTGCTAGACTTGACCGGAATCGCGCGCCCCCCCGCGGAGGACCCTTTTTGCGCCGTCTAGCGTATCTGCCATTATTGGGAATTGCCGCCCTGTTGCTGGGCGGGTGCCCCAAAGGAAACCAGGATTACGCCGCGGCCCGAAAGGCCGAGGCGCTAGAGGATTACGATACCGCGCTGGTGCACTACGAGCGCGCCCTCCGAGACGAGCCGACCAACGCCGAATACAAGCTGCGCGCGGTGCGCATGCGGTTTGAGGCGGGGCAGTGGCACGTGGAAAAAGGGCGGCAAGCCTTGCAGAGAGGGGATCTGCAAATGGCGCTGGCAGAGTTCCAGAAAGCCCAGGCCATCGATCCTTCGAGCTCCATCGCTGACCAAGAAGTGAGGAAAACCATCGATCTGCTGGGAGCACAGCAGGCCACGCGCGGCCCCAAAGATGTGAATGCCAATCTGCCGGAAGATGAGACGCTGCTCTCCGCCCCCCCGGCATTGAAGCCTCTCTCGCGCGAACCCATCAATTTGAAAATGACGAACGAGGCGCGCGTGGTGTACGAGACGATTGCGAAGCTGGCGGGGTTGAGTGTGATTTTCGATCCGGACTTCACGACGCGCCGCATTACGGCCGAACTGCCGAACGTGACACTGGAACAGGCGCTTGATGCCGTGGCGCTCGAGAGCAAGTCTTTCTGGAAGCCGATAACGGCCAACATTATTTTCGTGGCGCCGGACAACGCGCAGAAACGCAAGGACGTGGAAGACGAAGAGGTGCGGACGTTCTACGTGTCAAACACGCTGACGCCGCAGGACCTGACGGAGATCGTGACGGGGTTGCGGCAACTGCTGGATTTGCACCGCGTGCAGCAGGTGAACGCGCAGAACGCGATCGTGATTCGCGACACGCCGGACAAACTGGCGCTGGCGGCGAAAATCATTCGCGACATCGACAAGGCCAAGCCCGAGGTGCTGATCCACGTGCAGGTGTTGTCGGCAAGTTTGGACCGGCTGCGCGATCTGGGAATCCTGCCGGGACAGAGCATTACGCTGGCGTTCAACCCGCGGACTTCGCTGCAACCGAATAGCACGACCAGCACGACTTCGACGACTTCGACAACCTCGACGACTTCCACCACATCGACAACAAGTTCGACACCGATGATCACGCTCCAGAATTTGAAGCATCTTTCGACCGCGGACTACAGCCTGACGCTGCCGGGGGCGACCGCCAACTTCCTGCTGACGGATAACAAGACGCGCATCATTCAGGATCCGGAACTTCGCGTGACCGACGGGCAGAAAGCAACGCTGAAAATCGGCAATCGCGTGCCGGTGGCGACGGGCAGCTTCCAGGCGGGAGTCGGAGTAGGCGTGGGAGGCGGCGCCGGAGTGGTGAACCCGTTGGTGAACACGCAATTCCAGTACATCGATGTGGGCGTGAATATCGATGTGACGCCGCGAGTGCACCCGGACAATGAAGTGAGCATGAAGCTTTCCGTGGAAATCTCCTCGGTTGCGGGGACCAGCAGCATCGGCGGAATCAATCAGCCGATCATCAGCCAGAGCAAAATCGAGCACGACGTGCGGTTGAAGGAAGGCGAAGTGAGCGTGCTGGGCGGGTTGATCGAGCGGACCGAGACGAAAAACGTAAATGGGATCCCGGGGCTGGGAGAGGCTCCGCTGGTGAGGTATCTGTTTTCGGATAACAGCAAGGAGATTCAGGACAGCGAAGTGCTCATCGTGCTGACGCCGCACATCGTCCGGCTGCCCTCGATCACGGCTGAAAACTTGAAGACTATGGCCGCGGGAACGGATTCGGTGGTGCGCGTGTACCACGAAGGCGAGGAAGCGGCACCGGCGGGAGCGCCGGCTGCCAAGCCGGTGACCGGGCCGCCTCCGTCCGTATCGCCAGCGCAAAGCACCGCGCCGGCAATCCAGTTGCGATTCGAACCTGCCAACATGACGCTGAAACAGGGCGATACGACGACGCTGGCGCTGGCGGTTTCGAACGTGAACGATCTTTATTCGATTCCGCTGCTGATTCATTACGATCCGGCGGTGGTGCAGGTGCAAGAGGTGCGCGACGGCGGATTCCTCTCCGGGGGGACGCAGGAAATCGCCATTGTCCAGCGGATTGATCAGCAGCGCGGCGAGGTGGTGGTTTCCTCGACGCGCCAGCCGAATACGCCGGGCGTGAATGGGTCAGGAACGCTGCTGGGGATTGTGGTGCGCGGGCTGGCGCCCGGGAAAACGGCGCTGCAGATCCTGCAAGTGAACGCGCGAGATTCGAAACAGGGACCGATTCCCATGGTTTCCGGCGAAGCCACGATCCAGGTACAGTGAGGATCGATGACCGGAATTCCCCGTAATACGAATTACCCTCCGACGGGCAAGACCATCTCGACGACTATTTCGGCGAATCGCCGGAGGACGCGCGCGATGGCGGCGGGAATGACGCTGCTCGAGCTGACGATTGCGTGCGCGATTCTGCTCATCCTGGCAACGACGGCGGTGCCGCTGGCGCGGGTGGCGGTGATGAGGCGGAAGGAAGAGGCGCTGCGCGTGGCGCTGCGAGAAATTCGGAATGCGATTGACCGGTATAAGGACTATGCGGATCAAGGCAAGATTCAAGTGAAGGCCGGGACCGAGGGGTATCCGCCGGACCTGCAAACGCTGGTCACGGGCGTGCCGCTTGCCGGGGCCGGCATCGGGGCCCCGATTGGAACTCCCGCGGGAAGCCTCTCCGGATCGAGCAGCGGGAGTACGAGCGGGAGCCCGGGCGGGAGCCAGAGCAGCAAGCGGCTACATTTTCTTTCCAAAATTCCGGTGGACCCGATGACGGGGAGCACGGATTGGGGATTGCGTTCGGTGCAGGACGACACGGATTCGACCTCCTGGGGCGGCGAGGACGTTTTCGACGTGTATAGCAAATCAACGGGCACGGCGATGAACGGGACGAAATATTCGGACTGGTAATTTGAAATTTGGATCCTTCGAAAATTGCATGAAGAAAATTCTTCATTGTGGGGCGAAAATAGACCGGGGGGCGAGGCGCGATTCGGAGCGTGGTTTCACGCTGCTCGAATTGATGGTGGTGATGACGATTATCGTGATTCTGGCCACCATGGCGACGGGCGGGTATATGCGGGCCGTCGATAAAGCTCACGAGGCCACGCTGCGGCAGGATTTGCGGGACATGCGGAAGGCGATTAACGACTACACGCTCGATAAGGAGCAAGCGCCAAACTCGCTCGACGATCTGGTGAGCAGCGAGTATCTCCGCGCCATCCCCAAGGATCCCATGACCGGGCAGACGGATTGGAATACGAGCAGTTGCGATACGCTGCTAACGCCGGACCAGAGTGCGGGCGGGATCTGCGAAGTCAATTCGTCCACGTCGAAGGTCTCGCCGTTCGATGGAACGGCCTACAGCAGTTGGTGAACGGCGCGCGGGATTGCGTGGATTGATTTGGCGCGACCACGACCGACCAAGAAACCCTGAAGTTCAACGGATTCAAACGACTTAGCGCTTCCCTGCTGTGCCAAGAAATCCGCGAAAAAATGATCGGGGCCCTTTGCCGGCGCCTGTGGATTTCCGAGTGGAATTCTTGTAACGAAGGGAGCTTGGGCATCACTACCGGGTAATTCTGGTTGCGAAACAACGTCGAAGGATCGCGCAGGGGCACTGCGCGGCAGCCAGAAAGGAGCGCGCTAGAACCGGTTTCTGAACGAAGATCCCCGCTCACACAGGGCGAATGGAATAGGAAGCGGGCAGGCAAGAGCACAAGCGGCGTGCGGTGAAAGCGATTGACACTGCGGGCGCCCCCGGAGAGGATTAGCGCCTCAACAATCCAGCCCTTCGGTCTATTGGTGTTCCCGTGAATGCGTCTGTTCCCCTTCTCGGACCGAATGCTCAACTGAGGGAGATATTTGCGCGCCTCGACTTCGTGACGGGATCTGATGCATTGATTCCGCTGCTGCGGCAGGCGAGCAAGGCCGCGAGCATCAGCGACGTCACAATCCTGCTCGAAGGAGAAACCGGCACCGGCAAGCAAGTGCTGGCGCGGGCGATCCACGAACTGGACCAGAAACGCCGGGGCTGCCCTTTTATCACGGTGAATTGCCCGACGGTGACCGAGGCGCTGGCCGAAAGCGAACTATTTGGGCACCATCGCGGGGCGTTCACCGGGGCGGTGTCGAACCGGAAGGGGCTTTTCCACGCGGCCAACCACGGGACACTGCTTTTCGACGATGTGAATGACCTTCCACTTCATCTACAACCCAAGCTGCTGGATGTGATTCAACGCGGAGTGGTGCGTCCGATCGGCTCGGACCAAGAGATGCCCGTGGATATTCGCATCATCGCGGCTTGCAACCAGCCGCTGCGCCCACTGGTGATCCAGAATCGTTTCCGCGCCGATCTTTATCACCGGTTGAACGTGATTCATTTGCGGCTACCTGCGTTGCGCGAGCGCGCGGATGACCTGTGCGCGCTGGTGCTGGCGTTTGCTCGCCGGCATTGCAGCATCTATGGGCCAATCGAAAGCGTCGAGCTCGAGCTGCTGAGTTTTCTGAAGGCGCAGGCGTTTCCCGGGAACGTCCGGGAACTGGAAAACGCCGTGCAGCGGATGCTCTTCGGGAAAACGCAAGGGAGTTCGCTCGCGCTGGCCGACTGGATCTCGCAATCCGAGGATGAGAAAACGGAGCGACGCGAGAATCCTGTGAATGACGCGGCTGACAGCTTGTGGGAGGCGATATCGGCGCGCGGATTGTCGTTTGCGCAGGCGCTTCGCGAGACCGAACGGCGCATCATCGAAACGGCGCTGCGGGCCGGCGGCCGCACGCGGCGCGAGCTCGCGACACAATTGCGGACGAGCGAGCGGACTCTGTATCACAAGATGCGGGCCTATGGCCTGGGCGAACGCGGAATCGCAAAGCAGCGTCCTCCGGAATCCCCGTTCTGATTCAAGCCACCACTCCGCCGGGCGTGTGAGAATCAGGCGCGCGCCAAGAATGCTCACCTGTTTGCAGCCACTGCTGACTCCACGGCGAAACAGTTCGGTTCCAATTTCCTGAAAACTGATTCGTACGGGATTTCACTGCAATTAGCCGCAGTGTGTCTGCGCGATTCGGCAGAGCCATTCATTTCTTCGTGATTCTCACGACAAACCGATAGTTTTCTGGGGAATTGCGGGGCGAAAGACCGCTCATCACGACGGGGACGTGTTTGCGGGTGCCAAGTATGGCAGAGGCGCGCCGACTTACGAATGTGCAGCGTGCGGCGCGGGGCGCGCGATCTTGTTTCCGCGAATCGTTTCAAGTACGTACAAAACGAAGGTCTTGCGCGAAATACTCGCGGCAACTTGGGCGAACGAAATCAGCGGGCGCCGCAATGGCCAGACTTGTGCAAGGGCATCAGACGCAGCGAATTCTCGCGAGGCGAGCACGGGCGCGGAGGAGTCCAACGCAGAAGGGTGACAAGGTCGTCTTCTCCGTCTCGGATGCTTTTCTTCCGGAAAGCGACGAGGCTCGCAGCGCCTTTATTGATGAAGGCGAGGTGGTGGGCACGGTGCTGGATTTCTCGGATTCCGGGGAGATTCGCCAGGCGTTTGCGCTGGTGGAAATTATCCGGCAGCAGACGCTGGTGGTGCCGGTGGGAAAGCTTCGGCCGGCACCGGGATCGCGAGGGTGCGGAGCAGGATCCACATGAGGCTGGGGCATTTTTATGCGCCGGGCTCATCGGCGATTTTCGGGAGAATTAGACGGAGGGTTTAACTTTGGCGGCTGCGTCAGTGGCGGTCAGGGCTGCGGGTTCGGCGAGCGAGGGAAATCCATGCCTCGCGGCGCTGTGGCCTGCGATGCAGCGGCTGGATAGCTTGCTCGACGGAGCGGTAAGGGCGATGCAGCCCGCGCGCGGATCGGACAGCGCGGCACTATTTCGAGGGCTGTACATCGAGCACAAACAGGTGACGCGTTTGCTTTCGCAGAGTCCCGGCGGAAATCCGCTTGCGGGCGTGCGAAAGATCCTGGATCTGAAGCAAAACGCGCTGCCCGCGGACACGCCGCTCGCTCGCGCGATGGAAGAATTCGAGCTGAGTCCATTTGATGCGGACGTGATGCTGATCGCGCTGGCTCCGGAACTCGATCTCCGCTACGAGCGAATCTACGCCTACCTGCAAGACGATATCACGCGAAAACGGCCGACCGTCGAATTGACGCTGAATCTATTGTGCGACAACGCGGACGCCAAGCTGGATCGACGCGTGCATTTTTCGGCGCAAGCCCCGCTGATTCGGCATGGTCTGTTGCATCTTGTCGCGGATTCGAATCAGGCGGAGTCTTCGCTGCTGGCGCACTCACTGAAGCTGGATGAGCGGATTTGCCGGTTGCTGCTTGGACAGGGCGGACTGGATAAGCGGCTGACGCCGTTTTGCAAGCTGATGGAGCCGAGGATTCAGTGGGGCGAGCTGCCGCTGAGCGATGAGATCAAGCATGCATTGCCTCAGCTCGCGAGCCAATCCTTGTCCGAGAATCGTCCGCTGTGCCTGTATTTTCAGGGGTCCGGGAGCGATGAGAAACGGGCCACGGCCGAGGCGCTTGCTGGGACACTGGGAGCGAAACTGCTTTGCGCGCAAATTGACAGGGTGCCGGGAAAGGAAGAAGCGGAGCCGGTGTGGGAGTTGTTTTCCCGCGAGGGGAGGATTCATCGCGCTGTACTTTACATTTCCGAATTCGATGATCTCCGGGGGGCCGAATCGGTGGTTCGGCGTCAGGATCTGCTCGAGACCGTGGCGAAGTACGAGGGCATAACAATTCTCGCGGGCAGGCGGGACTGGATTCCGTCGAGTTCCTTGTTCGGGGTCTTGCCGGTGGACTTCGCAATACCGGGATTCCCGGATCGTTGCGCGTGCTGGAAGGCAAGCCTCGAAAGATTCGGCGCCGCTTGCGATGAGGACGATATCGCGATGGTCGCGGGGCGTTTTCAGCTTTCGTCGGGGCAAATCGCGCAGGCGGTGGCCTCTGCAATTGTGCGGACGCACTGGCGCGCGGCCGGCGCATCGAGCAAGGAAGATGCATCCGCCGGGAGAGCCCCGGCCGCTCCGACGATCGAGGATTTAGCAGCAGCCGCGCGGTCTCAATGCGGGCACGAGCTGGCTAGCCTGGCGCGGAAGATCGAACCTCGTTACGAATGGTCCGACATCATCCTTCCCCCGGATCCGAAGGCGCAGCTCCGCGAGATTTGCCAGCAGGCGGAGTACCGAGCCGTGGTGCTCGACCAGTGGGGATTCGACCGCAAACTTTCTCTCGGAAAAGGATTGAACGTTCTTTTCTCCGGGCCGCCGGGAACGGGAAAGACGATGGGTGCGGAAGTGATTGCGAAAAAGCTGGGTCTCGATCTCTACCGCATCGACCTCTCGCAAGTGGTGAGCAAATACATCGGCGAGACGGAAAAAAATCTCGATCGAATTTTTGCCGCCGCCGAGCACAGTAACGCGATCCTTTTCTTCGACGAGGCCGACGCGCTTTTCGGCAAACGGTCCGAGGTGCGCGATGCGCGCGATCGCTACGCCAACATCGAAATTTCCTACCTGCTCCAAAAAATGGAGGAGTACCAGGGAATGAGCATCCTGGCGACGAACCTGCGGCAGAACCTGGATGAAGCATTTGTGCGCCGCTTGCAGGCGATTGTGGAGTTCCCGTTTCCCGATGAACAGTACCGCCGGCAAATCTGGGAGAACGTTTTCCCGCGCGAGGCTCCGGTCGGAGAAGACGTGAAATTCGACCTGCTGGCGCATGAGGTGCGGCTGCCGGGCGGAAATATCAAAAACATGGCGCTCGCGGCGGCGTTTGCGGCGGCGGCGGATCAGGGAGTGATCCATTTGTCGCACCTGGTGCAGGCCGCGCATCGGGAGCACCAAAAGCTGGCGCGCTCCTGGAATCCGGGAGGGCTTGCCGTGGCCATGGCGGCAGGAGCTTGAAATGAGGGTGAAAGACGCGGCTGAACGCCAGGGAGAAATTGAACGGGCATGATGCAGGCTGCCTACATCGACGATCTGAGCGAAACGCTGAAGGCCGTGCTGCGCGATCCGAGCTTCGCGCTGATGTTTCCGGAATTGGCCGCGGCGGACATCGTGTTTGACCGGCCGACGGACACGTTTGCGCCGACGAAGACGACGGTGGATTTGTTTCTTTATGACATGCGCGAAAACCTGGATCTGCGGCTGAACGAGGTGACTACGACGCGCGTTGGGAATCAGACCATCACGCATCCGGCGGCATTGCGACTGGCCTGCTCGTACCTGGCGACGGCCTGGCCGGTGGGCGGGACGGATCTGCCTCTCCAAGAACAGCGCTTGCTGAGCGAAGTGCTGGTGGTCCTTTCGCACTATCCGATGATCCCGGGGAGTTTTTTGCAGGGAAGCCTGGTAGGACAGGACCCGCCGCCGCCGATGGTCTCACTCCATCCGGACGCGCTGAAAAACCTGGCGGAATTCTGGAGTTCGCTGGGGACAAACCTGAAAGCGTCGCTGACTGTGACGGCCACGATCAGCGTTCCGATTTTCTCGGACGTCACGGATTTTGTCGTGACCACGCAGCGGACGACCTATGCGGAGGGCAGTCCAGCGGCGGCGGAGACGTTGATTCAAATCGGAGGCCGGGTGATCGATTTGAGCTCGCAGGCCGTTCCTGGAGCGCTGGTGGACATTTTGGATGCCGGGTTGCGCGACACGACGGACAGCGACGGGCAGTTCAGCTTTGACAGCGTGGCATCAGGCGCGCACACGATTCGCGCCATGGCGACCGGCTACAAGCCACAGACACAAGCTTTAACGGTTCCGGGAGTTTCCGACGATTACGTGATTCAACTAACGCCCCTCTGAGCGACAAAGGAGAAAAATCAATGGCTAGTTTTCCGACAGTGAACAAGGCACCCGGCGTTTATATCCAGGAAATTACGCTGCCCGGCCCTATTGCGGGAGTGAGCACGAGCATAGCGGCGTTTGTGGGGCCCGCGCAGAGCGGGCCTTTGCTGACGCCGACCATGCTGACGAACATCAGCCAGTTCTGGGAGATTTTCGGAACATACATTGAAACGCCGTACCGCGTGTATGCCGCTCACGCGGTGAATGGATTTTTTGCGGAAGGCGGAGAGCAGTGCTATTTCGTGCGCGTCGGGAATGGCGTGCCGGCCTGGCTGAATCTCCAGGACGAAGCGAACCTGGTGGTGGCGGCCAATCCGACGCAGACCACGCTGGTGGTGACGGCGCAGCAAGAGGGCGTGGGGGGCAACAGCATTACGGCGGAAGTGGACAGCGTGAGCATTGCCTCGACTACCGCGGTGAATCCGAGCGCGACACCGGCCGCAACCTCCGCGCAACTGCCACTGGCCACGCCCGCATCGACAGCGGCCACCAAACTCAGCATCACGGTGACGAGCGCGACAGATGCGGCGGGGTTTGTGTCGGGGGATCAGGTGAATATCAGCTCGGGCGCGACGAGCGAAAACGCGACGGTGGCGAGCGTGGCTGGAACGGTGATTACCTTCGCCGCGCCGCTGACGAATAGTTATTCGGCCGGGGCGATTATCAAGCGCGACCGGATTACGGTGACCAGCGCGACCGATGCGGCGGGATTTTCTCCCGGCGACGTGGTGACCATCACGTCAGGGGCGACGACGGAGAATGCGACCATCTCGAGCATCGTGGTCGTGACCATCGGCGGCACCAAGATCGCGACGATCGTCTTCCAGGCGCCGCTGACAAATACCTACGCATCCGGCTCGATCGTGCTGGCGACCCTTACGCCGGGGACACTCACGATTCGCGTTGCCAACCCGACGGGACTGGAGCCGGGAAGTTACGTGAGTATTTCGAACGGGACGACGACGGAATACAACGTGGTGCGGCTGGTGAATTCGGTGAACAACGTGGTAACGCTTACGAATGGCTTGGCCAATCCGTACACGATGGGATCAGGCGCGGCCACAGTGACGATCAAGTCCATGGAGTTCACGCTCAAGATTGTCGCGGCGTCACCGTACCCCATGGTGGGCTCGGAAACGTTCCCGAACCTGGCGATGGACCCGCGGCACAGCCGGTATTTCGGAAACATCGTGAATTCCGGGTTCGTTGACGTGGCGCTGGCCGATCCGCCGTCGACCACGCCCCCACCGCTAAATATGCCCGCGGCAATAGGCGCCACTCCGCTGGCGGGCGGAACCAATGACAATCCCGCTGCATTCACCACGGCCCACTATCACGCGGGAATCGACGCGCTCAAGAAGTGCGGCGACGTGAATTTGCTGTGCGTTCCGGATTGCGTGACGACAACACCCGCCGGAAATTCTCACTTTCAGATTGCGGATACGCACGACATTCAGTCGTACATGATTGCGCACTGCGAATTGATGCAGGACCGATTCGCGATCCTGGATCCCTCGCAGCTAACCCCGTTTGATTTCACATACAACGGCATTCAAAACCAACGCCAGGGCCTGAGCTCGGACAACGGCTACGGAGCGCTTTACTTCCCGTGGATGTCGATTTCGAGCCCGTTCGGGAGCGGACAGATCTCGGTGCCGCCGTCGGGCCACCTGGCCGGGGTGTATGCGAACAACGACAACAATTTCGGCGTGTTCAAGGCGCCCGCGAACGAGCCGATCGTCTCCGCGCTTGCGCTTGAAGCGACTTTGAGCGACGACGAGCAGGGGCCGTTGAATTCGCTCGGCATCAACGTGATTCGATCGTATCCGAACGAAGGGATTTTGATCTGGGGAGCGCGAACAATTGCGCCGCCGGACATCACGGCGTGGAGATTCATCAATGTGCGGCGCCTGCTGCTGTATATCGAAAAATCGATTCAGGAAGGCACGCGCTTTGCGGTCTTCGAGCCGAACAATTTGACACTCTGGCAGCAGATCAAGCGGCTGGTGACCGATTTCCTGACGACTCAGTGGCTGGAGGGCGCGCTCTTTGGAGACACGGCCGCGCAAGCTTTCAGGGTGGAAGTGGACGAAACGCTGAATCCCCCGTCCACGCGCGCCTTGGGAGAGCTGATCGTGCAGGTAACCGTGGTGCCGACGACGCCAGCGGAATTCATTATCTTCCAGGTGATTCAGGACATTACCGGAGCGAGTTTGCAGGAATCCACAACCGCGTAGGAAGGAGAGAACGATGGCACAAGATCCGTATAAGGGATTTCGATTCAAAGTGGAGATTCAAGGTATTCAGCAGGCCGGGTTCATGGAATGCAGTTCCGTGGGCTCGCACCTGGAAGTGGTGGAATACCGCGAAGGCGCGGATCCCATCAACGTGCGAAAGCTGCCGGGAAAGGCCAGTTATCCGGACATCACGCTGAAATGGGGGATGACGGATAACCAGGATCTCTACAACTGGCACTTGCAGGCCGTGAAAGGAAACCTGCAAAGGCAAACAGGATCCGTGGTGCAACTCGACGACACCGGGACCGAGCAAGTGCGCTGGAATTTTTTCAATGCGTGGCCCAGCAAATGGGACGGCCCGGCGTTCAATGCCAAGGGAAACGATTTGGCGATCAATACGCTGACGTTGACGTGTGAACGGGTCGAAATCGGCTAACACACGTTGCGGGCGAATGGGGAGGCAGGGAATGTTTCAAACAGAGCACGAATTTTCATTGCCTTTTGGGTACGTGGACGAGCACGGAGATCTGCATAAGGATGGAGTGATGCGGCTGGCGACGGCGGCGGATGAAATCCTGCCGCTCAAGGATGCGCGCGTGCAGGCGAATCAAGCCTACTTTGTGGTGCTGCTGCTTTCGCGCGTGGTGACCAAGCTGGGATCGATCTCGCTGGTGACGCCGAAAGTGATCGAAGGGCTCTATGCGGGCGACCTGGCTTACTTGCAGGAGCTCTACAACCGCATGAACCGAAACGGCAAGGCGAGCATGCCGGCAATTTGCCCGGAGTGCGCGCACACGTTTGAGGTGGAGCTGAATGCCGAGGGGGGGTTATAGGCTACCCCCTTCCTTCGCTGTATGAGGAGGTAGCCTTTGTTGCCTATCACTTCCACTGGCCGGCGGAGACGATTTTGAATTTGGAACACGGAGATCGGCTGCGCTGGGTGAAGGAAATATCGGCGATCAATGAGCGAAGGAATACCGAGCGGACCAATGAAATGGAATCTCAACCGGCTTTCTCTTAGCCGCTATCGGCGCGAAGGCGGGCGCAAGCGGATGGGGCGGCAACAGCGGATTGCGCGCTGCGGCAGTCCCATGCTTTGGCACACAAGATGGGCGGAACGGATTATCGGAAGATTTGCGCGGCGAATGTCGCGCGCGGCTATGCATCCGGAAGCGATGATTATGGCTTTCGCCGCGCGGCCATCGAGTTACTTTCTCCAGAGGTTTTTGTTCAACACGTGGGTGACAGGCGGAAATGGGGCGTTGTCAGCAGGTCAGGGGTCTGCCTTCCGAACATCCGGAGATCAACCACAAGCCCGGGGCATGCACGAGCCGCAATCCGTGGTGCGGAATTTCTTCTCGACTCAATTCAGACGCGAGATTGCGAGGGACGCGCAGTCCGTGCGGGGGCAATCGAGCCAAGCGATGTTTCCGATTTCAGGTGCATTGGGCGGCGGCAAAATGCGGAAGCAATCGGGCGGCGAAGGAACGGCACTCTGGCGCGCACGGATGAGTCAGCGCGATTTTCCGGGTGTGCTGCCGCTTGCGGGGTATCTCACTCACAGGACGGCTCTGGTGGCGCCGACTGTCCAGCGGAGCGAGGCGGAGATTGGCGGCGTGTACGAGCTTGTGGCGAACGCGACGCAGAAGCACCGGCGCATCGAGGAGCTGCGGCTAGCGGCAGGCCGCGATCCTGTACCGACGCTGGCGCTCCCTGCGATGAGCGAGGGTGTGGCGACAGTCGAGCGGCGACAGATTCAGAGCCGCTGGCCGCACAAATCGAAGTTTGAATCCGAGCCACGCCATGCACAGGCTCGCCCGGATTTCGCCTTCGACGCCGCACGCGTGACCGATGAAATTCTGAAGCAACTCGACCGGCGGGTGATCGCGGCTCGCGAGCGCATGGGAAGGACCTAGGGAACAGCCAATGGCACTCGAGCGAATCCAGATTTTGAATGAGCAAACGGGGCAAAAGATTGTGGCGCTGTTCAATCCCGAGGAATACAGCCTGAACAAGGACAATAACTACGCCTCGCAGGCGATTCCGGGGCTCACGTCACCGCTGCTGCAATTCGTCCACGGCAACCTACAGACGCTTGATATGGAGTTGTTCTTCGACACGTTCGAAGCAAAGACAGATGTGCGGAAATTGACGGACCAGGTTTTTGGCTTGCTGGCGATTGATTCGGATTTGCACACGCCTCCGGTTTTGCAAGTATCGTGGGGTTCGCTCTATTTGCGATGCGTTCTGGCCAAGGTGAGCCAGAAGTTCATCAAGTTTCTGCCCAGCGGGAAGCCGGCGCGCGCGCGGCTGAACGTGACTTTCAACGAATATCTGGACGCGGCGACACAAGTGAGCCAGGCGAACCTGCAATCTCCCGATTTCACCAAGGCCTACGTCGTGAAGGAAGGCGACACGCTGAGCGGCATCGCCGGCAATTTTTATGAAGACGCCACGAAATGGCGGCCGATTGCGCTGGCCAATGCGCTTGCGGATCCGCGTTCGATTGTGGCCGGGGAGGAATTGCAGATTCCGCCGCTGCCCTACACCGATCAGAGCACAGGAGTGGTGATGCAATAGCGATGGCTCGCTATCCCCAATTCGGGCCGATGTTCACGATGCAGATCGACGGCGGGAATCTGCCGCCGGCTTTGCGCGGAGCGATCACGAGCGTCACCTGGACTGACGGAATTGAAGGCTCGGATAGCGTGGAAGTGACCTTCGCTAATCAAGATTTGCAATGGCTGGATAATCCGCTGCTGGCCGTGGATAACAGTTTTAATCTTTCCATCGGGTACGCACCGGGTCCGCTCGAAGAGGTGTTTGTCGGAGAGATTACAGGCGTTGAGCCATCGTTTCCCAACAGCGGAATGCCGACGATCCGCGTGACGGCGCACGATTTTCTTCAACGGCTGACGCACGGGAAGGTGGACCGGTCGTTTGGCATCAACCTTCCGACCATAGGGACGATTCCATTGCCGGACCCGGTTGTGGCTGCGCTGGTGAGCGCGACGAACCTGCTGATTCCGGACCTCGATCCGGTGGGCGCCGCGCTATCCACGCTGATGAGCCTGGTGAGCTACATCCTGGCGCCTCAGGAGGCGCAATATTCGGTTCGGACGGAAGCCGGAGAATCCGATTTCGATTTCCTGACGAAGATCGCCAAGGACAACGGCTGGGAAGTTTACATCGACCATACGCTCGAACCGAAAGGATACATGCTGCGGTTTCAATTCCTGATTCAAGATTATTCGCCGAGCGTGACTTTACAGTGGGGCCAGTCGCTGATGGATTTCACACCACGATTGACGACCGTGGGAGACGTGTGGGGAGTGACAGCGCGGGTATGGATCGCGAGCCTGCAAATTGAATTCGTGATCATGGTCAACTGGGACTATGACCGCGCGTGCTTCAATTTGATGATTTATCCCGGGCTGGCGGATCTGAGCGGCGTGCTGGGGCCGAATGCGTCGGCTGCGATTTCGATCAAGCCGACGGGCTTTCCCACGTGTCTGCGCGACATCCTGACCGAACTGCTGCCACGGCTGAACAACCGGCTGACGGGCAGCGGGAGCACGATCGGGAATCCGGCGATCAAGGCGGGAAAAGTGATCAATCTCGCGGGATTGGGAAGCCAGTTCGGCGGCTTGTATCGCATCACCTCGGCGACGCACACGTTTGATAGCAGCGGATACAGGACGAATTTCAAGGTGCGGAAAGAGGTGTGGTTCGGCGGAATTCCCGTTCCGAGCGGCCCCGGCGGGCTGGTGCGGGTGCAAGGGCAGTCGGTGGGCTGAGGAAGGACGAGAGGAGCGAGACGATGGCGACTGGATTTCTGGAATGGTTCTCCGGCACGGAAAAAGAAGGAGCCGGATTCGGTATTGCGCCTGGGACCGTGAAGGACAATTTCAACATTCTCTCGGAAGGCAGAATCCAGGTGCATATTTCGGCCTTTCCCGATCTCGATCCCTGGGCGCGAGTCGCTTCGGTAGGAGGCGGCCCGGGACGCGGATTCATGTGGATCCCGCAAATCGACGACGAAGTGCTGGTGGCGTTCAACAAGAACGACCATCGCGATGCTTACGTCATCGGGGGGCTGTGGAGCACCATGAATCGTCCGCCGGCGATCATCCCAACCGACTTCCTCACCAAGCGGATTATCCAAACCGGGTTGGCAGATAGCCCGGTGGGCCACACCATCGAGTTCGATGACGCGCTTCAGTCGGTGAAGATCACCACCAGCACGATGCAGCAAATCACGCTCGACCCGACCAAGATCGAAATCGCGACGGCGGAGGGTTTGCTGAAGATTACGCTCGATATTTTGAGCGTACCTCCGGCGATTCAAATCGAGAACACGACGGGGGATATCACACTGAGCGCGCCGCTGGGGACGATTACGCTGGATGGGATGAATGTGGAGATTCAAAGCAGCGTCTCGACGGATATCTCGTCGGATGCGACGGTGAGCGTCGAGGGGACGTTAGTGACGATCAATTGAGGAGAAATGGAATGCCGCCGGCTGCGCGCGTCGCTGATTTGACAAGCCATGGAACTCCGCTGGCACCCGGTCCGGGAAGCCCGACGGTCTTGATCGGAGGCATGCCGGCTTGGAGAGCGGGGAGCGATTTTCATGCCTGTCCATTGATCACCGCTCTTGTGCCGCATGTGGGGGGCGTGGTGGCGGTGGGAAGCATGACGGTTTTGATCGAAGGGCTCCCCGCGGCGCGCATGGGCGATGTGATTGTGGAGGTCGGGCCACCGAATGCAATCGCGATGGGATGTCCAACGGTTTTGATCGGCGGGTGAGAACGGATTATGGGAGCAACGAATTCAGCAAAGGCATTTCTCGGAGTCGGATGGGCTTTTCCTCCGTGTCTGGCGAAGGATGGCTCAACGGCGATGGTGGCTTACGAGCAGGATGTTTCGGAGGCCATCTGGATCATCCTGAGCACCGACTGGGGCGAGCGAGTGATGCGGCCCGATTTTGGAGCGGGCTTGAAATCGTTCGTTTTTGGGCCTCTGAGCGAGACGGTATTGCAACAGATTCAATCGCGCGTCGAGGAATCACTGGTGAAATGGGAGCCGCGAATCGACGTGGAGGAAGTGGACGTCACCTACAATCCGTCGGAGCCGGGCCAGTTGCTGATTTCGATCACGTATTACGTTCGCGTGACGAACACGGTGCAAAACCTTGTTTATCCGTTCTTCCTCGAGGAGGGGGCCGGGCCGTGATTCCTCTGAGCGCACCTCCGGTTGATTCCCGCGATACCGACACGGTGCTGGCGGAATTCCAGAATCGCCAGCGCGGATATTTACCGTTGTGGAATCCGCCCGCGAAATCGTCGGGAGCGGCGATGGGCCCGATTTTTGCGCGGCTTATCAATGCGATTCTCGAGCGGCTGAATCAGGCGCCTGCGAAAGACAAGCTGGCGTTTCTCGATCTGCTGGGCATACGGCTGATCGCTGCTCAGCCGGCGCGGGCTCCCATCGTGTTTAGTCTTACGGCGGGCGCCGCGGATTGCTCCGCTCCGGAAGGAACGCAGGTGGCGGCTCCGCCTCCTCCGGGCAGCTCGAATCAGATCGTATTTTCGACGGAGCAGGATGCGGCGGTCGCTGCGGCAAACCTCACCGAGCTGGTAAGTCTGTGGCCCGGGCGCGATCAATACATCAATCATTCAGGGGCGCTTCAGGCCGGCCAGCCGTTCACGCTGTTTCAAAATCTGCAATTGGTGCAGACCGATCACATCCTTTACCTGGCGCACAGCAAAATCCTGGCCTTCGCGGGCGCTGCTAATCTGAAGGTGAGTTTCGATCTCGCGCAGGAGAGTTCGTCGGCGCTGGACATCACCTGGGAATACTGGGACGGCCAAGTGTGGCGCGGATTTATCACCAACCAGGCGTCGTGTCTCGACCCGGCCGCGACAGGATACGACGGAACAAACGGGCTGTCCACAAGCGGGTCGGTGCAGCTCAGCACCCAAGGTTCGCCGGCGGCGCAGACGACTGTTAATAGCGTGAACTCGTATTGGGTACGCGGGCGACTGACACAGGCATTGCTCCCGGACCCGAACCAACTGCTGCCGGAAGTGGATACGATTCGGCTGATTACGCAGATTGATCAAAGGTTGGAACTGAAAATCACAGCCACTATTGCCGACGCTCCCTGGGGCACAGCCGCGACGTCGGGTACCGTGTTTGATGAGTGCGGCCAGACGCTCGGCAATGCGACCGTGACAATAACGCCGCCGAATGGACCGCCCGGGACGGCCGTTACGGCGAGCGATGGAACATTCACCCCGCCCAGCTCGCTGACAATCAATACAGGCGATAGTTGCCAGTTCGATGTTTCGTTTCAAAGGATCAGCGGCACTACTTTTGCGGTGTACAACGTTTCCGGCGGATTCGCTCAGATCACGCTTGTCGTTAAGGTGGAGGGCCTGCTGCCGGATAAGGCGTACTCGGACGGCAAGACTCTGGATACGACTAAGGCATTTTACCCGCTGGGGCAAGTGCCCGTTCTCGGTACGACGTTTTACTTCAAGCAGACCGAGGTGTTTAGCAAGCCGGGCGCGATGGTGAACGTGTATGTGGCCCCTGCTTCGCCGCCAAACATTCCGTCCGGGTCTTCCGGCTCGGGGTCAGGGGGAGGGTCGGGCGGCACGGCTCCCTCGCCCTTGACCCATACGATCAATTGGGAATATTGGAATGGCAACGAGTGGTCGCTATTGGCTCAATCCAGCACCTCGACCACCACTCCGCACGATTTTACGGCGAACGAAATAATTCAGCTGACCATCCCGCCGGACATGGTCTCGACGAGCGTGAACAATGAGAGCGGGCTGTGGATTCGCGCGCGACTCGTCGCCGGTGGGTACGGTCTCGTTCAGACCATCAATATCCCAGGAGCCTCTCCGCCTTCAATAGCCTACGTGCAACCGCAGCCGCCTATCGTGGGAGTGTTCCGGTTCGGCTATTCCTGGACGCAGGGGCCTTACCCGCTCGAGCAGGTGTTCACGTACAACGACTTTCAATTTGAGGACCACACGAACGATGCGTTGTGGCCGGGGAGCCCTTTCACGCCGTACCAGCCGGTCGGCGATGTGACGCCCGCGGTTTATCTGGGATTCGACAAGCAACTGCCCGTCAATAATTACGGCGTTTATCTGGACATTGTCGAGCAGGCCGGAGTCGAGACGGGCCCGGCGATGATTTGGGAATACTGGAACGGCGGCGGGTGGGAAAGCGTTTCGGCCGAGGATGAAACGCAGGCGCTGGCTCTGCCGGGGATGATCACGTTCCTGCCGGCGGCGGATAGCCAGGCGCTCGCGCGTTTTGACAATCCGCTGTATTGGCTGCGAGGAAGACTGAAGGAGGACCAGCCGCCCAACGAAACGACGATTAATGATGTGTACACGAACGCCGTGTGGGCGTCGCAATGGCAGACATTCCAGAATTCGCCGCTTGGCGCGAGCACCGGCGACCCCAACCAGCTTTTCCAGTTCAACCAGATTCCGATTCTCGTGGGCCAGGAAATCGAAGTGCAGGAATTGAGCGGGCCGCGCGCGAACACGGAGTGGCGGACGGTGGCGATTCAAGTGGTGCCGGACGATCCGAACATCGTGACGGAGCTCGAGGCGTTGCTGGCCGCGGAAGGGCCTCAGACGGACATCATTTTGGAGAATGTCCATCTGGTTCGTGACAAGACCAAGAGCGTGACGGCGGTGTGGATCCAGTGGCAGGAAGTGCAGAATTTCTACGACTCCGACCCCAATGACCGGGTGTACGTACTGGATCACGCGATGGGCCGGCTTTTCTTCGGGGATGGAAATCTGGGGATGATTCCGCCGCAGGGAGCCGCGATTCAGGCGACATCCTTCCGGTCGGGCGGAGGGCTCGCGGGAAACGTCGAGGCCGCAACGATCACCCAGCTTCTCGGGTCGCTCTCAGGCGTTTCGGGGGTGACGAACCCGCGCGCGGCGGAAGGTGGCGCGAACGGCGAGACGCTCGAGGAATATCAAACGCGGGCGCCGCTCAGCATCCGGAATCGC
>Ga0187802_10000033_pt1 | contig 27916 bp, 29 predicted proteins | sample NC_wetland_sal_i_FD_130584 | JGI IMG/M metagenome (GOLD analysis project Ga0187802, IMG submission 130584) | Wetland sediment microbial communities from Neuse River Estuary, North Carolina, USA - Control_2 | ecosystem: Environmental > Aquatic > Freshwater > Wetlands > Sediment | place: USA... | reverse complement strand
TTAATTTGGCGCGAGGCCATTCGATACTCCTTTGTGGGGGGAAATCCCTATGTAGGACTTCTAGGCAGCGACCACCAGAGGCCCTGCCACAATCAACCGGTCTGTTACGGATCAAGTCTGCGCAAACTTTATCCGGATGATGCCCCTGCAGGGCTATATCTGATTCTGACCTAAGGTGGACAGTGAGGCCCAATTCGCACGTTCAATGGAAGCAGGATAGTCTGCCTGCGCTCCCCATTTCGGATATGGGTCGAGTCCACGCTCCGAGCGTTGAGTCTTCCCATTCAGCTCCTCACTGAACCGGCCGCTATTTGAGTTAAATCAAATCTCTCGAATATGAGCTGTGGTTTCCTGACAGTCTTGGTTGCGAGACGTTCCTTCCGGGACTGGGATGTCCGAAGTTCCATTAATCTCGATCGTCGATGATGACGCGCTGGCCCGCGACGGCATAGGGGCGCTTGTTGAATCCTTGGGGTACAACGTAATCGCTTTCACATCGGCGGAGCATTTTCTCCAATCTGATGTGATCACGAAAATGGCATGCCTGATTACCGACTTGCAAATGCCCGGCCTAAACGGCCTTGAGCTGCAGGAAGCGCTGCGGTCGCAGGGACATCGCACGCCAATAATCCTGATTACCGCCTATCCCAATGAGAACCACCGCAATCGGGCGCTCGATGGCGGAGCGGTCGGCTTTCTGAGCAAGCCGTTTGACGAAGCGTCGCTCGTTGAATGCTTGACTGCCGCAATCAAGTCGCGAGCTCTGGACGGAGACATCGACCTGATGGCGATGGCGACATGGAGCCCTCGCAACCGGTTTTGATGCCGGGGGAACGGGCGACGTCATTATCAGGTCGACGATGGTGCGCAACAATCCGCAGGGGGCATCAAGATGACGTTGTCTCTCGCTTCGTCGATCGCGCTCGGTACCTTCGCGACTGTGATCCTTGCCATTGCCTCGAACCGGATTCACCTGACGGTAGCGGCCATGTTGGGGACCGTGGTTCTCTTGGTGACCGGAGTATTGTCCGCGCGCGACGTCAGCGAAACGATTAATCCGGCGGAAGCAATGATCGCGCTGTTTTTTGGCGGAATGGTGATGGCGCGCACGCTAATCTCGACTGGGCTGTTCGATTATCTCGGTGCGATAGGACTGCGTTTAGTGCGAGGCGACGGTAGACGACTGCTGATCGCCATCGCAGGTTTGGCAGCGCCGATCTGTGCATTCCTCCCCAACGCGACCGTAGTGATTCTTATTGGACCGTTGATCGTCGCGGTGTGTGAGCGCATGAAAATCGATTTTGTACAGCCGCTGATCCTGCTTGTTTTCGTCGCCAACAGTTCCGGGCTGCTGACTCTGGTCGGTGATCCAGCCACTTTTATCGTCGGCAATTCTATTGGCTTGTCCTTCACCCAGTATTTGCGACTCCTCAGCCCGGGCGGCGTCTTAGCGATTGTTGCGGTGCTCGCTTTGTTACCGATTTCCTTCCGACCAATTTGGCGCGTCCGTCTGCCCGAATCAGAAACGATCAGCATTCCCCGGATCAAACGTCCATCGGTATTGCTGGCGTGTCTTGCCGCGGTAGGCCTGATGATCATGTTGTTCATTTACGGTGAAGAATTGCCCAATCCTATCGCACCACCGGAGGCCGCTATCATCGGGTCCGCGCTACTGCTTATGATCGTCTTCGTGACGAAGCTCGATGACGTTGGCAAGATCCTGCACGACATCGACTGGGAGTCTCTCTTGTTTTTAGTTTGCATATTCATTTTGGTCGGCGCGCTCGACAAGACAGGTGTGATTGCGGACTTAGGAAAATTTTTGGGGACGCTCTTCGGTAACAACGTGGTACTGGCGAGCTTGCTATTGCTGACCGGGATTGGCGTTTTATCGAGCGTAATCCCAAACGTTGCGCTAGTAGTCGCGATGTTGCCATTGGTGAAACAGTACGCAGTGGGAGCAGGATTGGTGGCACCGGGAGTGCTCGAGGCGGGTTACGGTCATATTCCATCGTCCGTACTTCCGTTGTTCTTCGCAATGTGTTTCGGGGCGACGCTTGGCGGCAATGCGACGCTACTCGGAGCTGGGTCGAACATCATCGCTGGCGGCATCTGTGCGCGCGCAGGACGGCAGATCAGCTTCCTGACTTTTTTGCGTTATGGTATTCCGGTTACAGCGGTGCAGCTCGCCGTTTCGGCGATCTATATATGGCTCCGTTTTCTCTAACCGGGCTCATATTGCGGACGTCCAATGTCTGCTAACGGCTCTTCGCAAACATCAGGAAATGTCCGCTTGATGTCCGCTTACGAGGGCAGAGCGGACATTGGCCGAACCATTGCTTGTTGACGTCAAGCGCGCGATTTATGAGTACACGCCCTAATTCAAGCGCCAGAAGGCAGTTCAGCGCACCTGAAAAACAAGTTTGCCTCTGAAATGGCGCGACTCGCTTAAGCGATGCGCCTCGACCGCCTGCGATAACGAATAAAGCTTGATCGCGGGCGGCCGTACCGCGCCTGTTTCGATGAGCCCGGCGATGCGCTCCATGGCTTGACGCGAGCGCTCCACCGGCGGGCGCAGTGACACGACATCGCCGCGCGTCGGTTTAGGCGCCTCGACGCCCGACGCAATGAAGGCAGCGCGGCCGCCGGGCTTTAGGACGGCAAAGGACTTGTGCGCGACTTCACCGCCCACCGTATCGAACACCGCATCGCAGCCGCTTACGACGGCTGTAAAATCTTGCGCGTTGTAGTCGATCACCTGGTCGGCACCAAGACCGAGAACATAATCGCGGTTTGCCGCACTCGTCGTCGTGATCACCCGCGCGCCGAGGTGTTTGGCGAATTGAATCGCGAAACTGGCGACGCCGCCGGCGCCACCCTGGATCAAGATAGTTTCGCCGCGTTGCAGCCGCAGCGTGTCAGCGATCGCATTTACTGCCGTGAGCCCAGTCAGCGCAATGGCCGCGGCTTGGACATGCGAGAGCGCTTCCGGCTTCCTGCCCACGATGGCGGCTTTGATGGCCAGTTTTTCGGTATAGGTTCCTTCTCTGCCGATATCGAGAACGCCAAAGACCGCGTCGCCGATCTTGAGATCGGCGACGCCGCCGCCTAAGGCGCTGACCGAGCCGGAAAAATCCCGTCCCGGAATGAGGGGGAACTTGGCGGCCGAATGCCGCGCATATTGTCCAGAACGAAATTTCCAATCCGCCGCATTGACGCTGGCCGCGGCCACGTCGACTACGACTTCGCCCGGCCCGGCAACCGGATCCGGCAGGTCGCCATATTGCAGCACTTCAGGTCCGCCAAAACGCTCCAAATAGACTGCTTTCATTGCAATCTAGCCCTCTGAAAAGATTGATGTTCAAGCATAGCGCGTTAGTTCGGCGAGCAAAACAGCACCTCCTGCGCATGCACAGCGCATCGGGCTGGCGATTCATGCACGCAAGAAGTCCAGAATGGCGGTTTCGGCCAAGACCGCTTGCGGGATGCTATGCCGCGCGGATCGGGCGCGTTCTTCCGCGGTCTGTGTGGCCTGGAGATAGGCGCCGAGGTGGCGCGCTCGTTCGATGATTTTTGTGTTCTCCGGCAATCGTTGCCCCTCGAAACGGCGGAGTGCTGGCTCGACATCCTCGGCGTCCAGTGCCTCGGCAAGCGCCGCGGCATCGTCCGCCGCCTTGGAAACTCCGGCGGCGACATGCGGCCGCGCCACAAAGGCGGCGTCACCGATAATCGCCACCTGTCCAAAGGCGAGATGTGGGCTCTCGAGGTCGTAGATCGGTTGCAGGATCGGCTCCTCGATCAGCCGCACGATCGCGCGGAATTGCGGAGCCAATAGGCGTTCCGCCGCTGCGCGCATCGCCGAGACGTGCTCCGAGCGAATGAGCGGGGGCGGGATGGAAATCGAATGGCCAACCCCGTTGCGATCGGTCAGGAGCTGCGGCAGCTCGCTAGCTTCCTCGGCGGGCCGATACCACACCACGTTGTAGCGCCGCTCCCCTTCACGCACCTCATTATTGGCTCCAACGACCGGATAGCCGATGCACTGCTCGCCCGGCGGCAGGCAGAACGCCATCGTCATGAAGATTTCGCGATGAACGGCCGGCGGAATCACGCGCTCCGGCAAGAGGGCTCGCCAGGCGACGTAGCCGGCATAGAGCGGCAGAATGTGCGGCAGGCATTGCTGCCGCACGGTCGAGCGCAGGCCGTCAGCCCCGATGAGCACGTCGGCGCTGATCGAGCGGCCGTCGCCAAAATGCGCCACGACGACGACGCCGCTCTGCTCGAAAGCCTTCAGACCTCGACCGCGATGGTATCGATCCGCCGGAAAGGCATCGCGCAGGACGCGGTACACGCGCTGCCACGCGGTGAGCACTTGCGGGCATTCAAGCGTCGTCGTCACCGCGCCGGATTGATCGAGGATTTTTCGCGTGCTCATGGCGACGCCGAGATCTCGCGTTTCGAGCCCAAGCGCATCCATGCGCGCTATCAGTTCGGCTTGCGCCACGATGCCAGCGCCGCGGTCGGCCAATTCCCTGTCCACCCGCTCGAAGACCTCGACGTCCCAGCCGCGGCAGCGCAGCATGATTGCCGCCAAAAGACCGCTCATCGAGCCGCCGATCACGATCGCGCGGCGCTTTCTGGTCATCGGAAATTCCTGCAGTTTCTCAAGCTTTCCCCGGCCGGAAAGGTTTTCTATATTGTGCCTACAAAGTCTGGAGGAACGCCATGCCCCTGAGCATGATGGATAAATCGACCGACCGTGCCGAGAAATCGGCATGGCCGCCCACCATTGCGGCAGAATTTGAGCGTGAACGGCAGAATAACAACGGCTGCGTCGGCAACACCCTGCTTTCGGAGAGCGACCGGGTGCGCGTATGGATTATCAGGCTAGCGCCGGGCGAGCGGATCGGCTTTCACCGCCATGTGCTCGATTATTTTTGGACATCGGTAACCGGCGGCCGCGGCCGTCAGCATGTCCACGATGGCAGCACCGTCGAATATACGTACCAACCTGGCGAGACCCGCCATGAGACTTACGGACCGGGTGAGTTCAAGGTCCATGACCTTGAAAACCTTGGCGACAAAGAAATGGTCTTTATGACCATTGAATTCCTCAACAGCGCCAACAAGCCGCTGTCACTTCCCGACAAGGTGCGCGTCGCGGCGTAGTGCTGCAGCGGCGCTTTTTGCCGCCTAGAGCAGATCGCGTTTAACAATAGAACCAGCGGGGAATGGGTGATAAGCCGGACGCCGTTCGACAATCGATTCCGCTGTCAACAGGACACCAGGTGCGGTCATCGACTGACCGGTCTCTGAGCGAGGCGTAAAGTTTTCTAGCCAAGACCAAAGCGTTGCTGCACACTCCGGATGGGGCTGAGTGTCCGACTAATGATTTTTTCATTCGATCTTCTCATTAACGCCGTGGTCTCGGGTATCCTGATCGGCGGCTTCTACGCCGCTGTGACATCGGGCGTGTCGTTGTCGTTCGGCATACTGGATATCGTCAACATTGCCCATCCGGCCTTCATTATTCTCGGCTCCTATCTTGCCTATGTCGCCAATGCGACGCTCGGCGTCGATCCGATCCTCGCTTCGATTGTGATGATGCCGCTCTTCTTTGTGCTCGGTTCCGGAATCTATCAGGTCTATTACGTCTCGTTCGAAAAGCGCGGCCAGGAATCGCTGCGCGGGCTCGCGTTCTTTTTCGGCCTGCTGTTCATCACCGAAGTCACGCTGGTGCTTTATTTCGGCGTCGACTACCGCTACGTCGAGGCTCGCTACATCGGTCCATCATGGCACTTTGCCATGCTCGACATACCCTTGCGGATCTTAGTGCCTTGTCTGGTTTCGCTGGTCATGACCGCGGGGCTACAAATCTTCCTCACGCGCAGCTTTCTCGGACGCGCGATCATGGCGGTTGCCCAGGATCAGCTTGCCTTGCGATTGATGGCCGTCGATCCGATCAAGATCAAGCGGATCGCATTTGGCATTTCCATCGCCACCGCCTCACTCGCCGGTGCATTCCTTATCATCATTCAGCCGGTCGAGCCGTCGGTCGGACGTGAATATATCGGCCGCATTTTCGCGATTTGCGTGCTCGGCGGGATGGGCAGCCTGCCCGGCACCGTCATCGCGGCAATGCTGCTGGGCATTGTCGAGAGCCTGACCTCCACGTTCTACGGCCCGTCATGGGCGCCGGCGGTATCGTTCGGCTTTTTGTTGTTGACGCTGGCAGTTCGGCCTGCCGGCCTGTTGGGGCGATGACGTGCGTACCCCGGTATTCCTCCTCATCTGGCTTGGCATTTCCGCCCTGGTGTTTGCGATCTCGATCGAGATCAATAACGACTACATATTCTTCGCCGGCTATGTCGTGCTGCAGTATGTGGCTCTGGGCACTGCCTGGAACATTCTCGGCGGCTATTGCGGCTATGTGAATTTCGGATCGGCGGCGTTCTTTGCGCTCGGCGCCTATTCAACGGTAGCAATCTACAAGCTTATTACTGAATATGATTTCTATCGAATGCCCATTCCGATGCTGATGCTGATCGGCGGCATAGTTTCCGGCATCGTCGGTTTTGGCATGGGCTATTTGACGCTGCGGCTGCGTGGCGCCTTCTTTGCCATCGCGACGCTAGCGCTCGCCGTCGTGCTGCAGACGCTCGTGGTGAACTGGGACTATGTCGGCGGCTCGCGCGGGGCCTATATCATCCGTCCGGAACAGATCGAGCCGATCGGCAACTATATCCGCTATTTGTTTCTGATCATGATGCTGCTTGCCGTGGCAGCGATCGCGATTGCACGGATGATCGAACATTCGCGGCTTGGCTATGGTTTCGCCAGTATCCGCGACGATGAACTGGCGGCCGAGGCCTCAGGCGTGCCGACGCTGCGCTTAAAGCTGATCGCCACGACGATTTCGGGAGCACTGATGGGCATGGCCGGCGCGCCATTTCCGTATTACATCGGCTACTTGCAGCCATCGTCCACCTTCGGACTCGATTACGCCGTCAATTCCATCGCCATGCCGCTCATCGGCGGCACCACAAGCTGGGTCGGTCCGCTGATAGGCGCTTTGCTGCTCGGCTCACTGCAGCAAATCGCAACCGTCACAATCTCGTCGGCGGTTAATCTCTTGATCGTCGGCTTTCTGCTGGTGATCTTCGTTATCATCGCGCCGAACGGTATCGTCGGCCTCATTCACACCTACTTTCAGCGTAAGCCGGAGAATTTTGTCGGTCGGCGCCGCATCGAAGCCGAAATGCCCGGACGGGTGCCATGATCGCGGCCGGCCCCTCCAATGCGAACGGCACCGCCGCGAACGGCGCCGCACCGGCGCTCCTTGAAATCGAGAACCTGGGCAAGCGCTTCGGTGGCTTTGTTGCGCTGGAAAATATTACGCTCTCGGTCCCTCCCGGTGAGCGCCTGGGGCTGATCGGACCCAATGGATCAGGCAAGAGCACGTTGGTGAATTGCATCTGCGGTACGCTGCGGAACGAGCAAGGCACCGTGCAGTTTGGTGGCCAAAGGCTCGACGGCCTGCAAGCGCATCAACGCACGCGTCTGGGTTTAGCGCGAAGTTTTCAGCTGCCGCGGCCATTCGTCAGCCTGACGCTCGCCGACAACATTCGGATCCCACTCCTCTACACGGTGGCGACGCGAAGCGGCAGTCATCGTGCTGCGCACGAAATCGAAGAGCGGTGCGCCGCACTCCTTCACCAAGTCGGACTTGGCGATAAGGCGCGCCGCCTACCACGCGATCTCACCCAGGTCGAAATGCGCAAACTCGAGCTGGCCCGCGCGATGGCCGCAGAGCCGAAGCTTCTGATCGCCGATGAAGCGATGGCCGGCCTTACCCATTCGGAAATTGCAGACATCTTATCGTTGCTCATCCGCCTGAACGAGCAAGGGGTCACCATCATTCTCATCGAGCACATCATGAGCGCGGTGATGAGCTTTTCACGCCGGCTGGTCGTATTGGTCTCTGGGCGGAAAATCGCCGATGGAATGCCGGACGACGTCATGCGTGATCCTGAGGTCGAAAGGGCTTACCTTGGCCAATAGCCTGACCATCGCCGGCATCCATGCCGCTTATGGCGCGGTGCGCGTCATCGAGGATGTGTCGCTCAAGGTACGCGGTGGCGAGACCGTTGTGCTGCTCGGCACCAACGGCAACGGCAAGTCGACGCTCATGAAATGCATCATGGGAATAGTGCGGCCGAGCGAAGGCACGATCGTCGCGGAAATCGACGGCATTCATCACGACCTGATCGGCCGCACCACGGAGGACATCGTCAATCTCGGCATCGCGCTCGTGCCGGAGGGGCGCCGACTGTTTCCGATGCTGACGGTCGAAGAAAACCTCCTGCTCGGCGCCTATCGCCCTGCTGCGCGGGCCGAGCTCTCGCGCAATCTCACCGTCTGCCTCGAAACTTTTCCGCGGCTTGCCGAGCGTCGTCGTCAACTCGCCGGCAGCCTCTCCGGTGGCGAGCAACAGATGCTGGCACTCGGTCGCGCTCTTATGCTGGCGCCAAAGATTCTTCTGGTCGATGAACCATCGGTGGGACTCGCCCCAATTCTCGTCAGCCGCACCATCGATGCAATCTCGCAGATGAAACAGCGCTATGCACTCACAGTTCTCATGGCCGAGCAGAACTTCAATCAGGCCATCCGGATCGCCGATCGTGGCTATGTCATCGTCCACGGCAAGATCGCATTCGAAGGGCAATCCACCGAAGAACTCAACAATAACGATTTGATCAAGAAGTTCTATTTGGGTTTGTAATTGCCGTTGGCTGGGGGCGGCATTATTGCACCGGCACATCGAAATACGTGCCGGGAAACGGCTCATTGCGCAACGTGAAATGCCACCATTCTTTGGGATATCCGCGAAAGCCGCGGCGCTGCATTGCCGCAGCCAGCCGCATCCGATTGGCATGCTGTTCGGCAGTCACGCTCGAAGCTTCGGTCCATGATCTCGGGCTGAAGAAATCGAACGGCGTGCCCATATCGAGCTCGGCACCGCCGGCACGCGCCAGTGTCAGGTCGACCGTTGAGCCGCGGGAGTGGCCGGACCGCGAGGCGATGTAGCCGTCCCGAAACAGCGTGCGCTTGTCCACGTCAGGATAAAACTCCGCTTTGGCCGCATGGTCTCTCGGATCGCGGGCCCAGCGCACGAAATCGGCAACCGCGCGCGCTGGCCGATAGCAATCGAACACCTTGATTACCAGGCCGCGAGTCGCGAGATCGCGCGCAACTTCGGCCAGTGCGTTTGCAGCGGGCTGGGTGAGCAAACAACGCGGCGCGCGGTAACCGTCGATCGACCGACCGACAAAATTGTGAGAGCCTGCATAGCGGATGTCGGCGACCAAGCCTGGAACGACAGTTTCCGCATCGATGAGCATTGCCGCGGGCTGCGACGCGTTCGCTGGCGCTACGGTCGCGGCTAGCGCGCACATCAGAGGGATCACCGGCCAGAGTTTTGGCATGGCTCTTCGCCTAGTGGATTTCAGATGAGTAATGTTCATCTACAATGCCTCGTAACTCAACCCCATGCCATTGATCGTCTGTCAGCAGCGGAGGGCAAATCAGTTCTGAAGCGATTTTTCATCAACAAGGGTGATTTGTCTTCATTGCAAAACGGACATCATGTTGTTGATCATCAATGCTTTCTAAAAGACAATCAGCGACAACCGTCTTCGACGCAGAATACTGCTGAGGAATAAGAATAGTTGCCGGGTGTTCAAGCGAGCGTTACGCAAGGACCGCCCAAATGCAGTGGACCGCAGGCCTGACAAGGCCAAAACCGTCAATGCCGCCTTCACGTAAGCATCACAATAGAATTCGCAATCTAGTCCTTCAGAGCGCGGGCCGGTTGTTCAACCGCCACGGCTTTAACGCCGTGTCGATTGACGATGTGATGGCCGAGGCCGGACTGACTCGCGGAAGCTTTTATTGCTATTTCTCGTCGAAGAGCGATCTGTACGCGCAATCGGTTGCGCGCGTCGTCCACGAAGACCGCGAGAATCCAAAAGTCAGCGGGTCCGAGCGAACCCGCGCCGATAAGATCGTGCACGACTATTTGTCCGAGGCAGATCAGGACACGACCGCGGACACCTTCCCGATGATCGGCCTGCCCAACGACATTTCGCGCACCGATCGGGCGGTCAGGCAGCCATTCGAGGCTGCGCTTAAATTGATGATTCAGTCGTTCGACCAGGCTGCGAACGGCAATACCGAGGCGCGGCGCGCGAATGCACTCGCTATCGCTGCGCTTTGTGTAGGCGGCATGGTTCTGTCGCGCTCGATCGACGACCGCAAGCTGGCCGATGAGCTAAGGGGTGCCGCCAAGGCGACTGCGCTCAACCTGGCTAAGTGGTGAGCACGCCCGCTACTGCGGACAGGCTGACAGCCAGCGCGCTTCGATATTTTCCTGCGAGTCGACCATCGGCATGCCGGCCATGGCCGCTTTGCTCTGCACGGTAGCCGTATAGTGCCGTGGGCTGTCGAAGTTGAATTCGCCGATCAGCTCCATATCGAGCTGCCCCTTGCAAGTCAGTCGCCAAGTCAGGCGCGAACCGCTCAAGCTGCGTTCGATCGGGGCGCATGTCGAATTGACGGTGCGGGATAGCGGCGAAAAGGTGGTGGCGAGGTCGGCGACGTCCTGGGGCGTGAGGCATTTCGAGGACTCGTGCGGTAGCCCGATCACACCGCCGGTCTGGGTCCTGCTGATCACCTGCCATAGGCCCGGCTCGATCCCATCCGCCAATACTGGCGAATCGCCCAAAGCACATGCGACTACGAGCCCGCACGCGGCCTGCGAGGCAATTGGATAAAGCCGCGCTATTGCGCTGCGATTTCGGATCATTTCGATAGCCCGGCCTTCGCTTTAGTAAGGGAACAGCCTCCCCGATCAATCGTTATCACGAGACTTCAAGCTCGGGTGAATACGCATTTGGCCACGGGGATTCGGTGATTATGTCGGGCCAAGTTGAGGTCAATCCACCCGCCGCCGTGTGGCAAGCGAGGATGGCATGAATCATTCGATGTACGGCGCTGATCGCGCCACGCACCTGAAAATCGTGGTGATCGCCTTAATTTGCGCATTGGTGGTCGCAGCGATCGGCATTTTTGCCCATGTCAGCAGCAATATCGACCTCGGCACGGCAGCCCTGGTCAAAGCCGGTCGGCCAACAAGCTTGAGTGGGAATATCCCTGCCATCCGATAGCGCGCCATGGTGCGATCGAGACCGGCCCGCTCACCCCGATGATCCTGGCACTGCCTCAATCATTCGGCCTTTAAACAGCATCGGGCCGGTTGGCGCGCCCGTTGCCGAGCCGCTCCCTGGCTCAAGCGAGACCGAATAGGTTGCGCTTCGCATCGTCTCGACATCGATATTCTGGGGAATCGAGCGGGTCGTAACCTCGCTATTGCCGACCGGCCCGAGAGATGCCGGGTTCGGTAATTTATTTGAATTGAGCCACAATTCGTAACTGCGACCGCTGTCTGGCGCCGCCGTCAGCCTGCGTATGGTGATGGTCCGCTGCTGCGAATCCAGCATGACCAGAAAAGCCGGTGCCGTTGGATCCTGCTGCAACACTGCCACGAGCTGCGGAACGGCTGCAGGCTTCGGCGCGCTGGCTGTGATCTGCGACTGTCGGCCAATGGGAATGAGCCCGGGCGCGAGGTGAGCGATGGCAATATAGGCTGCGAGCAGCACCACGATCACGCTCGCGCCGATGGCGAGACTGCGCCAGCGCCCGACATTCTGATCTGGGGGCGCGGTTTCCGTTCCGGTTGTGGTTTGGGGAGCGGTTGATCTCGGTGGCCGATCGTCAGGTTCAGCCGCCGACTCCGAAGGCGACAGCGTCGACGCAAGGCCAGCCGTCTTCGAGTCCTCGGAACTTGGCGCTCTGTCGGAGAGCAAATCTGGCACGGTTTGGAAGCTCGGCTCGGCGTTTGCGTCGATCTGCGGGCTGGCCGCGGACACGGCCGCATCGGCCGGCTCGGATTGCGCGCCAGCGAGCTCGACCGTCTCGGAGGCTGCTTGGGTCCGCCGTTCGGCGCCATCGATCCCGGTCTTGATCCGCTCCCACAGATCTGGTGGCGGCTCGACGGCCTCGACCATCACGTTGAGCTCACCGAGACGGTGCTCCCATAGCCGCACAGTCTCAGCGAACCCGGCGTCCCGCGCCAGCAGCGCCTCCGCCTGGTCGCGCTCCTCCGCCGACAGCGTGCCTAGAACGTATTCGGCGGCAAGAGCATCGTGGTCATCATCGTACATCGCTGCCTCGACTGACTTTTGTCCAGAGAACATGAGGTCACGCCCGCGCGTTTCGGCTCATGCTCCCATACACTCGCGAATTTCGAGCAGACTGCGGCGAAGCCACGTCTTGATCGTGTTCACCGGAATGTCGAGTTTGCTCGCCAGATGATCGCGGCTCCAGCCGCTGTAATAGGCCAGCAGCACGATCCGCTGCTTTTCCGGGTCGAGCCGACCGAGGCAGGAGAGCAGGCGTTTGAGCTCCGCCGTCATCTCGCGCCGCGCCAGCGGCGCGGGGGTCTCGGCGGTGGGTTCGGGCGCCTCGGGCTCTTCATCGATCGAGACGTCTCCCCGCTTGCGCACGATGTCTATGGCGCGATTGCGCGCCATAGCGACCATCCAGGTAATCGGACTGGCCGTTGCCGGATCGAACTGATCCGCCATTTTCCACACCTTGAGGTAGGTTTCCTCCATCACCTCTTCGGCCAATACAGGCTTTCCCAGGATGCGAAGCAGCACCCCATAGAGCTTCGCCCGGGTGGCGCCGTAAAGACGCTCGAATGCAGCCTCGTCGCCCCTGGCGACGGCGCCCAGCAGCCAAACGAGCTCGGTCTGCATCAACATGATCGCCCCGGACCCGGGAATTGGGCCTCAGTCTCCCCCACCGATCAGGCCGGACCGGCGCCAACCCGGCCCGTCAGAACAAAGTTGCCGCGCGAGCGGCGTGCGTCATCCCCTGCGAATATTATCGCCGTGGAAAGGGGGTTTCGTCGAGAGCGAAAGCAGGCCGTTTTCGCCTACCCGGCCGTCGCCGAGGATGCGTGCAGACCGTCGAGTTTGCGCGGTAGATGCGCCCCCCGAAGTGCTGCTTATCCGAAAGCTACGTCTTGCGATAAAAAAGCCGGTGCTATACCCGCGCGCGCAGGAGACCGGCCTCGTGCAACTCAGGCGGTTCAGAGGCGGCGTCGGTTTCCCGCTCGCGCATTTGATCGCGCACATCGAGCAATTCGACCTTCTTTAGGTCGTCAAACGCCTCTCCGAGCGCCGATTTTGCGTCCTCAAGCTGGATACGCAGCTCGTCGACCGATCGCTTGAGATTTTCCCGGCGTGCAATCGCCGCCTTGGCATAGGTCGGATAAGCGAAATGCGCCGGATCGTGTATGCCTGCGCGATCCTGCTCAATCCGGATTTCACGCTCGAGCTCGCCGGCAACACGATCGAATTCGGCAATCATCGTTTCGATTTGCGCGACCTTGCGCCGCTTCTCATCGACCTGAAACTTCTTGAGTCGAACTAGCGTCTCACGGGACTTCATCGACTGTTACTCCCCCGAAGCCACGGAACGGGCGGCCCCGCCCCGCTCGGCCTCGCAACCAGGCGAGGAGCGGAAGACACGGCGCCCGCGATGGCAGGGATTGTGGCGCGATAACGTTAGCGTTCGGTTTCCGCCATAGCCGCCGCTGCCCTCAATGTTCATTTTTCTGCCCTGGGAGCCCCTAAGCGGGCTGTATTTGGCCCTCACCGAGCCCGTACTTGCCGACCCAGCGGACTTGCAGGCGACTTGCAGCCGACTTGCAGCCGACTTGCAGCGCACCCCGAGCCCTTTTCTGGAAAAGAATTGGTTACCGGGAGCTCGCCATTCTTAATGGCTTGTTTACCCGCAACGTTAATCATTGTCCCAATCGTCCTTAGGACCGGGCCCGCTCGCTCTGCATCTGGACGCGGGTCGGACGGCGAGTCGGATGAATCGGTTAACGTCGAGACTTAATCCAACACATGAACGAAATCGTGGCCAAAAAACCACTAGTTAGCAAGACTTTGAGGGATGTTCAGCAGGTATGTCTACAGGACACTTGCGCGACAGAATCATGTTTTGTTAACCATACGTTCGTTAGTGTCCCGAATCAGTTTGTCTTTGGCGTTTTCCAGGGGCCGCCGCCGCGGCGCGCCGAGCTTGAGCCCGTGCGGCGAAGAAGGGGACCGGCATGCGCGTTCTGCTGATCGAAGACGATAGCGCCACCGCGCAATCGATCGAATTGATGCTCAAATCCGAGAGCTTCAACGTCTACACGACGGATCTTGGAGAAGAAGGCATCGATCTCGGGAAAATCTACGACTACGACATCATCCTCCTGGACCTGAATCTGCCCGATATGTCTGGCTTCGAGGTGCTTCGCAGCCTGCGCGTATCGAAGGTGAAAACCCCGATCCTGATCCTCTCCGGCCTCGCCGGGATCGAGGATAAGGTCAGGGGGCTTGGCTTCGGCGCTGACGACTACATGACCAAGCCGTTCCACAAGGACGAATTGGTGGCGCGGATACACGCGATCGTGCGCCGCTCGAAAGGTCACGCGCAATCCGTCATCCAGACCGGCGATCTCGTGGTCAACCTCGACACCAAGACGGTCGAGGTCAGCGCCGCGCGGGTGCACCTCACGGGCAAGGAGTATCAGATGCTGGAGCTCCTGAGCCTGCGCAAAGGCACGACACTGACGAAGGAAATGTTCCTCAATCACCTCTACGGCGGCATGGACGAGCCGGAATTGAAGATCATCGATGTGTTCATCTGCAAGCTCCGGAAAAAGCTCGCCAACGCCTCCAGCGGCAAGAATTACATCGAGACCGTGTGGGGCCGCGGCTACGTGCTGCGGGAGCCATTGGAAGAAGAGGCAAGAATCCCAGCCTGAATTCTTCCTTGGAATTTCGAAACCCCGGCCGTCGGCCGGGGTTTTTGCTTGTGGAGGTCCGTTCTATCGGCCGCCATTGATCGCAATTAGGCGTGGCCGCGGGTACGTCGTCCTTGGCTGCGCCAGAAGGTGCGGGCTGATCGTATTGACCGTATAAAGGCCCGGTTTATCGCTCACCATTTTGAAGCGATCGGACAAGCCTATCGCGGTTTCCGCCGCACCGAGGACAAGATAACCATCGCTCGATAGCGCTTCGGCCAGGCGGCGAAGCATGTCACTTTTCGTGTCCTGATCGAAATAGATCAGAACGTTCCGGCAGAAGATCACGTCGAAGGTTCCAAGCGACGCAAAATCCGCAAGAAGATTGAAGGGGCGATATTTGACCATGGCGCGCACTTCCGGAGCGATCTGCCACTGCTCGCCGACTGGCGTGAAATATTTGACGAGCAGCTTAATCGGCAGCCCGCGCTGTACTTCGAATTGGCTGTAGAGCCCCTGCCGCGCGCGATCGAGCACAGCGCCTGAGAGATCGGTCGCCAGTATTTCGATGCGCCAACCGGCGATCGCGCTCGCCATTTCCCGAAGACATATGGCGATTGAATAAGGTTCTTGACCGCTTGCCGCAGCCGCGCACCAGATGCGGATCGCCCGCGATTGGCGCCGCGCGGCCAGCAATGCCGGCATGATGAGGCGACGGAAATGGTCGAATGGCGTCTTGTCGCGAAAAAAGAACGACTCATTGGTCGTCATCGCTTCGACCACCGCGGCCATGAGCGCAGCGTCGCGGCCGGTTTTGAGCGCCAGCACCAGGTCACCCACGCCGCCAAGCCCTGCTTGTCGGGCGAGCGGGAGGAGACGACTTTCCAGGAAATAGTGCTTGTCAGCACCCAGCGCGAGGCCCGAGCGTTGTTTCAGGGCTTGCCGGAGAAAATCGTAGTCAAGCGGCGTCACGACCTAAGTCTCGAATCAAGGCGCGATCGTTCACGACCAAAGACCGCGCACAAGTTAACCGAACGCGGCATCAAATCAGACCTATCTCTTGGAATTTTTCTTCGACGATATCCTTGTCGAATGGCTTCATGATGTATTCGTTCGCTCCGGCCTGGAGCGCACGAGCAATATGCGCAACATCATTCTCAGTGGTGCAAAAAACGACTTTAGGCCGCTCACCGCCGGGAAGGCGCCGTAACGCGCGCAGGAAATCATAGCCGTCCATTTTCGGCATATTCCAATCGAGCAAAATCGCGTCGGGCAATTCGCGCTGACAGGTTTCGAACGCTTGCTCGCCGTTCTCGGCTTCGAGAATCTGAAACTCGAGGCTTTCCAGGATTCGGCGCGCCACCTTGCGGATGATGCCGGAGTCATCAACGATCAGACACGTCTTCATGCTGTCCTCACTCTGTCAGCGCGCTCGGACGGTTCGAAAGAGCGCTTCTGCATTTGTCTGTCTCACTGCGTGGCATTCGATCGCGAACTGCCGAAATCCAGCATGCGATCGGCGTCAAGCGCGACAAGTATCTTCTCGTCGAGGCGAAATACCCCGGTTGCCGTAGCGTCCAATGTACGGTCGAGATTAATCGGGGCCGGCTCGCGATCGCCGTCTGCCAGGCTCAGCACTTCGCCGACGCGGTCCACCAGGATGCCAAACGATTCCGCTCCCCGCTCAATCCCGATGACCATATGCGCGGTGGCGTCCCTCGGCACGCCAAGCTGAAGCCGATTTGCCAGATCGATCACTGTGACGATGCGACCACGCAGATTGAGCACGCCCGCGATTTCACTGCCCGCCAGCGGTACGCGCGTTATGTTTGCCAGCGTGAAAACGTCCTGAACCTGCTCGATCGGCAGCCCAAACAGCTGACCCGCTGTTGTAAAAGTAACGTAATCGGTCATTTGTCGATCTCACCCAGCGTTCACGCCGCGCGACCGAGAGAGCCGCTACCTGCCAGGAAAAAACCAACGTCGATGATTTCGGTGATGATGCCTCTAATGAGCGCATAGCCGAGTATGCCAGGTCGATCGCCCGCTATTTTGACATCGAGCTTTTCTTCGGCGATGTCGACGATCTCGTCAATGAGGAGCCCAATCGAGCGGCCCTGTTCCGAAAACACGAGAATAGGCTGCGCGCCTTCCTTTTTGATCCGTACCTGCATGTCGAAGCTGAGGAGCGGCATCAACTTGTCGCGGTATTTCACGATGTATCGTCCATCGGTGCTCTCGATGTTTCGGCAATCGATCTCTTCGATCCGGCTCACGAGCGACAGTGGCACTGCTTTTGGCCGGTCCGCCGCCGCGCGAAAAATTAAAAACGAGACGGCGTCTGGTCGTGGGCTGGGTTCGCGCTCGGCAGTGTCGGTCGAGGCTTCGCTTCGCGACGGCGCGGCGCGACCGAGCGATTGCGCAAGAACATTGGGGTCCATGACCATGATGACGGAACCGTCGCCGAGAATGGTCATGCCCGAGAATATTGCGATATGCCGCAGCTTCGACGACATCGGCTTGATGACGATCTCCTCGGTGTGAAAGACATTGTCGACGACGGCCCCGAAAATCTGACCGCCCGCTTGAGTGACGACCACGAACCCGTTCGTGGCATCGCCAGTGCCCAATTGAAGCGCCTTTTGGACATCGACAAGCGGCAATAGTTTCTGACGATGCCTGAGCACGGGAGCGGACTTGATCCGTTCAATCCGGCGCTGGCTGCCAACGCGAACAAGCTCGAGGACTGACAGCTGTGGAAACGCGAAACGTTCACCGGCTATCTCGACGATCAGAGCGGCGACGATGGCAAGCGTCAGCGGAATTTTGATAACGAAGCTCGTTCCGCTGCCAGGAGACGACTTCACATCGACGGTGCCGCCAATCTGCTCGATATTGCTGCGCACAATATCCATCCCGACGCCGCGGCCGGAAATGCTGGTGACCTCCAAGGCGGTCGAAAAACCTGGAGCGAAAATGAGATTGTTGATCTCGGCCTGAGATTTCGCCGACATATCGGTTTCGCTGATAAGACCCGCCTCGAGCCCTTTGGCCTTGATGCGCGCCGCGTCGAGGCCGCGGCCATCGTCTGCGATCTCGATCACGACGTAACCGCCCTGTCGAGAAGCGGTCAGCCGTATTGCGCCTCGACGCGGCTTGCCCGCGGCGCTTCGCTCGTCCGGATCCTCGATGCCGTGGTCGGCACAATTGCGCACCAGATGGGTGAGCGGATCCTTGACCAAATCGAGGACTTGACGATCAAGTTCGGTATCGGCTCCGACCATCTCTAGCCCGATGTCTTTGCCAAGATCAGCCGAGAGATCACGCACGATGCGCGGCAGCTTCTGCCACGCATTCCCGATCGGCTGCATGCGCGTCTTCATCACCTCCTGCTGGACTTGGGTCGTGACGCTCGACAAGCGCTGCAGCGGCACGTTGAACTCGGAATCGTCGTGCCGGCGGAGAACTTCGAGGAGCTGATTGCGCGTGAGAACGAGCTCGGAAACCATGATCATGAGCTGGTCGAGTGTGTCGATATTCACGCGGATCGACTGGCTCGCAACACCGCCAGCTCCTTCGCCAGATTCAGCGAAGTTGCGCAGAGCGACCGCATGGGCGCTTTCGGCAGCGACTTCGTCGGAAGGCCGCTCTGAAGCGGCTGACCCATCATCCTGCCATCGAGGATTTATGTCCTGCGCGCGGGCAGCCGCGCGGTTGAGCTGGCCGATCAGGTCTGCATCGTCGCCGGGAGGTTCGCGCTGTAGCTTCTCCAGTCCATCGAGGATTGTTTTGATGCGATCAATGGCGGCCAGTATGAGGGATACTGCTTCTCCGGTGACGGCCATGCCGTCCCGAAATTTGCCCATCAGCGTTTCGGCGGCGTGAGTGAGCGCCTCGAGCCGCAGCAGTCCAAGAAAGCCGCACGTTCCTTTGATGGTGTGAACAAGTCGAAAAATGTTGCTGAGAACCTGGCCGTTATTTGGCTCTCGCTCAAAGCGCACCAATTGTGCGTCGACGTGATCGAGGCTTTCGACCGTCTCGGTCAGAAATTCACGCAACAACTCATCCATGAACGCCTCGCGCCGCCGACCACCTGGGGTCTAGCGGCCCTAAAATCCCTTGCGTCCACGAACGCCCCTCAAAAGACGCGGGAGTCTCTTGCCAAAGCGTTTAATTTCGGTTGCGAAATAGGCGAGTCAGGCCAGGAAAAGGTCCCGTTTTTCGTCAACAGGCGGTTACGACGACCGCATCACCGTCAAGCCTGGCTGAGATTTCGAGGCCGCAATCGCGAGCCAATATGCCGGTATAGAACGGCTGGATGGCATGGGCGTTAACCGGCTCGGCCGGGGTGCCGGCCAGGAGATCGGCAGTGGCGGGCGCCAAACGGGCATTGAGCCCGCGCGCAGTGACCTGATAGCCCTCGCCGGTCGGATCGGCGGTCAGGGTTCCGCCGCGCGGGATAGCGCCGCTCGCGACCAGAAGCATGTTGAGGAGAAGTTTGACCCGGTTCTTGGCGACGAGCGCACGCGGCAAATTCCAGACCAGCGTAGCCTTACCGTCCTCAAGAAGTCCGCGGGCGGCTTTCTCTGCATCGCCAAGCTCGATTTGCGCGCCTGCGGATCCGGAGGCGCCAAAGGCCAAACGGTAAAATTGAAGCTTGGCAGAGGCTTGGCCGGCGCTCTTTTTAATCAGGTCGAGCGCAAAGGTCTTGGTTTCTTCATCCTTATCTTCCTCCATCACCTCTAAGCCATTGATGATTGCGCCGACCGGGCTGATCAGGTCGTGGCACAGGCGCGAGCAAAGGAGCGCAGCGAGGTCGAGGGCGCCGATGGTCGGGGGAGCGGTCATGCGATCTGACATGGAGATCTCGGGGCAGCGGGAATCTTGCCGTGGGTGTCATAGCGCATGTGATTCGGCAATCGTGCCATGGCATAGAGGGCTGGCATACAGCGCCGGCGTAGAGCGTGCTAAACCGCCTCGCCTGCAACGCCCAGCACGCCGTTGCGTGCGGTGCAAAATCCCGGGAAAAAGCCAAGGAATCCGCTGTGGTTGTCTTCGACACTAACGCATGTGCCGCACTCATGGAGGAGTTGACGGCGATTACCGCCCGCGCGGCGGCGGCCATTCGACAATGCGGCACAGCTTCGCTGCGCCACAAGGCCGATGGCTCTCCCGTAACGGCGGCGGATCAAGCCGCGGAAGCGGTCATTCTGCAGGATCTTAAACGCCTTGCGCCTGATATCCCGATCGTCTCGGAAGAACGGTCGGCGGAAGATCAGGCGCACGCGGAAACACCTCAAGGCGAGACTTATTTCCTGGTCGATCCGCTCGACGGGACCCGAGATTTTATTGCCGGACGTGACGAATTCACCGTCAATATCGCACTGATCAATCTCGGTACTCCGCTCATCGGCATTATCGCGGCACCTGCCTTCGATTTGGCTTGGCGTGGGATCGTCGGCCGCGGCGCCGAGCGTATGGCGCTCGCGGACCAAAGCGGGCGGACTGCGATCCGTACCCGGCCGCGTTCGGCGCGCCCCGTGATCATGATTAGCCGCTCGCATCTCGACCCAGACACCAAGGCCTATCTTGCCGGTGTGGCGCAGGCATCGTCGGTAACCTGTGGCTCATCAATCAAATTTTGCCGCATCGCCGAAGGAAGTGCCGACCTCTATCCGCGCTTGGCGCCGACGCACGATTGGGACGTTGCGGCGGGGCATGCCCTTGTGCTGGCCGCAGGCGGAGACGTCAGGGCTGCCGATGGCTCGCCGCTGGTCTATGGCACGCCCAAGCGCTTGATCCCCGACTTCATCGCCCGTGGCGACCCACGCCAAGGGTGATCAAAGGGCGATCAGTGGCCAAGCTTGGCGAGCGGCTGGCTTGGTGAGCGGCTGCCTTGGCGAGCGGCTGTGGCCCGCTGGCGGCCCGCCGAGCCGGCTTCGGCAAATCCTTCCGTTTTGGCCGCGCTACCGTCATAGTTTCCGCCAAGGCTGCGCTGATTCGTGACGATGCGGCGTTCGATTCGGCCTGTGCTCAAGCCCCAAGGGGTCAGACCCCAAGGGATCAAGCACCAAGGGATCAAGCTCCAAGGAACTTCGCTATGAATTTCACTCGAGGACCTCGCGCTGCTCCGGCGGTGCTGTCGGCTGCTGTCTCGGCAGTGCTCGCCGCGGCACTTCACATCGGGACCGCAGCGGCGCAGACGATCCCGCCACAGCCGCCGCCTGCCGTCGCCCCTGCACCGCCGCAGCCAGCCAATCAGTTCTCGTCCAACGAACTGATCGACGCCGGCCATCGGTTCTTTGGCGGTGTGTCCCGCGGGCTCGCCATGATCGTAGAAAAGGCGGTCAGCCGCTGGGGACAGCCAAACGGCTATATTCTGGGCGAAGAAGCGAGCGGCGCCTTTGTCGGCGGTCTGCGCTATGGCGACGGCACGCTTTACACAAAGAATGCCGGCGACTTGCGCGTGTTCTGGCAAGGTCCGAGCATCGGCTTCGACGCCGGCGCGGACGGCGCGCGTACGATGATGCTGGTCTACAACCTGCCCCGCACCGACGCGATTTTCGAGCGGTTCGGCGGCATCAACGGCTCCGCCTATTTCATCGGCGGCTTCGGCATGACTGCGCTCGTGGCCAATAACATCACCGTCGTCCCGATCCGCTCGGGCCTCGGCCTCCGCCTAGGGGCCAATCTCGGCTACCTGAAATTCACCGATCGCCCGACGTGGAATCCGTTCTAGCCTAGCGATTTCACAAACCTTGCGCCGCAACGATCGAAAAGGTGGCGCGGCGAACAAACTCGGTTTAGGTTAAAATCTGCTCCGGGTGGCGCAATTCGCGCCCGCATGGCATGGTTTACGGCCAATTTGTGAAGCCCGAGGGGTTCGAGGCGTAGCGTCATGATCGAGTCGGTCATGTATTTCGGGATCGGGTTCTTGGTCGCGGCCTTGCTCGGTCTGTTGTTTGTTCCTCTCGTCCATAATCGGGCCGTGCGGCTGACAATGAAGCGGCTTGAGGCCTCAACGCCGCTTTCGATCGCCGAAATCCGCGCCGACAAGGATCAGCTCCGCGCCGAATTTGCCATGACGACCCGACGCCTCGAAATGAGCGTCGACAAGTTGAAGGCGAAAACGACGAGCCAGCTTGCCGAGCTTGGCAAAAAGACCGACGCCATCAACCACCTCAAAAAGGAGCTTGGCGAAAAGACCGCGACAATCTTCGCGCTGGAGACGCGCGACAAGACACTGCGCGACCAGTTGCGCGGGACCGAGGAAGAATTTCAGATCAAATCCAGCGCGCTGCGCGAGGCCGAGCGCCAGCTTACCGACAAGGAAGGCGAACTGACGAAGCTATTGGGCGAGCTCGGCGATCGATCGCTCCTCGCCAACAGCCAGCACACCGAGCTCTCCGCATTGCATGCGCAGGTCGAAGCCCACAAAGTCAGCGTCGCTGATTACGAGCGCGCGGTGGCGGACACCCAGCACCGGCTTAGTCGCGAACGGGCCGATGCCGAAGTGGCGGGGAAAGAATTGGCCGAAGCGCGCGCCAAGCTCGGCGATCTTGGCACGCGAACGAACGAATTGGAGCGGCAATTATTCGTGCAGCAAACCGAAGCGGAGGCCCTCAACCGACGCGTCCAGGAGCTCGAAACGCGGCTCGGCGAGCAAGGACGCATGCTGGCCGAACGCGATTATCAAGTTGATCGCATGCGCAGCGAACTTGACGCCTCCCGCAAGGCCGAAGCCGATCTGCGCAGCGAATTGGCGGCCTCCGGCAGCCGCTCGAACACCGCGGTCGACCGTTTCCGCGCGGAAATCGCCCAGCTTGAGGCGCAGCTTGCCGCCGCGATCGACGAACGCAATAAATTGCAGCGCGACGTCGGCACGATGAAACGCGATGCCGAGTCGAGCTGGGCGGCGGAGCGCGTGGAGAACGCGCTGTTGCGCGAGCGCATCAACGACGTCGCCGCCGAAGTGGCGCGCCTGACTGCCGCCCTTGAGGGCCCCGGCTCACCGATCGAATCCATGCTGGTCGAGGCGACGAGCGAAGCGCGCGGCGCCGGCGCGACGATGAATGCCCACGAGCCGGGCGCGGCGCAGAACGGCGATAACGCCGCTGACAACAAAAACACGCTGGCTGACCGCATCCGCGCGCTCCAATCGAGCGCCTCGCGGGTGACTTCGACCAATTAGCGCATGATGCCGAAAAAGCTTGCCCCGGACGCGATCCGGGGTGGATGCCGGTTTCCCACCTGCGCGAAGCCAAGCTAGCCACTTTTCGCGTCGTGAGATGCTTCGGTGGGCGAAGGCAGGTCGGAGAACATTCATGCGCAAACAGGAAACCAAGGCGAAATGCCCATCCATTTCTGAAGTGATTTCGCCTTGGCCTTCCTTGACACCCGAAAGCGCCACACCTTAAATCCGCGCATCGGGCGCTTAGCTCAGCGGGAGAGCGTTCCCTTCACACGGGAGAGGTCGTAGGTTCAATCCCTACAGCGCCCACCATTCGTCTCCGCCTCGCAGCTTCAACCGGCAAAGCGATCGGAACTAACAACGACAGCACGCGTTATTGCCCCTGCGCAATGCTGGCGAGGAGACGGAGCATGCGAAAATATTTTATTGTTGCTGCCATTTTGGCTGCCATTGGCGTTGCAGTTGCGTTTATTTCACCACAACCGGCCGGCGCCTTTGTGGCCAATCAGAACGACATCGCTAAAGCCGCGACGGCCGCGAATACCATTATCGAAGTGAAGCGCTCGCCGTCTAAAGGGCGGCCTCCGGGATGGAATCACGGTCGCAAGGTGGGCTGGCACGGACATTCAGGGCCACCCGGTCAACTCTGAAGACGAGCGCAGCGTGAAGCGCGCGCGGTTGCTTTATAAAAATCGCGCGCCAGTATGCTCCCTCGGCTGCTAGCGCGAGTCGTCGCAATTAATCACTCGATAAAATAACGTTCTTCAGGATCGGATAAATCTGATTCTCCCACCGCTTTCCTGAGAACACGCCGTAATGGCCGACGCCGGCCTGCATGTGGTGGCGCTTGAGATAAGGCCGCAGCTTGCTGCACAGATCGTGCGCCGCGACGGTCTGGCCAACCGCACAGATGTCGTCACGCTCGCCTTCGACAGTGAACAGCATGGTCTTGCGGATCGCGGTCGGATCGACCCGATGGCCGTGCCATTCCAGTTTGCCCTGTGGCAGCGCGTGCTCCTGAAAGATGAGCCGCACGGTCTCCAGGTAGAATTCCGCCGTGAGATCGAGCACGGCGAAATATTCATCGTAGAACGCCTTGGTCACCGCGGCCTTGTCTAGATCGCCGTTGGCAAGATGTTCGTAAAGCTCGCGATGGGCTTTGAGATGCCGCTCCAGATTCATGCTCATGAAAGCGACGAGCTGCACGAACCCGGGATAGACGCGGCGATAGGCGCCGGGATAGCGCAGCGGCACAGCCGCCGTCAGCGCTCGCTCAAACCATTCGATGGAGCGTTTTTTGGCAAGCGCGTTGACTTTGGTCGGATTGATCCGCGTGTCGATCGGTCCCGCCATCAGCGTCATCGATCGCGGCTGCGCCGGATTGCCGGCCTGCGCCATCACGGCAACGGCGGCGAGTACCGAGACGCACGGCTGACAAACCGCCAGAACGTGCGCGCCCGGACCGATCGTTTCCAGAAACTTGATCAGGTGATCGGCATATTCATCAACCCCGAACCGGCCGGTCATGATCGGAATATCCCGGGCATTGTGCCAGTCGGTGATGAACACATCGTGGTCCGGCAGCACGGTACGCACCGTTGCCCGCAACAAAGTCGAGAAATGCCCGGACAACGGGGCGACCAGCAGCACGCGTGGCTGTGCGGTTGCGATGTCTTTCTTGAAATGAAGGAGTGTAGCGAAGGGCGTCCGCGCCGCTGCTTGCTCCCGCACCTCCACTTCACGATTGCCGACCGTAATGGATGTAATGCCAAAGGGCGGTCGAGTGTGGCTTAGCCCGGACCGTGCAATCAGTTCATAGGCTGCGGTGAGATTGCGCATCGCCGGATGATCGGCGAGGAGCGGCGAGCCTCCCGAGCTTGCCGCCATGCCAGCCCAGGCCCGGACCGGCACCATCACGTCCGATTGCATCTGATAGGCGAAATACAGCATTCCCAGCCCACGGGTGCCGTGAGCCGCCCGGCAACAGCTCCCGTTGACTATCCCCAGCGCTGAACCCTAGTGGATTTTTTGTTGCACTGCGACAGGAATGTGCACATCCTGCACAGTTGGGGATTGCGGCCGCTTCGATTTAGCTGACTGTCCCCAATTGAGGTGCCGGGCCTCGCGTAATGCTCTGATTGCAGGCGCAATTTGGCGCGGGGGCACTGCATGACAATTGCTACTCTCAGCATCGCCAGCAAAAACTACGGCTCCTGGTCGCTGCGCGGCTGGTTGCTGTGCAAAATGTCCGGCTTGGACTTCGACGAGCAGCAGGTCTCGACGGACGATCCTTCGACGCGCGCCGAATTGCTGTTGCTATCGCCGTCTTTCCTCGTCCCCTGCCTGAGCCATAACGGGCTGAAGATCTGGGACACGCTGGCCATTGCCGAATACCTCCATGAAATCAGGCCGGACGCCGGCCTGTTCCCTTCCAAACAGGCGCAGCGCGCGCATTGCCGCTCGATCTGCGGCGAGATGCATTCGGGTTTCAGTAATCTGCGTTCCGCCCTGCCGATGAACATCAAGGCGCACTTCACCGGCTTTAAAGCGTGGGCGGGCGCGCGCGCCGACATCGACCGGATCGCGACCATTTGGCAGGAATGCATGGATGCCTACGGCGGACCGTATTTGTTTGGAGAGCGCGCCTGTGCTGCGGACGCCATGTACGCGCCGGTCTGCTCGCGGTTTGTGACTTATGACGTCACGCTCGGCGCTAGCGCGGTGGATTATTGCCGCACAATGATGAGCTATCCGTACATGGAAGAATGGATTGCTGCCGCCAAACTCGAACCCGACGAGCTCGAGGAATTAGACGTCGAGTTCTAAGCGTGGGCAAGCCGTCGTTGCTGCGGCCTGGTTCCTACAATCTCTCAGCCGACAGCGTATTGCATTCCGGAACCTGTCCCGAGTTAAACCCGTTGAGGAACCAGCGCTTGCGCTGTTCGGAACTGCCATGCGTGAATGAGTCGGGCACGACATAGCCCTGCATTTCTTTCTGCAGCCGGTCGTCGCCGATGGCGGACGCGGTCTGCAAGGCCTGGTCGAGGTCGCCGGGATCGAGAAACTTGTTCTTCTGTTGGGAACGGGTTGCCCACACGCCGGCGAGACAGTCGGCCTGCAGCTCGACCCGGACTTGCATAGCATTGGCTTCAGCCCGGCTCGAAGCGGCCTGCTGCGCTTCCGTCACGCGCGGCAGGATACCGAGCTCATTCTGCACGTGATGTCCGATCACCTCCGCGGGCGTGGCCTAATGCTGGTAACGCCAATTCAACGGGGGTTTTATCGCGCCAGCGCTACCCGAAAATGGGCTTTGGTAGCGGGTGGAAACCGGACCGATTTAAACGACCGCTGGTAAGCGTTCGCGGGGTGGGTCATCATAGCGGCCCGGCCGAAATGAGCGAATGCTGATTAGCAGCTGGCCCGAAGCGCCTTACTTTCGCGCGCGGCGGGCGAATTCGCGGCTCGACGTGGCGCCGAGCTTTCTCTGTCGCGGCCGACATGCCATTCCCGGCTGGAGGTGTTTCTCGAACGTTCGAGGAGCACCCGCCTTCGCGCGCCGCCGGCGGGTCTTCGCCCCGATCGAAGGGCTCGCCGGCCGGATCCGCGCGCGGAGTAGGGCGCCGCTCGAATTCGCGCGCAGCAACGCGGCGACCGGGATCGCCGGCGCAATTTCGGCCGCCCGAGCTAAGTTGAATTCGCCGGCTAATTTTGAAGCTCCGAATTCCGGATCGTGCCGCGCGGCGCTCGAGCTCCTATCACCGTCGAAATTCCGAAGGAATTTTCGCATTCCGAATACTCGCCACGTCGAGCCGGTCGGGAAATGATGCGGCATGTCGGCACGAGCTCAACGCCAGGCCCCAAATTTCGCGCCGAACCGGTCGAATTCGCCGGACCCGCCGGAATTGCGTCATTCGTCGGATTGATCTGGCCGCCAACGGCGGTGCTGATCGCGGCGCGTGCGCGCTCACGACAGAGCGGATGGTGTAAGCGCCAGAGGAAGAAAAAGGGGAGGATCTGAAAAAATAAAACGATATCAATGTCACTGTGGACGGTCCTGTGCGCGCGATTATCTGGTAAAAGCGCAGTGTCCGCATTGCCCCGAAAGGCTTAAGGGTCCCCTGCTCGCCTCAATAAAAATGCCTATAAGAACGGCGATTGGTAGCTGTTTAGGTTTCGTCTGGAAAGAGCGGCGAGAATTGCGCCCACTTATCAACGCAAATTCTTCGCTTCTGTTTGAAGGTGCACGCTATCCTGCAGACACGCCGCTGCTAGCAAAGCGTGTCGTCGAAAAATTATCGAAATTTCAGAACTGCTCATTACGGAACGTATTGCAGCTCGCGACAGTTCCCGACTTCAGCCCCGTCGTGAACCACTGCGAACGTTGTGCCGAAGTGCCGTGAGTGAATGCATCGGGCACAACGTAGCCTTGCGACCGTCGCTGCAATCGATCATCCCCGATGGCGGATGCGGTCTGCAATGCAGAGTCCACATCACCGGGTTCAATGAAGTCCCACTTTGCTTGACCTCGGTTAGCCCAGACGCCAGCCAGGCAATCGGCTTGCAGCTCAACGCGGACCTGCAGACTGTTGGCCTCGGCCTTATCCATGGCACGCTGCGCCTGCTGCGCTTTTGGCAGCACACCTAGCAAGTTCTGTACGTGGTGGCCAATCTCGTGAGCAATCACGTAGGCTTGCGAGAACTGGCAAGTCTTACTGCCGACCTGGCAGGCACCCAAACGCCCTTCGAGGTCCTGAAAGAAGCTTGTGTCGAGGTAGACCTTTTGGTCGAGTGGGCAATAG
>Ga0187802_10000032_pt1 | contig 27967 bp, 26 predicted proteins | sample NC_wetland_sal_i_FD_130584 | JGI IMG/M metagenome (GOLD analysis project Ga0187802, IMG submission 130584) | Wetland sediment microbial communities from Neuse River Estuary, North Carolina, USA - Control_2 | ecosystem: Environmental > Aquatic > Freshwater > Wetlands > Sediment | place: USA... | reverse complement strand
GGCTGGTGTACCGAATTGTCGGCCACGTGGCGCCCAACATGGCGGATTTGCCGCCGCAGACCGCTCAAATTAAGTCGCAATTGCTGCAAGCCAAGCAATCCGCAGCCTTCGAAGCGTTCCGCGTGGCGCTCGAAGACCGGCTGAAGAGCGAAGGAAAGCTAGTCATCAATGCCGACGCTCTGAAGCGTTTGAGCTCGACAAGCTAGCTCGATTCAAACTCGATATTCATCGTAACTTTCAGTAAATAAAAGACTTATTTTTTCCTTGCACCCCCTTGCCTCGTCCCCCCCTCTCCGCTAGAATATTCCTATCCGCAGAGCCTGCCCCGAAGCCAGCGGGGCCTGACCTGATGACAGGCACCTTCCAGCCTGACAAGTACTTGGCCGTCGTCAATTTTTGTCCCATAGGAGCTTGCAATGCCGACAAAAAGGTCCAAGGCCAGCCGGATTGAAATCATGCCCTTCGCGACGAAGAACGCCCGCGGGGGAAAAATGGGCGCCAACTACATTAGGGGACTTGCAGGAAAAATGAGGGATTCCATGCCTTCGAAGACTGTTTCTGGTGCAAATGAGTACATCTGCGCGATCGAGAAGACTCAAAACGGCAAGTACAACGTCCGCGTCCGTGCCCTCTTTGGCCGCAGCGCCTGGACTTTGCCCGTCTATTTCCTGGCCTCGTCCTTCAACGGCGCCATGAAGAAGCTCGAAGAAGCTCTCCAGCAACTCCAGAAGAACGAGGAGCGCCTGCGCTTCTGGGGCGTCGAGCGCACCGACGACCCCAACATGGCCGGCGACCTCCTCCAGGAATTCGGCCTCTGGCTCGACCGCCGCAAGGAGTACCCGCGCAAGGTAGCCGAACTGGGCGTCTCGCGCGAGCGCCCTGTCCCGGCTTCGATACTCGCACCAATGCGCCGCGTCCTCGCCGATTCCGTCGCCCAGGAGCGCACCTCCTCAGCCGCGCTCGCCGGCGATTAATCTTCGGCCGCGCCGCCCATGCTCCAGGGCTTGCGTCCGTGCGCTCGTGAAGTTCTCAGTGCTCTCTGTGTTAAGTCCACCGTCGAATTGCCATCAAATCACGAATCGAAGCACCCCTGTAGGTCACAGCGCCCCCGCTAGCGCCGTAGGCGCAGCACACTCTCACCTCACCCCACAAAATCGCGAATCAGCGAATTCACGAGCGCCGGCTTTTCGTGCACCACCCAGTGCGTGGCGTCGGGGACGCGCTCGATCCTGAGATCCCGGACGTACTGGTCGAGCCCATTCAGGTTGCCGGGAAGCAGGTACGGATCTTTTTCGCCCCAAATAACCAGCGTCGGTGCCTTCACCTCGAGCGAAGGAAAATTCCACCCGGCGTGCACGGGTCCACCACTCTCGCCGCTCGGCGGCCCAATCCTCGCCGCGCGATAAAAATTCAAGCCGCCAGTAAGCGCTCCGGGCTGCGACCATGCCTCCAGATAAGCCTCCCGGTCGGCTTCCGTGAAATACCCCTGCGCCAAGCCGTCGCTCAGAATCGACGCTTGCATCAATGCGAAATTGTTCGCCGAGAGCAGCGCCTCCGACTCCGCCGACCGAAACACCAGCATGTACTGGCTGGCTGCCTGTTGCGCGGGATTCTCGCGCAGCTCGCGCTCGAAAACCCCGGGATGCGGCGCGTTGATAATCACCAGTTTCTCGACCACCTGAGGGCACGCAATCGCCGTGGCCCAGGCAATCGCCCCGCCCCAATCGTGCCCCACCAGGCAACACGATTTCGCGCCCAGATGATGCACGAGCGCGCAAACGTCGCCCACAAGCCGCGCGATCCCATAGCTTTCAACCTCAGCCGGCTTCGACGAGAGGTTGTACCCGCGATGGTCCGGCGCCACCGCCAGAAAATCGCGCCCAAATTCCACAAGCTGCGCGCCCCACGCGTACCAAAATTCCGGGAAGCCGTGCAGAAAAAGGATCAGCTTGCGCGAGAGAGCCTCCGCGCCCTGCCCGCCGGCGCTCGCATAGTGCAGCCGCACGCCATTGACGTCCGCAAACCCGTGCTGAATCGCGTCACGCCGCGCCGCCGGCGAATGGCTCATCGGTATCGCCTCCGTTTCGGCCAAGATGATACCCGCCTCGCGCACGCCCGCCAACGGCTTTGGGTGGCGCGGACCTCTCGCCCGCTCTTTGCTCTTGCCCAATGGAGCGCTGGCGTCGAGCCTCGGCTATCATTGCACCGACCACGTCTCCTCCCCCAACGCCACGCACTTCATCATCACCAAGCGCACGTAGCATGCGGATTGCGAGGGGATTACTTGGCGCGGAGAATCACTTCGCCGTGGGCAACGACCACGTCGTTGAGCGAGAGGCGATAGCGGTAAGAGCCGGGATTCATGCCGGCGCGCAGGGCGCCGCTCGCCAGGCGCACCCCGGGAGGGGCCTGGAGGACGTTCGAAGAAAAGGGACAGCGCTGAGCGTCGAATTCGATTTTGATATTCCCGGCGTTCGAGTACCAGACAACCTGGTCGCCGGGATCGAGCACGATGGCTTCGGGAAGCACGCCGACCATCACCATTTTTTCCGGCACGGGTTATCGCCTCTCGCGCGAATCACGTGGAATGCCCCGCGGGCGCAAGATTCGCGGCCGCTGCGGCAGCGCCAAACCATAACACACTCGGCGCGGATTTATTCGCGCAGTTGATTTGAGCGCAGGCTCTCGCAAGCGAAAGCTGGCGGCAGGTTTGCCTCAGACGAGCGCGTGCTTGCGCAGCATGTCCTCGACGGCATCGCGCAGGCGCGCCAGCGTAAAGGGCTTGGGAAGGAGCGAGACGGCGGCAAGTTCGTCGGCATATTTTTCCGCGTCGGCCAGATTGCCGGTCATGAGGATGAAGCGGGAGGCGAGCTCGGGCCGGAGATCGCGGATCAGCCGATAAACTTCAAACCCATTGCGGCCGGGCATCTTTAGATCACAGATGACGAAATCGAAATTGTCTTTTAAGAGCGCTGCTTCGACGCCCGCGGAGCCTTCGAGCAAGGTCGCGCGGCAATTCACGCGCTCAAGCGCGTCGCCGACCATTTCGAGAATGCCCTCCTCATCGTCGATCACGAGCGCGTGCCTGCTTTCGCGTTGCGCAGGCTCAGCGAGGATAGAGGTGGCGGCAGGCAAAGCGGCCACCGGCTGCTCCGCTTCGGGAGCGGGAGGCGGCAGCTTCGGAGCGAGCGGGAGACGAACGCTCGCGGTGGTTCCCTCGCCGAGCGTGCTCTTCACGCTGATTGTGCCGCCGTGCTGGCGGATGATGCCGTAGGAAATGCTCAGGCCGAGCCCGCTGCCTTCGCCGGCCGGGCGCGTGGTAAAGAAAGGATCGAAAATGTGGTCAACGACTTCGGGCGGAATCCCCGCGCCATTGTCTTTCACGCTGAACCAGGCCGCCTCCCCGTCACCGCCGCAGGCGATCCAAATGTCGCCGCGCTCGCTGCGGGCTTTCACGGCTTGCTCGGCATTCAGGGCCAGATTGACGAGCACCTGCATGATTTGATCGGCGTCGGCGACAATCCAAACCGGGCGTGACGGGCAATCCATGTGCAGGGAGAGATTATTGGACTGGAGCTGGTAATCGCGCAGGTCGGTGAATCGCAGCAGCACCTGCCGCAAATCGATCCGTTCGGCGCGGCGGGGAGCCCGGCGCGCGAATGTGGTGAGATTGGTAACCAAATGGCGCAGACGCAGAGCTTCGGCGCGGATGGTCCGCAGCGGGCCTTGCGCCGCTGGATCGCAATCCTTCCGGCCCAGGAGTACCTCGCTGAAGCCCAGAATGGAGGTGAGCGGATTATTGATTTCATGCGCCACGCCGGAAACGAGCTGCCCGAGCGATGCCAATTTGGCGGCTTGCAAAAGTTCTGATTGCGCCTGTTCCAATTTGGTGGTGCGCTCGATCACTCTTTCCTCAAGCGAATCGCGCACTTCGCGCACCTCGGCGGCCATTTCGAGAAACGCTCCGATGAGTGAGCCGACCTCGACGCTTCGCGGAACTTCGCCGCTTACGTTGAGGTTGCCGCGCCGGACTTCCAGGACCATTTGGCGCAATCGTTCAAGCGGCTCCCACAGGTGATGCCGGTGCATATGCCGGAATTTGGCCAGCATCACCACCGCGAAAACGGTAAACGCCAATAGCAATCCTTGCAGCCATCGCCAGAAATGCGTCATCTCCGCGGTCAGCATCTCCACGTGCTGAGTCTGGAGATCTTCCAGGCGCCCCAGCGCCGCATCGATGTCGTGGCTCAGATGATCGATGATTTCTTTTTGGGGCAGCGTGGCCGTGCCGGCCGGCACAAGGGACAGCAGATCGGCGGTATGCGTGAGGAATTCATCCTGGAGGGATCGCAGCCGGTCCACTTCGGACTGTTCCTCTGGCGGCAAAGGAATCGTCTCGTATCGCTCCAGAGCCTCGCTGGCTTTGCGCGCGCATTCGTCATATTCCGCGCGAGAGGCAGTCGGCTGGGAGTCAAGCGCACGCCAGAATGCGCGCGCGAGGGTTTCCTGCTTTTCGTGGATTTCCTTATTGAGGGCTAGGGTCGAGTGCAGCTTCTCGATCGAGGCCAGCAATCGCTTCTCGAACAAAAGATTCCAAAACAGCATGCCCGAAACGAACCACAACGTCAGGGCCACCGTCCCGGCTTGCATCAAGCGGAATCGGCGCTCGATGGAATAGGGCTTTGGCTTCGCGCTAAACCCAGCGTTCGCGGAGGGAGAGTTCGATTCGGCTGAGGGCACACTCATGCTGAGAAAAATGGTGCATTTCCGTGCCCAAAGGGAATTTGTGAACGCGAATTAAACTATGGGGTTAATAGATGGATTCGAGCGAATGAGGGAAAACGAGGCGCAGAATCGGAACAGCATGTGCCGCGGCGGAACAGTGCCCGTTTATCGCGCGCTGAGGATAGACGCGCGCTCCGCCCGCCTCCCTAAGCGATTTCGCGGACCGCCTCAGCGATGTGCCGCGCCGAGATTCCGAAGGCATCAACGAGCTCATCGGGCTTGCCAGAGTGCGGCATGCGCGTGACGGCGAGCAGCCGCAATTTAGACGGCGCGACGCCTGCCTGCGCAAGCGCCATGAGAACGGCCTCGCCGAGGCCGCCTTCGGCCCAGTGATCTTCGACGGTGACGAGGCGGCCGCCGGTGGCATTGATTTGCGCGGCGAGCGCTTTGCCGTCAATCGGCTTCACGCAGTATAGGTCGATCACGCGAATCGCGGTGCCCTGGGATTTCAATTGCTCGGCAGCTTTCAGAGCTTCGTGCAGCGTCACGCCCGCGCCGATCACGGTCGCGCGGTCCTGCGGGCTTTGGCGGACCACCTTAAACCCCGGAACGGGGAATTTTTCGTCCTTGGCGTAGAGGATGGGCGTCTTGGGCCGCGAGGTCCGCAGGTAATTGATGCCCGGACGCCGCGCCATGATTTCCGTGAGATGCTCGGCCGAGATTGCGTCGCTCGGATAGAAAACCGCGGAGCCGTGAACGGCGCGGAACATGGCGATATCTTCGAGCGCCATTTGCGAGGGGCCGTCCTCTCCGATCGAAACGCCGCAGTGCGAGCCGCAAAGATTGATATTGGCGCGGCTGACGGCGGCCATGCGCACATTGTCATAGGCGCGCGAGAGAAAGCAGGCAAACGTATCGAGGAAGGGGACTTTGCCGCGGGCGGCAAGGCCCACGCCGGCGCTGACAAGATTCTGTTCGGCGATGTACCCCTGATAGAAATGATCGGGGAAGGCGTTTTGGAAAATTTCGGAGAAAGTGGAATTCTTCACGTCGCCCGAGATCGCCACGAGGTGAGGATTCACGGCGCCAATCCGCTTCAGGGCATTTCCGTAAGCCTCGCGCGTGGCAACCGACGCGCCGGCGGGATATTCGGGCACGGGCGGCGCGGGAAAATCCGGAGGGTGCGGCAGCGAAGTGCGCTCATAGGATTTTCCCGGGTCCGGCGGAATGGCGGGCGCGGGGCCCAATTCCTTGAGCGCGTCCGCGAGCTGCTCTTTCGAGAGCGCTTTTCCGTGCCAATTCAATTTCCCGGCAACTTGGCTGAAACCGTGGCCTTTGACGGTGCGCGCAATAATCGCTTGCGGGCGCCCCTTGGTTGATTTCGCGCGGTCGAGAGCCGCGAGAACGGCGGCCACGTCGTGCCCATCGATCACCTCGGCGGCCCAGCCCTCGGATTCGAATTTCCGGCGATACGTTTCCATGTCGTGCTGGTACATGGTCGCTTCGCTTTGACCGAGCGCATTGACGTCGGCGATGGCCGTGAGATTTTCAAGCTTGTAGTGGCCGGCAAACGCGGCGGCTTCCCATACCTGCCCCTCGGCCATTTCGCCGTCGCCCATCAGGACGTAAACGCGCGTGGGGCTTTTATCGAGGCGCGCGCCGATGGCGAGGCCCGCGCCGACCGAGAGGCCTTGGCCGAGCGAACCTGTGGCTGCATCAACGCCGTGGATGCGCGGCGTGGGATGCCCTTCGAGCTCGCTCGAGAATTCGCGCAGGGTCATCAGCCGTGAGACGGGGAAAACTCCCGCCTCGGCGAACGCGGCATAGAGCACCGGAGCCGCATGGCCCTTCGAAAGCACGAAACGGTCGGCATCGGGCGAATTCGCATTCTTGGGGTCAAACTTCATCGCATAGAAGAATGTCCCGGCGACGAGTTCCGCGGCCGACATGCAGGAAGTGGGGTGGCCGGAACCCGCGGCCGTGGTCGCCATCATGGAATAAACACTGAGCAGCCGGGCCTTTTCCTTGATGTTGCTGATGGTTGAAGCAGAAGGCGTGGCAGGCGAAGGTGCGCTCATCACAGGCTCCTTACGGTCAAATTCCCGGGAACAATCTTACCTTTTTAGCGCGCGCGGGGCGAGCCGGTTATTTTGGCGGGATTGGGCCGGCGCCGCGCGAGAAAGACAAATTGATTTTTGCCCAGTCTAAACATAGAGTTCGACGCGGAACCCGCGGGAGGGAAAATGAACGCGATCGCAATCACCGTGAACGGCCAGGCGCATTCGGTGGAGGTGAGCCCCGATACACCTCTCCTCTGGGTGCTGCGCGATACGCTCGGACTGACGGGCACGAAATTCGGATGCGGAATGGCGCTTTGCGGCGCTTGCACGGTGCACGTGGAGGGCGAAGCTACGCGCTCGTGCACGACTCGCATTTCGGCGGTCTCTGGAAAAAACATAACCACGATCGAAGGGCTTTCCTCCGACGGCAGCCACCCGGCGCAAGTCGCCTGGATTGAGGAACAGGCCCCGCAATGCGGGTATTGCCAGGCGGGCATGATCATGACGGCCGCGGCGCTTCTGGCCAAGAATTCCGCGCCGACGGATGCCGATATTGACGACGCGCTCTCCGGTCATATCTGCCGCTGCGGCACCTATCAACGAATTCGCGCGGCGGTTCACCAGGCTGCTTCGAAGCATTCGTCCGCAGGGGCGGCAAAGCAGGCGGCGCGAGGAGAGACGCGATGACTGCCGCTGCGAGGAAAGATTTGCAGGTCACGCGCCGCGATTTCTTGAAGGCGGGAGCAGCGGGTGGCGCCGGACTGGTTATCGGCTTCCATCTGAGTTCTTATTTGCCGGCAAACGCAGCGGAAGCGGACAGAGAAGTCTTTGCGCCGAATGCGTACATCGAAGTCGCTCCAAGCGGCGACATTCGTCTCTGGATCGCGCGCTCGGAAATGGGCCAGGGCCCGCGCACCGCTCTCGCCATGATTCTCGCGGAGGAATTAGACGCGGACTGGGCACGCGTGAAAATCGTCCAGGCCGACCTCGATGCGAAATACGGCGACCAGACGACCGGCGGCAGCCTGAGCATCCGCTCGTCGTGGGATCCACTGCGGCAGGCCGGAGCGGCGGCACGGGCGATGCTGGTAGCGGCCGCGGCAAGCACTTGGAATATTCCCGCCGACGAATGCGCGACGCGCGATAGCGTCGTGATGCACGCGAAGACCAATAGGAAACTCGAGTACGGCGCGCTGGCCGCAAAAGCAAGTGCGCTTCCCGTTCCCAAAGATGTGCCGCTGAAAAAGCCCAGGGAGTATCGCATCCTAGGCACGAATCAGAAGCGCGTGGATGGCGAGCACATCGTAATCGGCGAGGCGCATTACGGGATCGATACGAAAGTACCGGGCATGCTCTACGCGGCGGTGGCGCGCCCTCCGGTGTTTGGCGGGCGGGTGCAGAAATTCGATGCCACGCGCGCGCAGGCTTTGCCGGGCGTGCGGCAGGTGGTCGAAGTGCCCGTCGTGGAAATGCCGCCCCTCTTTGGCGAGGAGCGCAAGGAAAATTCCGGCCACCAACATTATCTGTGGGGCGGTGTCGCAGTCGTCGCCGATTCCACGTGGCGAGCCATGGCCGGCCGCCGCGCCCTGACGATCGATTGGGATGCAGGCGCGGGAGCGGACGAATCCACCGAAAAGCAGCGCGCCACCTGCGCCGAACTCGTGAAGGGACACGGCAAGGAATTGCGCAAAATCGGCGATCCGGAGGCCGCGTTTGCAGCCGCGCCAAAAAAAGTCGAAGCGGAATACGAGTTGCCGTTCTTGGCCCACACGCCCATGGAACCCATGAATTGCACGGCCCTCGTCCGCGACGGCAAATGCGAAGTTTGGGCCCCGGTGCAAAATCCCGGCGGGATGGCTACGGCCCTCGTGAAAGCGCTCGGTCTGCCCGCTTCGTCGATCACGATTCACGTGACGCTGCTCGGCGGTGGCTTTGGCCGCCGCCTGAATATTGACTACGGCGTGGAAGCAGCGCTGATTTCGCGTGCCGCCGGCGCGCCCGTGAAAGTGCAGTGGACGCGCGAAGATGACGTCCGCTACGACTACTACCGCCCGATGAGCCATCACCGGCTCCGCGCCGGGCTCGACGCAAAAAATAATGTCAGCGCGTGGCTGCACCATATCGCCGCGCCGTCGACCGATGGCGTCTATGTCGGCGGCGATCTCCCCGATTCCGGCGGGACGGAACTCGCGGGCGTGGGACTGCCGAACGGCACCGTGCCGAATTACATGGTGGAGCAGAGCTTTCTGCACACGGTTGTCCCCCGCGGCTACTGGCGGTCGGTGGACGTTTCCTGGAATCATTTCGCCGTGCAATCTTTTATGGATGAAGTAGCCGCCGCCGCGGGAAAAGATCCGCTCGAACTGAGGCGGGAACTAATCGCGACAAAGCAAGCAGCCGTCGGAGAAGGCGGGGACGAGAGGCCAATCAACCTCGAGCGGCTACGGCGCGTGCTGGATCTGGCAGCGGAAAAATCCGAGTGGGGCAAGCCTCTGCCTGCGCGGCGCGGACGCGGGCTCGCGGCGCTCTACGGCTGGGGAACTTACATCGCCTACGTGGCCGAAGTTACCGTCACGAAAGACGGCGCCGTGCGCGTCGACCGCGTCACGTGCGCGCTCGATTGCGGGCAAGTGATCAATCCCGGAATGGCAGCCGCGCAGATCGAAGGCGGAATCGTCTTCGGCCTCACAGCGGCGCTCTACGGTGAAATCACGTTCGAAGGCGGCCAGACGCAGCAGAGCAATTTCGACAATTATCCGATGCTGAGGATCGGCGAGATGCCGCGCGTGGAAGTTCACATCGTGCCAAGCCATGAATCGCCGGGCGGATGCGGCGAGCCGCCAGTGCCGTCGATTGCGCCCGCGGTGGCCAACGCGATTTTCGCCGCCACAGGAAAGCGCCTCCGCCGCCTGCCGTTCCAAACCCAGGAACTAGCGCAGGCCTAGGCAAACTCTTTCTGTCGCGTGATGACCTCCGGGGAATTCTCGTCTGGAATGCTGCTAGCTGGTGTCCGAGAGGTCGTGGCCTCTCCGTTCTTTTCCACTGATGGTGACGATGGCAACCAGGGCTGCGACGATCAGGACCGTCCAGGCCAGGACGGGGGGATAACTTCCACCGTAACGTTGCTCGGCCAGCTTCGATTGAATCACGGCGTTGCGCGAAGAGAGCAAGTTGCCAAGCTGATAGGCGAAGCCCGGGAACGTGCCGCGCACAGCCGGCGGCGAAAGCTCATTCAAGTGCGCAGGAATCACCCCCCACGCGCCTTGCACCATGAATTGCATCAAAAAGCCGCCGAGGGCCAGCATGGGCGCGGTGCGGGAATAGGCCCACAGCGGGATGACCGGCAGAGTGAGCAGAGCGGCGATGACGATCGCACGCCGCCGCCCGATTCGTTCCGACCATGTCCCAAACGTAATTCCCCCCAGGAGCGCGCCGATATTATAAACGATAGCGATCAGCCCGACCGTCTTCGGCGTAAAGCCGAGATTCTTCTGCATGAATGTGGGGTAAAGATCTTGCGTCCCATGGCTGAAGGAATTGAACGCGAACATCAGCACCACCAGGAACAGAAAACTTCCGAAATATTTGAGGATATCCCAGCCCAGTCGCTGCTCGGCTTTCTTTGACACGCGGCCTTTCAACCATGCGGGCGACTCATCCACTTTGGTCCGAATGTAGATGACCAGGAACGCGGGCAGCGCCCCCAGCACGAACATTCCGCGCCAGCCAACGTATGGGAACAGGGTCGCGTAGGCCAAAGCGGCAAGCAGATAACCCACCACGTAACCTTCCTGAAGAAGTCCGGAGAAGAAGCCGCGCCCTTTCGCGGGTAGCGTCTCGAAAGCTAGCGCCGCGCCCACACCCCATTCGCCGCCCATGGCCACGCCGAAACAGGCGCGCATGATGAGGAAAACTTTCAGCGAAGGCGCGAAAGCGGAAGCGAGTTCGAAGACGGAGTAGGCGATGATGTCGACCATCAACGTGGGCCGGCGGCCGAAACGATCGGCCATCAGGCCAAACAGGAAAGCGCCAACGGGCCTCATGGCGAGCGTGAGAAAGATAGCCTCGGCGACAGCTGAAACTTTGACTTGAAATTCTCCGGCGATGGCGCTGACACAAAAAATCAGAATGAAGAAATCGAAGGCGTCGAGCGACCAGCCGAGGAAGCAAGCGACGAAAGTATTCCGCTGAACGGCGGTGAGGCGGCGGAATTTATCAAGGAGCTCCGTAGTGGCCTCCCGTGAGCTAAGTTTTGCCGGATGCTATCACATCCGTGACGTGTGCGACCTGCGCCATTTCGCCCACGTCGTGCACGCGCACAATGTGCGCCCCTCCGAGGATGCTCGCCGCCACCGTTGCCGCAGTCGCCCAGACGCGCTCCGATTCGGGCGCACCGCCCAGCGCGCGGCCCAGGAACGATTTGCGCGACGTGCCCACAAGAAGTGGGTAACCAAGGCGGGATAGCTCGGGGAGCCGCGCGAGCAACTCGAAATTTTGTTCATAGCTTTTCCCGAAGCCGAAGCCCGGATCGAGGATGATCTGGGATTTCACAACTCCGGCGCGGAGCGCCGCCGCAGTTGCTTTTCGGAGTGCAACGGTAACGTCGCGCATCACGTCGCGCGCGAAAGGTTTCTGCTGCATCGTGCGCGGATTGCCGCGCATGTGCATGAGGATGAGCGGAAGTTTGTTCCGGCGCGCGACTTCAGCGATGCCCGGGTCGGCGCGCAGCGCGGTGACGTCGTTGATAATTTCGGCGCCTTCTTCGGCGGCGGCCTCCGCCACTTCCGCTTTACTTGTGTCAATCGAAATCGGAATTCGAAGCTGCCCGCGAAGCCCCTTGAGCACGGGCAGGACCCGCCGCAACTCTTCTTCGGCGGAAATTCCTGCGGAGCCCGGCCGCGTGGATTCCCCACCAATATCGAGAATGTCCGCTCCGGCCCGCTGCAAATCCAACGCCCGCGCGACGGCAGCCTCAGCGTCGAAATACAGCCCCCCGTCGGAAAAACTGTCGAGCGTCACATTGAGCACACCCATCACGAGAGTCCGATCGCCGAGCGAGAGTGTGCGCGACCTCAGCCGCAGCTTGAATTTCTTTCGCCGAAACATGACTGGGTATTGAATCATGGTTCGCGCCAAAGGATAAGCCTCCCTTGATTCCTCTCATGATTTTGTGGAGGAGGGACAGTGTGAATTACTGCGTCGCCGGAACGTAGAAGGCAGCCCGATGGATTACGGATGCGCCGGCGTGGCCCGTCACTTCGACGCGCAGCTGGTGCCACCCTGAGCGCGGCGAAGCAGCGCCGCTTCCAGCGGGATCAAACCCGAGGGTGTATTCTTCGCCGATTCTTTGCGCGATGCGCCGGAAAATTTCTGCGAGCGATTGGGATTCGCGCAGGAAATAGAGCTGGCCGCCGGAGCGCCGCACAAGCTCTGCAAGATAAAGTGTGTAAGCAGGGATGCCCCAATCCCGGGCGTCAGGTGTGAGCAGAGTCGCGCCGGCGCGCGCGGAAAGCCAATCGGGCGTCATGATTCTTGGCCGATTTTCCGTAGACACAGCAAAAACCTGAACATCGGCAGCAGCCAGCGCGCGCACGACATCTTCAAATGTGAGCCGGTCGTTGGGCTTTCCAGGTTGCGGCGCAGCGGTCGAGGGATCAAGCGTCAGCCCCAGGCCGCTATCCTGCCCATCGGTGAGCAGCACAATGGCTTTGCGCCCAGGCACGCCTGCCGCGAACACTTTTGTGGCCGTGAGATACGTCGCCTCATAAATATTCGAGCCACCCGTATCACCAAGCAGCTCGCGAACATCCACGCGCGCAACGGCGCTGCGAACCAGTTCGCGATCGCTTGACAAGGGAAGCTGCAAATAAGCGTGCGCGGAGAAATCCACCACCGCAACCCGGTCCTCGGGCGAAAGCCCATCCACCAGGGCGCGCGCGGCCCGCTTCATTTCTTCGGAATCGCGCAGCACGCTCGGGCTCGCGTCAATCACCAGCGCGACACTGGCGGGCTCGGTGGAGAGGCTGAAATAGGTGATCGCCTGCCCGGCACCTTCGTCGTAAACACGAAAATCCGAGCGCGTAAGCCCGGTAATGGCGGCCCCGTCCGGGGCGAATACGCTGCATGTCACCGGGACAACTTGCGTGGTGACACGGATTGCATTCGCCGGCGGGTGCGCGCCGCCTTCGCTCTTGCTTTCGGCGTCGCCGGCCGGAGCGGTGGAAAGCTCGTCCGTCTTGGGATCGCGCCGCCACGTGACGCCTGCGTCGAGCCGCCGCGCGCGAGGAAGCTTGGCTTTTTGCGGCGTCGCGGAGCCGACTTCCCGCGCGGCGTTCGGGAATGCGAGCAAAATGGGGAGTAAGAGCAGGAAAAGAAAACAGCGGTTGCACCCCCACTTTTGCATGGTTCGCGCGGATCCGGGATTGAGCCGCATCTGAAAATTCAGTCGAGGTCGAAATCGCGCAGCGGCTTTTCGATGGGGGCGTCTTTCGCTTTCTTCAATCCTTCGGCAAATTTCCGCGCGAGCACGTCTTCCTTGGTCTTTTCCGCTTCCACGGAGGCCCGGAATTTTGCTTCCACCGCGTCGGCCTGCTTCCGCAGGAGCAGCGCGGTATCGTCGAGATCGATCGAGGGCGGAGGCTTGGGCGGAGGAATGTGGGAAAGCACCACGCCGATTTCGCGGTCGACCGTAAGCTTCGCCTGGCAGCAGGGGCACGGAACTTCGAAAGTGTCCAGCGGCTTCTTCGCCATGCAAATATTGTACGCCAAAAATGCGCGTCTGGGGATTCGTGGGAGAGACGTGGATCGGGAGAGAGAAAGCCAAATTCAAAGGCGAGGAGTTGCCGGGATGTCTGCTCTATGAAAACCTCAAAAGTCCACAGGCACGATCACTTGCGTTCTATGTTTCTTCCTGCGATGTTATGCGCGGAGGATTGTCTGATGTCGCGCGCGATTAGATATGGAGTGCGAGAGCGAGTTTACCCTGAGCCAAGCCGAAGGGTTCTCGCTCTCATACGGCGAGGCTCGGCTCGCCCGGTTTTGCGCGCCGGGAGCACCTACCCCGGCAAGCTGGGGTGTAACAGGTCAGCGGCCAACCGCCGAACTCCAGAAAAGGCGAATAAAAATCGAATGAAAGGCGAAGAAAAATCTAATCCCGCTTCCGGGATTAGAAATCGCTCTAAAGCATTGAAAACATGGGATGGGGACCAGTTCTAATCTGCACGAAACAGGGTCTTAGAGAATTATGTTATCACGTGTCCAAGGGTGACGAAGGCCGCAAGAAGCGGCCGGCGGCAGAAAAAGCAAGAGGGCCTGCAAGTCCGATTTCGGCACTCCAAGAACCGGACATGCAGCTGGCAGGAAGTTCAAATGCGAAAAGAAAATCAAAAGCAATTATGAGAGCAAGGAGCGGGCGGAATGCCCGCATCACCCTGTAAGTGGGTCCGAGCGCCGGCGCGCCGCGCGCTCATTTTATGCCGGCGCTGGTTTTTCGCCCTTGGCCAGGCCGGGAATAGGCCGCGGCTCCGGCCGCAGAGAAAGCTGCGGCTCCCTGCCCGGAACGGGTGGCGCGGTCGGCGGAGGCGGTTGCGGTTTTTCCGGCAGCGGCTTGCCTTCCATGAGCAGCTTGAGTTCGGTCGCGTCGAGAACTTCGCGGTCGAGCAGGGCTTGCGCCACGCGCTCGAGGGCATCGCGATGGGTCTCAAGAATGCTGCGGGCGCGGCCGTATCCGCTGGTCACGATGTTGCGGACTTCGTCGTCAATCTTGATGGCGGTGTCTTCGGAGTAGTCGCGATGCTGCGCGATTTCGCGCCCCAGGAAAATGGCTTCTTCCTTCTTGCCGAAGGTGAGCGGCCCCAGCCGGCTCATGCCCCATTCGCAGACCATCTGGCGGGCAATTTCGGTCGCGCGCTCGATGTCGTTGCCCGCCCCGGTGGTCAGGTGATTGAGGAAAATTTCCTCGGCGGCGCGTCCTCCCATCAGAACGGCCAGCTGCGACTCGAGGAACTCTTTCGTGTAAGTGTGCTTGTCGTCGATGGGGAGCTGCATGGTGACGCCGAGAGCCATTCCGCGCGGAATGATGGTCACCTTATGCAGCGGGTCGGCGCCGGGGGTCATCGCGGCAACCAGCGCGTGGCCTGCCTCGTGGTAAGCGGTGTTGCGCTTCTCTTCGTCGGAAAGAATCATCGAGCGCCGCTCGACGCCCATCAGCACCTTATCCTTGGACATTTCGAAGTCAGCCATCGCCACCAGTTTTCGGTTCTGCCGCGCGGCCCACAATGCCGATTCATTCACCAGGTTGGCCAGATCGGCGCCGGAAAATCCCGGCGTGCCACGGGCAATCACGGAGAGCTCCACATCGTCCGAGAGCGGCACTTTGCGCGTATGCACGCGCAGAATTTCCTCGCGGCCCTTTACGTCCGGGCGCGGGACCACCACTCGGCGGTCGAAGCGGCCGGGGCGGAGAAGAGCCGGGTCGAGCACGTCCGGGCGGTTCGTGGCGGCGATGAGGATCACGCCTTCGTTCGATTCGAATCCGTCCATTTCGACGAGCAGCGCATTCAACGTTTGTTCCCGCTCGTCATGGCCGCCGCCAAGGCCTGCTCCACGATGGCGGCCGACGGCGTCAATTTCATCGATGAAAATAATGCAGGGAGCATTTTTCTTGCCCTGCTCGAAGAGGTCGCGAACGCGGCTGGCGCCGACGCCGACAAACATTTCGACGAAGTCCGAACCCGAAATCGAAAAGAACGGCACATTGGCTTCGCCGGCAATGGCCCGCGCGAGCAGCGTCTTTCCTGTTCCCGGAGGGCCGACGAGGAGCACGCCCTTCGGAATGCGGCCCCCGAGCTTCTGGAATTTCTGGGGATCCTTCAAGAAATCGATGATTTCGTACAGCTCTTCCTTGGGCTCGTCGATTCCCGCGACGTCCTTGAACGTCGCCTTTTTCTGCTGCGCGGTGAGCAGCCGGGCACGCGATTTCCCGAAACTGAGCGCCTTGTTTCCGCCGGCCTGCATCTGCTTCATCATGAAAATCCAGAAAGCGATCAAAAGCGCGAGAGGCGCGAAATTGATCAGCAGGGTGAACCAGTCGCCGTTCTTCACTTCCTTGTAGTTGTAAGCGACGCCCTTCTCCTGAAGCGATTTGGTGATGTCGGGAATCGCGGTATTGGCAATCGTCACGCCGCGGAACTTGCCGCCATCGCGGTATTCGCCCTGGAGTTCGGCGCTGTTGGGCGAGAGATAAATTGTGACGTCCTTGACGTTCCCCTGCTGCACTTTCTGGAGGAAGGCGTTGTAGCCCAGCTCTTCCTCGTGCGCGGACTGCCCGCCTGTCGAGGCCATCTTCCACAAGACCACCGCCAGCAGGATCATCAAGAGCCAAAACAAAATAGTGCGAACTGTAGAATTCACGGTCTTACCTCACCCTCTGGATACCCTTCGAGCACCCTGATGCCGGCCTCGGCCATTCGCGCGGGATGCCGCCCCGGCAAGCCCCACGTAAGGAAGATTCCGGTAAAGCCCGCTCCGGCCGCTCAGCCCATAGCCTACCCATTGTTTAGATGCAGCAGCGAAGCCGGTGTATGCAGGCTGCAAATTCACCTTGCGCGACTTGGGCTTATCGAAGAGGACGGCCAGGCGCAAGGAACGCGGCCCGCCTTCCTCCAGCCTCTTGAGCAGGAAATCCTGCGTTACTCCGGTATTCAAAATCGCATCCACCAGCAAAACGTCGCGGCCGCGCAACGAGGGCGGCGCGCTGAAAAATACCTCGCGGCGATCGTGGCCGCCCATGCTCACGTCGCGCATTTCCGAACGCACGAAGTGGCAAATCACCGGGCGCGAAATTTCGCGCACCAGATCGGCAGCGAACAAGAACGAATTCTCGAGGATCACGACGATATGCAGTGTCCGTCCCGCGTAGTCGCGCGAGATCGTGCGGCCCAACTGGCCCACCCGTGTCGAAAGACGCCGCCGCGAAAACGCTACTTTCATCGGCTCCTCAAAGGCGTTCTTCCTCGATCACCACTCCCATCCGCGTGCCCTCCCGGGCGCAAAAGTCCTCCGCGGGAGGCATTCCCCGGACCCAAATCACGTGCCCATCGCTTTCGAGCACGGGCCAGTGAGCGCGATCGCGGCTGGGAACCCGTCCAGCAAGAAACATCTGCTTCAATTTCCGGGTTTGGCGGCGGCCGCGGGGCCGATAGGCATCGCCGGGCTGCCAGTTCCGCAAAATTAATGGAGCGCGGAGCAGGTCAGCATCAAGGGCTCTGCCGTCTCTTTTAGTGTCGCTCGGCGCTGAGGGCCAGTCAATCACTTTCAGGCGCAGGCAGGTGCCAAGTTCGGGAATGGAAACAGTCGACGCGCCGTGCTCCGGCAGCTTCACCATATAGTGATACGCATTCGAAGGGCGGGTAGTTTCCGGAGCGGCGCTGGAAGCGCTTTTTGAGGGCGCCTTCGAGAAAACTAGGTCGCCAAAAACTCGGTCGGCGCCGATCCCGCCGGGCAATTCGACGCGCCGCCCGCTCAAACCTTCCGCGGCGAGATGAATGACTTGCTCGACGTGGCGGGAAGTGAGTTCGCGGCGATCGCCGCGCAGTTCTTCATAGAGGCGCCGGATCAGGCGCTCAGTGAGCGAGCGCGAACAAGACGAATTCGGATGGTCCAGATTCGCGAGCGGGCCAAGCGGCATGAGCAAATCGCAGACTTGAATCGTGAAGGCCTCGCCGGTCTTCTTTACGCGCGCGAGAAAGCGGTCTTCGACAAGCGATGCCCAAAAAGCTTCTTCTTCCCGCGCGAATCGCGCAAGGTCGCCGAGATGCGCGACGATGGCAGGTGAAAAATCGCGCTCCAGAAGCGGGAGTAATTGCTCCCGAATGCGCGCGCGCTGGCGGCGCTGGTCTGTGTTCGTCGAATCCTCGCGCCAGATTTGATCCCGTGCCCGCAGGTAGGCTCGTAGATCCTGGCGGCGCGTATCAAGAAGCGGCCTTACCAGCGGGCCGATGACCGGGTAAATCCCGGCAAGGCCGGTGAGCCCGGTCCCGCGGAGTAAATGGGCTAAGACCGTCTCGGCCTGGTCGTCCCCCGTATGCGCCACGGCGATGCGGTTCGCGCGGCGCTCACCAATCACGCGCTCGAAAAATCCATAGCGGAGGCGGCGTGCCGCGTCTTCGAGGTTCCAGCCGTGCTGCTTCGCGGCTGCCTCAACGTCCTCGCGAACGCAAATAAACTCGAGGCCGCTGGCGCGCGCAAGTTCAGCCGCGAACTCTGCGTCCGCCTTCGATTCTTCGCCGCGCAGGCAATGGTCGAAATGAAGAACGAGGAGAGTAATGCCCAATTCGCCGCGCAAAGTTTCAAGAAGCCGGAGGAGCGCGACGGAATCCGCTCCGCCGGAAACGGCAATGCCCACACGGTCGCCGGGTGCCATCATCCGCGCTTCGCGGATGGTTTCAAGGACGCGTTGTTCGAGCGTTGTGCCCATTGGCTCCGCGGCACATGCCGCAGGTTCAGGGTATTTCCATGGTAGCAGCAGGAATGGAAAGGGTCGAGGGTAGAGCGAGACGAGCAACTCTTCGTGGGGTGGACTAGGACCTGTCGCCCGCCTGCTGCGTGAGCAGGTCGCGGCTGTAGGAGATACGGCGGTCGAGCGCTACCGCGGCGAAATAAGAGCAGCTCCGGCGCTCCTGTTCGGTCCAGGCCGCCACGCTTGGAATCAGTGAGCGGCAAATTTGACCGAGAACATGCAGCAGGCCGTAGTAAGTACCCACGGCTCGAATCTCCGTCTGATCGTCGCCGCGTTCGGGGCAGAGGCGAACGAGCTGAACGATCCGCTGGAAATCATCCGCGGCGATTTCTTGGCTCGGTATACCCGTCACTTCTCGCACGCGATCAGACAACTGCACTTTGCGGCTGGACGCGAGAATGGAGCGCGAGTAGGAGACGAAAAATTGCAAGAACGTCGCCAGCGAGATCACGCAGATGAGGGCGGCAATCATCATCGGGCTCTGGCCACCAGTCGCGCCGTCGCCAATCGCGCGTCCTCAGGAACCTTCGTAAGCGTATAAGCCCATGCCAATGGGAGCCAGACTCCCATCACCGGGGGCACCCATCTGAACAAGTAGGATGAATCGGGGAAAAGATTTCTGAGTGCATAGGAACCGGCAGTTGCGCTGAAAGCGACGCCGAGGGCGAGAACGAGTTGGATCAGGCGAGTTCGAGTTTCACGTAACTTGAGGATCGCGCCCCAAAGCAAATACGTGAGAACCACGACGACGAAATTGATGTTCTGCTCAAGCTCCACAACGAACCGTGTGGTCATATGCTCTTGATTCTGGCGGACGACAATGTAGGAAAAGAACGCCGTAGCTGCGAGCAACAAGGCCGCAGCCCCGCGGATGTAGCGGCTCACCTTCATTTCCACGAAGACCTCTTGATAGAAGTGAATTATGACGAGGTACATCAAGATGCAGAGCAAACTATCAGAGTAATAATAGTAGTAAAAATAGCTCGGAGAGTTCAGTCCGTAAGTATGGATGAAATGGTATTGGCCCCAGGTGACCAGAGCCACAGCTAACATATAGATATTTAAGGGAATGTACCGCAGGAAGTCTTTACGAAATAGCGAGCACACAACCACATATGCTTCCAACAGGAAGCCTATAAGCCAGAGTCCGTAATCAACGGGGCCAAGCTGCATTCAACTGCACGCTTTTCCGAGGCCTGACCCTTAACCGCCTGATCCCTCGCGGAACCGACGCCGTTAGTTTCCCGGCGGGACCGGACCGCTTGAGATCAACCCGGGTGGAACCGGACCGCTCGAAATCAATCCCGGTGGAACCGGGCCGCTCGAGATTAGCCCCGGCGGAACCGGACCACTTGAGATCAACCCCGGCGGCACTGGGCCGCTGGAAATTGCCAGCGTTGCCTGAGGCGTTGTTAAAGCCTTTAGCCCCATAGCGCTGGAAAGAACCAGCAGAACCAGGACGGCCACCAACAACCACCTGTTCATGGACCCCTCCGAGTAGGAGAACTACGCGGTGGAGTCTATTGTGGTCTGGGGCCGTCAAGGGAGAAAATTCAAGGCGTGTGCCTAAACGGTACACACCCCTCCCTCTATGGCTCGGTCAGAGCCTCTCCGAATTGTCATCGGGAAGGTAGCGTCCCGGAGCCTAGGGAGTCAATGGAACGATGGTACTAGATTTTTCTGGCTGGGAATTGTGGGCTTAAGGGGGGGCGCGTGCGGGTGCCCGGATTGGGGCTGCTAAAAGTTTCAATTCGGTAGTGTCCTAAATTAGCCGAGAAGCGATTCTCGGCGGCATCCAGCCATGGGGCGCTCGGCGACAGGAAAGAGGGGAAAAGTTTGCGATTGAAAATTTGTAAGTGGCTTATTTTATGTGACATGGCTCGATATCTATTTGTTGGAATTCGCGATTGCCTGGACACTCGCGACATGCCCTATGAACCCGCTTTGAGCGGATCTAGGACATTACCTTCAATTCTCGTGTCTTGACACTGGCCAGAGGGAACCCTTAGCATCAGTGGTCGTTATTGTGCCGGCGTAGCTCAGTGGCAGAGCGAGGGTCTCATAATCCCTAGGCCGTGGGTTCGATTCCCCCCGCCGGCACCATCCCAACCTAGGACAAGACCTACCTCTCAACGATGTGGCCAGCAGACCGATCATTTCTTGAAGTCGCTTTCTAGAATTTCACGGCCGTTCGTGGACTGAATCGGGCGGGCATTCATGGGGTAGAGTTTTGCGAAGGCGGAGATCTGCGCCGACGAGACTTCAACGGGCGTTTTCAGGATGAAAAATTCCACGCCCTCGCCGCAAGGTGGAGTGGTGAGCGAACCCGCGTACTCATAGTAATTTTGATTCGCAGGAAGGATGTCTGCGACATTGATGGTCAAATTCGGGACTTCCACCTGCTTGCCTTCCTCCTTGGGCAGATTGGCCCAAAGCGTCTTGATGAATGGATTCTCCTTTCCAGCTTTCAGCAGGATACCAATGGCAGCGGCAGTGCCGTCTGGACGGACGTGGACGATGTGCATGACCATGGCGAAGCGCTTGCCGCCGATTTCCTCTTCGCTGGGCTTGTGGAAGTGGAATTGAATGAGGGGGTACTGCTTCCCACCGGCGGTGATGCTGCTTCCGGGCGCGTAGTTGATGACGATGGTATGGCCGTTGTTGAGGATTTTGAGCGGAGCCGACTTGTAATCGAATTGAATCGGTTGCAGTTCCGCCTTCTTCGCATTCACGATGTTGATGGGCGCCTGGCGCTTGCCTGTCTTGCAGGTGGCGAAGGAGGGATCGAGGTCCCCCCAGTGCTCGGGACCGTCCGGACCTGAATAGGACCAGTGGGGTTGCGCACCGTGTCCCTGAGCTGACGCAGTGTCGGCGCAAACGAGTGCGCTCAGGAACAAGGCGGCGAGAAGCGGGAACGCAGGTGCGAGCCGACCAGCCATAGGGACTCTCCTTAATCGAAGCAGCGCTGAAACCGCGCGGGAATTTACAACGGCAGCTAAGCTGGCGCAAGCGATACATGGAATTGACTGTGGAGGAAAGCGGGAGCACATTTAGGCAGCTTTCAAGGAGGTCGGCATGGCGACAAAGTGCGCGCATCTGGCGCTTGTGAAACCGGTAAAACCGAGTGCGAAAGGCTGCGAGGATTGCCTGAAAATCGGCGATACGTGGGTGCACCTGCGAATGTGCCTGCTGTGCGGGCACGTCGGGTGCTGCGACTCGTCGAAGAACAAGCACGCGACGAAGCATTTTCGTGCGACCCAACACCCCATCATGCGCTCAATCGAGCCGGGGGAATCCTGGAAATGGTGCTACGTGGACGAGCTAATGATGGAATAGGGAGCTCTCATGCGGCTAACCAGATGGTTCGCGGCGCTTTTCATTATCTTTGTGTTCGGTGCTATCGAGATTCGCGCGGGGGGACCGAGGCCTGCTGTCGGACCCGCTGCCGAGGATGCGCAACAGTTTGCAGCGCTCGGCGATTTCCAATTGCGCAGCGGCGCCGTGATTCATGATTTCCGACTGGGCTACCGCACGCTCGGGAAACTCAACGCCGAAAAGTCGAATGCAATTCTCTGGCCCACATGGCTCGGCGGCCGGACGGAAGATCTGCTGGGATTCATTGGGCCCGGCAAGGTGGTGGACAGCGGCAAGTATTTCGTGATCGTGGTGGATTCGATCGGCAATGGTGTTTCGACTTCTCCCTCGAATAGCGAGCGACAGCCGCTGTTGAATTTTCCGGAGTTCACGATCCGCGACATGGTGGAATCCGAGCGGCGGCTGGTGACGGAAGTGTTTCATCTCCCGCACCTGCGCGCCGTGATGGGCATTTCGATGGGCGGGATGCAGACATTTGAATGGGCGGTGGCTTATCCGGATTTCATGGACCTGGCGATTTCGCTGGCCGGGTCGCCACAGTCCACTTCGTTCGATAAGCTGCTCTGGACATCTGAGATTGAGGCCATCGAACTCGATCCCGTGTGGAACAACGGGCGTCCTACTGGGCCGCTTACGCTCGGATTCGCCGTATCCGAGGAAATTCAAAGCATGCATCTTTATTCCGCGCCCTATCGCGCCACTCATACTGGGCCGGTAGAATTCCCCGAATTTCTTGCAGAGCTGAAAAAGAATGCGAAGGGTGACGGCGGGACGGCTTGGAATCAGATTCGACAGCGCCAGGCCATCATCGCGCATGATATCCCCGCGGAATTCGGGGTCACGCTCGAGCAAGCTACGCAACGCGTCAGCGCAAAGATGCTGATGATGAATTCCCCGTATGATCTGATGGTGAATCCGATTCCTGCCCAGGAATTCGCGCGGGCCATGGGCGCCGCCCTCGTGACAGTCGATTCCACCTGTGGCCACGTGAGCTTCCTGTGCATGTCGGTCGGGCCGATTGTCGCGCAGTTCCTCTCTGATCCAACCTCGGTCCACAGCACGACATTACAGGATCCTGTTAACCACTAGTCGAGGCGTAGCCACGACATGTTTCTCCGCTGGGCCGTGCCCCAAGGGATTGCTCCGCAGTGAATGCTATACTCCGCGGCCAGAGAATAATTCCCCCTCCGTGACCCTCGAATGAAAGCCGATACGTTGGTGATCGTGAATCCGATGGCGGGCGGCGGGCGCGCGCTGCGAGCAGAGCCGCTTGTTGCAAGCTTTTTCGCTATGCAAAGGCGGAGCGTCCAATTTGTCCACTCGCGCGGGTCGGAAGATGTGCGCGAACTGGCGGCGAAAGCGGCCTCATCGGGATATCGTTATGTCGTGGCGCTAGGGGGAGATGGTGCCTTTCATCATGTCGTCGAGGGCGTCTACGGCACTGATGCGATCGCGGGTGTTTTCCCCGCGGGGAATGGAAACGATATCGCGAGGGATCTGGGGATTCCCGTAGATCCCGTGCGTGCGGCGGCTGCGTTTCTGCACGCGCGGGCACGGCCGGTGGATCTGGTCCGCGTGCGCTTCAGCGGCGGTCGGACGGTGCACTTTATCGGCGCCGGCGGAATGGGGCTCGATGCAGAAGCGGCGCACCTGGCGAATACGCGGTTCAAGAATTGGCCGGGAGTGGCGCGCTACCTGGCCGGCACGCTGTGGGCTTTTTCTCACGAGCCGGCGCTTGAGTTGCGCGCGGATATAGATGGCGTTCGCTGGGCCGGGCAGGTGCTCTTTGCAGCGGTGGCCAATGCGACGAGCTATGGGTCGGGCGTGAAAATCGCACCGGAAGCGAAGATGGACGATGGGTGGATCGAGGTGGTGCTGGTGGAGGAGGTCTCATGGACGCGGCTCATCGAAGCCATACCGATTCTGTTGACTTCCGGTGATCTTCAATATGAGGAAGTGCACCGCTTCCGGTGCCGTCGCGTGCATTTGCAAGCGGACCGGCCCGCGAAGGTTCATGGCGATGGCGAGTTGCTGGGAGAATCGCCGGCTGAATTCGAAATCATCCCGGGCGCGATTCGGGTAATGGCGCCGGGGCGCGTTGAGTGAGGATTTCCGGGGCGGAAACGGGAGCAATAAGATGAAAGCGATGGAAACGACGACGCGAGAGCTTTTGGAGCAGGCCGCGAGCCGCGGCATTCGCTACCTGGAAAATCTCGATGCGCGTGGCGTTTTTCCCAGCCAGGAAGCGCTGCGACGGCTGGCGGAATTAGGAGGCCCGCTTCAAACGGAGCCGATGGACGCGGTGGCGGTGTTGGCCGTGCTCGATGAGATCGGATCGGCGGCAACAGTGGCATCGACGGGACAACGGTACTTTGGATTCGTGACCGGCGGGGCGCTGCCGGCGACGGTGGCAGCGAACTGGCTCGCAAGTACATGGGACCAAAACGCAGGGCTGGAAGTGCAATCGCCGGTGAGCGCGGCTCTTGAGGAGATTGCGCGTGGCTGGCTGCTGGAAATTTTGAGTCTGCCACAAGGAACGGGCGTGGGATTTGTGACCGGCGCAACGATGGCGAATTTCACAGCGCTGGCAGCAGCGCGGCACAACGTGCTCGAGCACGCGGGATGGGATGCAGAAGCGGATGGATTATTCGGCGCGCCGGCCGTGACGGTGATTGTGGGCGACGAGGTACATGTAAGCGTATTGAAGGCGCTGATGATGCTGGGACTGGGCCGTGATCGAATCGTGCGCGTGCCGACGGACGAGCAGGGCCGCATGCGTGTGGACGCATTGCCCAAAATTGCCGGGGCGACCATTGTGTGCATGCAGGCAGGAAATGTGAATTCGGGCGCGTTCGACCCGGCGGCAGAGATTTGCGGGGCGGCCCACGACGCGGGAGCCTGGGTACACGTGGACGGAGCGTTTGGGATGTGGGCTGCGGCGGCACCGAGACACGCGCACCTGGTCCGCGGATTGGCGGAAGCGGATTCCTGGGCCACGGACGCGCACAAGTGGCTCAACGTGCCCTACGACTGCGGAATCGCCTTTGTGCGCGAGGCACGGCACTTGCAGGCGGCCATGTCCGTGAATGCGGCCTATCTGATGCGGGGAGAAAAGCGCGAGCCATGCCAATTTACGCCGGAGATGTCGCGACGGGCGCGCGGCGTGGAGGTCTGGGCAGCGCTCCGATCACTCGGCCGGCGCAAGCTTGGGGAGATGATCGAACGCAACTGCCGCGGGGCGGCACGATTTGCGGAAGGGCTCAAGGCCGCGGGATACGAGATCCTCAACGAGGTGACGCTTAACCAGGTGCTTGTGTCGTTCGGCAGCGACGCGAGGACGAGAAGCGTGATTGCCGCGTTGCAAGAGGATGGCACGTGCTGGTGCGGCGGAACGGTTTGGCACGGGCGCGCCGCCATGCGCATCAGCGTCTCTTCGTGGGCTACGACGGAAGAGGACGTGGGGAGAAGCCTGGAAGCGATGATTCGAGTGGCGGGGAGCGAGACCGCTGACCGGTTCTAGCTGGCGGGTTTCTTGCGCGAAAGTTTCAGCATCACTTCGATATCACGGCGGGAATCGTAATTGGAAATCGTGCGGGTGGGTGATGCGAAGCCGTCGTGCTCCGCGTGGATTTCATAATCTACGTTGGGATCCAGGCCGCTAAAACGGTAATTGCCGGAATCGTCGGCGATGTAGGTTTTCACGGCTTGAGACTTCAGGTTTTTCAAGTATACGACGCCCGACGCGACGGGATTTTCATCTTTATCGAGAACGCTGCCGTGCACGGTGCGGAGCTGGGCCTCGGTTCTTTTCTGGTCTTTGGATTGCGCGTGCGCGGGAAATGCTACGGCCAGGCATAGGGCGAGCCAGAGAATCGTCCGAAAGTACCACCGAATCTTCACTAAAATTCCTCCGGGCCGCTACGGGGGTGAGTGCTGCGCGGCCGCACGTGGCTTTGCGAGGCGTGCCACACTCTCGCGTGGCGGCTTCCGGCCCAGTCTGTCAGATGGCGCACGGAAGCGAGAACATGAGGGAAAGGGAGTGAGCGAGGGTCATTCGGCTTCTTCTTCCTCCTCTTCCTTCTCTTCCTTTTCCTCTTTCACGCTCGCCTCTTCGTCTTCTTCCTCTTCCTCATCCTCGTCGTCTTCGGAGATGACGATGAGGTGGACCGGGTGCGTCTGGGTGACTTCCAACTCGACGTCGCACTCCGGGCAACTGAGAATCTCGCCCTCCTCGACCTCGTCTTCATCCAAATCAATCTCGGCGTCGCACTCCGGACACTTCGTCACGGGGATTACCTCCTTCCTGGGACGAACTCAAACAGGCGGGCGTATTATATACCGCCAGTGTCAAGCTTTTCTGCGGAGGGAGTGTAAAGGTGACGGGCAGCCGCGAATATCCGGAGCGACCGGTGGTGGGAGTGGGCGGGGTGATCATCGCGGACGGGCGCACGCTCTTGATCCGGCGCGGGAATGCGCCGCTCCAAGGCGAATGGTCCATTCCCGGCGGAACGCTCGAGGTGGGAGAGACGATTGCCGAAGGGGTGCGGCGCGAGTTGGCGGAGGAGACGGGAATCGAGGTGCGCGTGCTCGAATTGATCGAAGTTTTCGAGCGGATTTTTTCTGAGGAGGATGGGCGCGCGAAATATCACTTCGTAATTTTGGATTATCTGTGTGAAGCCGCCGGCGGCAATGCGCGAGCAGGCAGCGACGTAACCGACGTGGCGTGGGCCGTGGAGCCGGAATTGGAAAAATATTCGCTGACGCCCACCGCGACGAGAGTAATCAAGAAAGCGTTTCAAATGGCGCGCGAGCGCAACGGCGGTCCGAATCAGACGCGATGATAGGAGTTAACTCGCGGCGGCTTCCGGAAGGCGGCCGAAGCGGCGCTCCCTGCCGAGGAAATCCTCGACGGCCGCGGCGAGATCGGCAGCTTCGAATTCCGGCCACATGCGCGGCGTGAAGAGCAATTCCGCGTAGGCGCATTCCCACAGCATGAAATCGCTCAAGCGGTGTTCGCCGCCCGTGCGGATGAGAAGATCGACGTCTGCGACAGGGCCGCCGGTGTGCGTGACGTCGCCCAGGCGGCGAGCAAATTCGCGTTGGGTGATTTCCAGGCTTGAGAGCATCCAGCAGGCGGCGCGAAGAATGGCTTCTCGCGAGGAATAATCGAGGGCGATACGCAAATCCAGGGCGCGGCCGCTCGCTGTGAGGTGCTCGGCGAATTCGATGGCGTCCAAAAGCGCGGGCGGGATGCGATCGCGCCGGCCCACCACGCGCAAGCGGACACCCTCGGCGGCGCAGGCCGGTGCATCGGTGCGCAGGAAATCTTCCAGCAGATTGAACAAGGAGGCCACTTCGCCGGCCGGGCGGCCCCAGTTGTCGGAGGAAAACGCATACAGCGTGAGCGTGCCGATGCCGAGCGCGGGCGCGGCACGAACGACGCGGCGCACAGAGGCAACACCGGCGCGATGCCCTTCCGAGCGAGCGAGTCCGCGCAAGGCGGCCCAACGGCCATTGCCGTCCAGGAGTATTGCGACGTGGAGCTTCGATTGCGAGAACGGGATTAAAGTACTTTTGTTCATAGAGTGCAGGGGCAAAAAATTTTTCTCCTTCTAGAACCGCTCCAGCTTTCCGCTGCGGACCGTTTTCATCAAGTCGATTGACGCCTACTCAAATTAAAGCTGCGTTTCAGAAGCGAGAAAATTGCGACAGATACGGAACGCTCCGACGAAGCTAGCCTTCGCGCGTGGCTCGGATCAGCGCTTCCATGTGATCCAGATATTTCTCGAGTGCGCGCCGACCGGCGGAGGCTAAGCGGTATTCGGTCTTTGGGAGTCTGCCGGCAAAAGACTTTGTGCAGGTAACGTACCCGGCATCCTCAAGTTTCCGGGCGTGAACGCTCAGATTGCCGTCGGTGGCGCCGAGAAGTTGCTTGAGTTCGTTGAAAGTAAGCGAAGGATTCACGGCGAGCGCGCTGACGATGGCGAGCCGCGTGCGTTCATGAATCAGGCGGTCAAAATTGGCCGCCGCCGCCATTTCCGCCGGATGCGTGCCTGGCGCACCGCGTTTTGTTTTTTCCTCCCGCGCCGTCCGGAAAGCTCCCATTTTAGCCGCCATATCTCCTCGCAATCACCGCGCCGAACAGAATGTGAAATCCGCCGAATCCCACGGCCAAAAACGCATTGCCCCAATTCCACGGACAAAACAATGCCACTGTGCCCAGTACGATGAAGCACAGCCCCATCAACGGCACGATGCGGATTGAAAACGCGCCGCCGGTGACGACGCC
>Ga0187802_10000031_pt1 | contig 28262 bp, 27 predicted proteins | sample NC_wetland_sal_i_FD_130584 | JGI IMG/M metagenome (GOLD analysis project Ga0187802, IMG submission 130584) | Wetland sediment microbial communities from Neuse River Estuary, North Carolina, USA - Control_2 | ecosystem: Environmental > Aquatic > Freshwater > Wetlands > Sediment | place: USA... | reverse complement strand
CTCACTGTCGAAGCCGACAATGAAACCTGCAGTTACGTAGAGCCCAGCCGCGTAAATCCTATGCACGCTCTCGGCAATGTCCCGCCGCGTATTCTGTTTTTTGCGCATCGCGATTAGCGTACTTGTGTCGGGGCTCTCGATTCCAACGAACACCCCGATGAAATTGGCCTGATTTAACAGCTTCATTAAATCCGCATCGTCGGCCAGATTAAGCGACGCCTCGGTCGTGAACTCGAATGGATAGTCGTGTTGTTCGAGCCACGTCTTTAGTTCAGGCAGGAATGCCTTGACCGCCTTCTTGTTGCCGATGAGATTATCGTCGACGAAATCGATATGACCGCGGTAACCGAGACGATAGAGCGTGTCCAGCTCGTGCAACATTTGGGCGTTGGTCTTAGCGCGAGGAACCCGCCCGTAGAGTTCGATAATGTCGCAGAACTCGCAGGTGAATGGGCAGCCACGCGAAAACTGCACTCCGATGTAAAGATAATGCTCGACTTTCAATAGGTCGAACCGGGGGACTGGACTCTTGGTCACGTCGATTTTGAATTTTTCGGCCTCGAATACTCCCTCCCTTGCGCCTGCCTCCCACGCTGAGATGAATTTGTCGATGATGCCCTCGGCTTCGCCGAGAACCTGAAAATTTGCTTTGCTGTAAAGGTGAGGAACGGAGGTCACGCCGGGCCCGCCGACGACAACCGGCTTGCCCCGCGCACGGCACAGTTCGATGACTTCGATGGTGTCGAAATATTGCGGCAGCATGCCGCCGGTCATGACCAAATCGGCCCACTCAAGATCGCCGTCGGCCAACGCCTCAGTGTTTCGATCGACCAGTCGGATGGTCCATGTATTTGGCAGCAGGGCTGCTACGGTGATAAGGCCGAGCGGCGTCGTCGGGTAACGCGCGTTGAATAGTTCACAGGCCGCGGCAAAATTCCAAAACGTACCCGCCCCAAAGCGCGGATAGATCATGAGGACATTGCACGGACGCGCTGACGACATGAGCCCTCACGGCACGGTTCACGCCATGCCTGCTACCCCGATGCACTATCGGCAGATATCCGCTTCCGATATTCCTCGGAAGGCGGTCTCCAGATGACCATATTGATCTTCTTTGCCATAGGAAAGCCAATTGTGAAGTTCTGGATTAGTGCTTCTGGGCCTGGACGAGATATCCGTAGATCGTCTTTTCGCCCAATGCCTTGCACGCTTCGAGGCGATGCAACCCGTGTACGAGGACGAAGCGATCACCGTCACGCCGAACCAGGATGGGCGCTTGCTGTCCGACTTCTAAGATACTTCGCGCAATCTCTTGGACGGTCTCCGGTTTGAGCGTTGCTCGGCGCTTTATCGGCACGTAGATGTTTGCGATCGCAAATTTTTCTCGCCTCATCATGGCATGTCTCCACCGAATCGACACGGCGGTCTCAGCCCCGCTGGACGGCAAGTGCCGTCGGCAGGCACAATAACACGCCAAATAGCGTTGCGTTCGGCTGGGGTACCGTCAGCGGCTCCGTCGTTGCACGCGCCGCGTGCGGCGCACACCCCTCTGACCGAAAGGGCAAAAGCCATGCAAGTTCCATCAATTCTGGTGGGCGAGTCGCGGACTCGTCTCCTGCAAGGAATCGCTATCGGCGCGGTTGCGTCGATGGTGATAGGGTTTTCTTGGGGCGGCTGGATGACTGGCGGCACCGCCATCAAACTTGCGGATGAGCGGGCTAACAGCGCCGTCGTAGCGGCCCTCGCGCCGATCTGCGTGGAGAAATTCCTGCAGAACAGTGATGCGAAAGCGAACCTGGCAGTCCTGCAAAAGATTTCTTCGAACTGGGAACAAGGCCAATACTTGGAGAAGGGCGGCTGGGCGACACAGCCAGGAGCTAGTTCCCCCGACTACCACTTAGCCAGGGCGTGTGCAGAGAAGTTGGTCCAAGTCAAAACGTCAGGCCAATGAAGTGCCAAATGGCCGGTGCGGGCACCGGTGCAAAGGAAGCAACCACGACGATTCCGGCCGCTTTCGTGCCAGGGTTCTGGGTGCGCGACTTGGTCCGCCGCCAGCGTTATGGCGGTGCGGGTCAAGGCTCATTATGTCCAGCGCTTTATCTCCAAGGCTTTTTTCCGTGCGATTAGTGCCTATATGTTTCTTAACACCTGACCGACATAAGCAAGCGATCAACCCCAGGAGGATCGCAATGTGGTTGCGACCGGGTTGTCACACGGGAAAAATTCATGACACCAGATCAGGCCCGACAACGGGCAGAAAAGAGTTTCAGACAAGAAGAGCGCGCGCGGGAGGCTAAAAAAGCAATGGCGGAATATGAGGCTCAAGCTGCCGCCATTCGTAAAAAGACCGCGCATTTGAAGGCGCTTCGTTTGGCCAAGGAAGCCCAGGGTTCGGTTTCCGAACCGGTCGCCAAGTTGCGATCGGGTGGCCGCTCTGTTGGCTCGCCGTCGCGCGGCTGAAGTGATCTTCGACACGTTCCCGACAGGGAGACCAAAGAGCTGCGGGCCACGGGAGAGATGATTGCGCGGTTACTTGGCTGTGCGATTTGTTCAAAGGAACCTTACCGTGAGACAAATACTGTACAAATGAACGCATGAGGCGCTCAGTACAAAGAAACGCATGAGGCGGTGATGATCTCCCAGGCACCTTTGCTTTGGGGCATCCGGGAGACAGTCATGGCAAGCAATATCAAGACGCCTCCCGAACAGCGCACGCCAGTCGCGCCGCAGAAACGGGAATCGGATATCCGGGATCTGCCGTGGCTCGAATTTTCCGACGTGGCTGTCAAGAAGCTGATCCGTAGCGCCAAGAAGCACGGCTACGTCACCCTCGCTCAGATCAACGGCGTGCTGCCCTCAAACGAGACCAGTTCGCCGCAGCTCAAGAGTATCCTGTCGATTTTCGGAGAAATGGGCGTCAACGTGGTCGAGACCAATAAGGTTGAGGAAGAGGTGCCAACTCGCGCGGATTCGGAAGAGGTAGCCGAAGGCGAGGAGCTAGTCGAAGTCCGGCAGTGGTCAGTTTCGGCCAAGCCTAAGGCCAAGGGGCCGGCCGAGCGCACCGACGATCCAGTGCGCATGTATCTGCGCGAAATGGGTTCGGTGGAACTTCTTTCGCGCGAAGGTGAGATCGCCATCGCCAAGCGCATCGAGGCCGGCCGCGAAATAATAATCGCGGGCCTGTGCGAGAGCCCGCTTACCTTCCAGGCCATCATTATCTGGCGTGATGAGCTCAACGAGGGCAAGGTTCTCCTGCGCGACATCATCGACCTCGACGCGACCTATGGCGGCCCCGATGCGAAGGCCATGCCGATGGTTGCCCCCGACGACCAGTTGACTGCCGGCATCGCCGCCCCGAACCAAGCCGGGCGGCCGCCTGCGCTGCAGGCGCCGACCATTGCGCCGGTGTTCGCGACCCCGCTCAAGCCCGCCGGAGAACGCAGCGACGGCCGGGAAACGGCAACCGAGAGTATGAATGGCGAGAGCAACCTCGATGATGACGAGATGGAAACTTGGCTCTCGGTCGCGGCGATCGAGGCAGAACTCAAGCCCAAGGTGGTCGCGACATTCGACACTATCGCCGGCGCCTACCGGCGGCTTCGCCGTTTGCAGGATCAGGACATCCAGTCCCGGCTCAAACGCCAATCGCTTTCTCCGGCGCAGGAGCGCAAGTATAAAAAGCTTAAGAACGAGATCATCGGCGAGGTGAAATCGCTACGGCTGAACCGAGCGCGCATCGACGCGCTGGTTGATCAACTCTACGACATCAACAAGCGGCTGGTCGGTCACGAAGGCCGCTTGATGCGGCTTGCCGAGAGCTACGGTGTCGTTCGGGACGACTTCCTCAAGAACTATCTGGGCTCCGAGCTTGACCCGCTCTGGCTCAACCGCGTGTCGAAGTTCTCCGCAAACGGCTGGAAGAAATTCGTCGCCAAGGACCAGGACAAGATCAAGCAGCACCGCCAGGACATACACACGCTCGCGAGCGAGACCGGGCTCGAGATCGGCGAGTTCCGCAAGATCGTGCAAATGGTGCAACGCGGCGAGCGCGAAGCGTGCCAGGCAAAGAAGGAGATGGTGGAGGCCAATCTGCGCCTCGTCATTTCGATTGCCAAGAAGTACATCAACCGCGGCCTGCAGTTCCTCGACTTGATCCAGGAAGGCAACATCGGTCTGATGAAGGCGGTCGACAAATTCGAGTATCGACGCGGATACAAGTTTGCGACCTATGCGACCTGGTGGGTCCGGCAGGCAGTCACTCGCTCCCTCGCCGACCAGTCGCGCACCATCCGTGTGCCTGTTCACATGAGCGACGCCATCAACAAAGTGGTGCGCACAAGCCGGCGGATGCTCAACAAGGTCGGCCGTGAACCTATGCCTGAGGAGATCGCCGAGAAGCTACATATGCCGCTCGACAAAGTGAGGACGATTCTGAAAATCGCCAAAGAACCGCTCTCACTTGAAACACCGATCGGCGACGAAGGCGACTCTCACCTCGGCGATCTAATCGAAGACAAGAACGCGATCCTGCCGATCGACGCCGCGATCCAATCAAACCTGCGCGAGACCACGACGCGCGTACTGGCGTCACTGACGCCACGCGAGGAGCGCATCGTGCGCATGCGCTTTGGCCTCGGCATGAATAGCGATCACACGCTGGAGGAAGTAGGCCAACAATTTTCAGTAACGCGCGAGCGAATTCGGCAGATCGAGGCTAAGGCACTGCGGAAACTCAAACATCCGAGTCGATCGAGCATGCTCAGGAGCTTCCTTGATCGCTGATGCTCCGGGGGGACTAAGCCCCTTTAAAAAACCCATGGCCGACCCGAAATGCCATCCTTGCCCTCCCCCTACCTTAGCAAAGTCGTATGGATTCGACTGGCCGCCAGCTTTTCGTCTGAAGGCCCCTGTGATCACCGAACCAACGTCAATGACATCCAGCGTATAGCGTGTGATGTCGACATTATTACGTGATAGGGTTTCCGCATGATCGATCACGCCGACTTTTCCGTTGTGGTAAAGAACAGAGCGTCGCCACCAAAACCGTGGCGATGGGAGATCTATCGGGCCGGCAGAAAGAGCCCGATCAAGCAATCCGAGATTTTTTTCGAATCGGTGGCTGAGGCCAACAGCGCCGGGAAACTGGCATTAAGGCAGCTATTGAGTGAATACCCGGACTGAGAACGCGCGCCATTAGGCGTTGCATATCAATTTCCATCAAAGGCGATTTCTGATCCGACGCGGCGTGCCGTTCGGTCCTGTGATAGCGCGTTAATTTTCACCTAAAAGTCGCTTGAAATCGGCGAGCACGGCGGCAATTAGCTTCTGTCGCCGCGGATCGTGCGCCGTGAGCGATGCCGAAAAAAGATTGAGGAGGTACCGGGCCTTTTCGGCCGCTTCATGCCAATTCAGCGCCGGCGCGGCCAGCAAATGGGCCTCGAGTTCCTCCTGCCGCCGTCGCAGTTCTTTTTCGTTCACCTCCACATCCGCCAACAGCCTGCGAAGTTCGGTAGCTTTTTGCGCGGCCATGCCACGATGCTGGTCGAGGTCAATTGGCTTGTCGGTCATGATCGCGCTTCACCACGAACGAGCGTATATTTTGCGTCTTTTACAGTAGGCGGATCTCGGGCCTCGCGAATAAGAATTGTCTGAACGCGCATTATTCAAACGATGGCATGAATATAAAGTCAAAAAGCAGCGTTACCAGTGGGGTAGCGAGATATTCTTATCAGCGCGCACTGAAGATCCGTGCGCGGTTACCGTACCTACCGAAAAGCGGCGACATGTAGCCACCGGCGGAGGCTGCTTGACGGGGCACATCTGAAACATGCAGACGGTTGCGGATTAGGTCCGGCAGTGCGCGTCAAACGCGGACACGGTTTCATCCTCCTGCGCTGAAGCCTCCTCATTGATCACATAAGCATGTGGGATCGCTTGTGGGTTAGCAATGGTCTCCTACGCAATCACATTGAAATTACTATTATTTTTTGAGAAATTGGCGGACACCCCTTCCGCCAATTGCCTTTGCCGTTATTAGATCGAATGATGGGAAGATTCACCCGACGGAAATGGCATCGCGGTAATCGGAGCGGCGATGTTGCCGCAGCAGCTCCTGAATGCACAACAAGCGCCCACGCCGATCATTGGCGTTCTGGATAGTGCGGCTGCGACGGCCTTAAAGCTTTCGACCTTTTACGAAGGATTGAAGGTTGAAGGCTTTTCCAGAAACCAAAACCTGACAGTCGAATACCATTCGGCGGAAAGCGATTATGCCCGATTGCCTGAGCTTGCAGCCGACCTGGTCAATCGCCGAGTTACATTGATAACCGCCTTCGGTAGTCCAGCCGCGCTAGCCGCCAAAGCCGCGACCACAAACATCCCGATCGTGTTTGCGGTCAGTGCAAATCCAATCGAGATCGGACTTGTCGCTAGCCTCAACCATCCTGGCACGAACGTGACCGGCGTGGCCGGCATGGTCGTCGGGCGAGAACAGAAGCGTTTGGACTTGCTGCACGCGGCGGTCCCAGCTGCAGCTGTACTTGGATTTCTTCTTAATCCTCAGAATTCAAACCGGGACGCACAAATCAACGATGCGCTTGCATCCGCTCAGAAAATTGGCGTCCCGATAGAGCTCGTCCGGGCGAGTACAGGACGTGACTTTAGCAATGTGTTTGCTGAGCTGGCTCAATCGCAAGCAGGAGGCCTCGTCATCGCTGACGATGAATTTTTTCTCAGCGCTAGTGCTGATCTTGGCTCGTCAGCGGCCCGACACAGCATTCCAGCGGTCTTCCAGGGAACTGCTTTTACCGCTGCCGGCGGTCTGATGAGCTACGGCAGTAGACTCACGGAGCTGTATCACCAGGCCGGCGCCTATAGCGGTTTGGTTCTGGCCGGTGCCGCTCCGGCCGACCTGCCGATCTATCAATCAACTGCGGTCGAAATGGTCGTCAACCTCAGAAGCGCCAAATCTCTCGGCATCGCCTTGCCGCAATCAATCGTTGATCAGGCCACCACGCTGATCAGATGAACAGGGGCGTTTTCGTTCATAACGGAAACGGATCCGACAGCTCGCGGGGAAGGACGCTATGACCGCGAGTGAACCGCTCATTCATAGCCCCGCTTGCCTTCGATCGCCGCCACGTAACGCGCGACGGAGGCTTCCAGGACAGCTTTGCCGTCCTTGGCGATAACGCGATCGAAATAGTGGCCATAGATGGTCTCGAACGCGAACGGCTTCAGTGCTGCACCGATTTTATTAACAGCGCGCGCCGATAGGGGAATGAAATTCGGATAGCTCCGCATGAATGACAGCCATTTGCGATCGGTTGCCACGGTAAGAATATCGCCGGCGCAAACGATCCCGCGGCCCCCTGCCCCACTCGCCCAGTGCAGAACCGCGCCTCCTTCAAAATGACCCCCGCAACGGACCAACGTGACCCCATCCCACAGGGTCTTGGTTTCGCCGTCCCATAGCTCGACCGCAGGATCGCTCCGCATGATCCACTGCTTGTCGGCTGAATGCAGGTGAATGCGCGCCGTGAAGGCACGCGCCCATTCCACCATCGTCGTATAGAAATGCGGATGCGAGATCGCGATAGCATCGATGCCACCGAGTCCTTCGACCATCGTCACGGTCGCGTCATCAAGCGGGGCGATGCAGTCCCACAAGATATTGCCGTTTTCCGTGCGCACGAGCAGCGCGCGTTGCCCAATGGCGAATGCAGGCGTCGAGCCGATGCCGATGATACCCTTTTCGTATTCGTGGAACGTGTTGGTGTGGCTTTGCTGGAGTGCGTTAAGCGTAGTCCACGTTTGCCCTCGCGGGGGGATGTATTGCCGCTCTTCTTCACAGATCACGCAATGAGTGGGCGGCTGCTCGCTCTCGGCATGCTGCGTGCCACAGGCGGTGCAAATGTAGAAGGCCATCAGTCCGGATTCCTTTGGTTCGGCTGGCCCTTGATCAGGGCACGCAGGAACTGAACTACAACCACGCCGACGACTATTAAGGTGATCCCTGCCGTGCCCCGCGCTCAGCCATTCAAGCGTGGTTTGCGCCGCAATGCGAGCCTTTGCAAACGTTGAAGCGATGATCGCGGTCAAATGTCGCCCGCTTTACATTAGCCGCTCGTATCATTTACAGCTTTGATTGACCGGATATGGCGGGCTTTGGGCGAGCTGGAGCCAATGCACAGCGGACGACGGTGCACGCTGACGAATAGCACGGCGGTCGCGAGAGCGCTCGCTGTCATTGTAGCGATCTTGGCGCTTCCGTGTTCATCAGCAAATGCGATGCAGCCTCCCGCTGACCACTGTCGCGCTGCTTCCAAGATCGAATATGACAGCGCCAAAAAGCAATTTCTGCTGCGCAACAGATTTGGCGCTTATGTCAGAACCGGGCGTATATGGCGCCGGCATTATTGGTATTGTCAGCTATAGATTCAACGTTCGAATCGTTCCAACAAAGCAATTATGACAAGCAACACGCATACAAGATTCGTGTCCGCTCCAATGAGCATGCCGAGCAACGCCAATTCAAAATGCAACGATAGTGATTAACCCGCCTCTGCGCCCGACGCGTCTCGCAGCAGTTATCTACGGGGAATCTGGCGTTTGCATTCTGTGAAATGAGCGAACAAACAGGGAGTGCAAACGAAACAAAGCATCCACGACCAAGGCCGTGGTGAAGTGGAAGGCTTAATAGCTTCACAGCTCCGATGTACAAAATCGGGCGCTCTTTTTAATCTTCGCTCCCTGTCCTTTGGCCGGCGCTTGCGGCGTTTCCGTCGAGACACGCGCGACATCGTACAAGCCTCGGTAGCACAACGCGACAGGCGTCTTTCGCCGTGCGACCCATTTTCGTGGGGCGGGAGTTGGAATTATGATGACGCATGGACCTGCAGGGAAAAATCGTATTGGTGACCGGCGCTTCAAGCGGCATCGGCAAGACAATCGCCATTGCTTTCGCCCAGAAACGTGCGCATGTGCTCGTGCACTATGGAAAGAATAAAGTTGGCGCGCAGGAGACGCTCAGGGAGGTTGAAAGGGTTTCAAGCGGACGACTCTGCCAAGCCGATCTTATGGATTCCGGCGCGATAAAATCGCTATTTAATGAAATCAAACGAACAACGTCGACCGTTGATGTACTGATCAACAATGCCGGCGAATCACGGCCCGGGGACCTCAACGAAGACTCAATCTGGGAGTACGAGTATAAAAATATTCTGCTCTCGGCGATGCGTACGAGTGCGGAATTTGTCTCGATGCCATCGTCATACTTGCGCAAAATCGTAAATATCACTTCGATTTATGGAAATCCCACTACTGGCGATCCGGAATATCTGCAGTACTCCGCATTCAAAGCCGCACTGACTAATGTCACCGCAACGCTGAGCAAATCGGTTGCTCCGCAGATCCTCGTCAACGCGGTTGCGCCCGGCTACACCGAAACGCCGGCTTGGGCGGGCGCGTCAAACGAGAGCAAAGAGGCTTGCGCGCGGGCTACATTGATCGGACGCTTTGTCCGACCCGAAGAGGTCGCTCACGCTGTGATCTTTATTGCCGAAAACGACGCGCTAGCCGGACAAGTGCTCACGCTTGACGGCGGGACATCACTCAAAGGAATCGCGTGAGAGGCTTGCGGGATCCGGCAACGACTGTGGCGATCGTTCCTTTTTTGTGGTTCGAACCGTCAAGTTCGGCGCCGTTGTGCTGTCTCGGCATAACCGTCCGCGTGCGCAGCCGGGATAAGCGAGCGGCAAATTGGCTCCGGCTCGCCGAACAGCTGGCGAGTCACGCCACCAGCCGAGACACGCACGCGGCGAGTTTGCCGTCCGGACTGGCGAGTTCTTCCAGAATTGAAAAATGATCGTGTCCAATGAGCGGCATCTGGTCGGACGGCAGTCCCACTTCCTTGCGAGCGGAATGATAGTCGCGCGACTGTCGTTGCAATTCTGGCAATTCGCCGGTGCCGAACGCGATTACCAGTGGCGGAGAGGACACGGGCAGCTGCCGGATCGGGCTCAGCGCGATTTGCTCCTCCAACGAAAGCTGAAGTTTTTCGTTCAAATAATTAAGCCGGCATGGTTCTAGGTCGAAAATGCCGCTGATGGCGAGCCCGGCATCCGCCTCGGCAAAAGCGGCGGCAGTCAAGTGCCCGCCGGCTGACCAGCCGGATAACAGGATTTTTTTCGCCGCGATGCCGAGCCGCGGCCCGTCCAGGCGGAGCCACCGAACCGCCCCTCGTACCTCGCCGACGATATCGGTCAACGTTGCTTCAGGGGCGAGCGTGTAGCCGACCAGCGCGGCATCAAAGCCGTTTGCCAGCGCGCCCTCTGCCATGCAGGCGAATATTTCCTTTGAGTTTCGCTGCCAATAGCCGCCGTGAATAAACACGAACAAGGGGGCTTGTGCGCGGCCGCATTGAAAAACATCAATCCGGTTTCGCGGCCGCGGCCCGTATTGCAAATCCAGCAAAGCACCAGGCCGTGACCGGGTCCGCGCGCTGCGTGCGGACCATTCGGCAAGCTTTTCAGCACTGTTCTTGACTGCTGCGCTGTTGTTGTAGGCGGCATCCAACTCGCCGCGCGTCATGCCTCGCCAGATGATCGAACCCATGAAAGATCCGAAGCGCGATTGGCGTTCACCCGTCAAGCCGCCTTGCGAGGCTGATGGCTGTGCAATTTCAGCGCCAGCTGACGGCGTATTTCATTGAAATCCGGCGCCACCACGTCGCGCGGTCTCGGTAGCGACACGGTGGCCTCACTTTCGATGCGGCCGGGGCCCGGCGACATGACGACAATTCGATCGGCTAGAAAAACGGCCTCCTCGATCGAATGCGTGACGAACAAAACGGTGAGACCGCTGCGCTCCCAGATTTCCAGCAGTTCATCTTGGAGGTGCTCACGTGTCATTGCGTCGAGCGCGCCGAATGGTTCGTCCATCAGGACGATTTTGGCATCGTTGGCGAGGACCCGCGCGATGGCGACCCGTTGTTTCATGCCGCCCGACAATTGATGCGGATAAGCATCAGCGAACCGTTGCAGCCCGACGAGCCCAAGAAATCGATCAACCGTGCCGTCCACCTCCTCTTTCGGCCGCTGTCGTGAGATCGGGCCAAAAGCAATATTGCGGCGCACCGTGAGCCACGGAAACAGAGCGTAATCCTGGAACACCATGCCGCGCTCCGGTCCGGGCCCAGTGATCGGTGCGCCTGACATCAACGCCTGCCCGCGCGTGGTTGTCTCGAAACCCGCTACTATCCGTAGCAAGGTCGATTTTCCGCATCCCGAGGCTCCGATCAGGCAGACGAATTCGCCGCTGCTGACCCGCAGATGAGCGTCGCGCAGCGCTTCGACGCGCCGGCCAGGCAGCGCGAATTCTTTGCACACCCCGCGTAATTCCAGGAGCGGACCGCTTAAGTCAGGCAAAGTTTGGACTCCATCGCAAGAGCCGTTTCCCAAGTAGCAAGACCACGCGGTCGGAAATAAATCCGGCAATGCCGATGACGATCATGCCGCAAATCACGATCTCCGTTCGCGATAGTTGACGTGCCTCCATGATGATCGCACCTAGACCGGTCGGTACGCCGGTCATCTCGCCGACGACGATCACAACCCAGGCAAAACCAAGCCCAAGCCGCAGCCCGGTGAAGATCGCCGGTAAGCTGGCAGGCAGGACAACCCGGTGGAATTGAGCGGTGCTGCGGCAACCGAGCATGCTGGCCGCTTCGAACAAGCGCAGGTCGACAGAGCGCACGCCGAAGATCGTATTGATGAGGATCGGATAAAACGCGCCGAGGCAAACCAGGAAGAACGCTGAACGCGGACCCAGTCCAAAAATGATCATCGACAGCGGCAGCCAGGCAGTGACCGGGATCGGACGCAAGACCTGCAGCGTCGGATCCAGCAACCGCCGCATGATCGACAGGCGTCCGATCATAAGTCCAAGTGGCAACGCCAGTATCGCCGCGATGGCGAAACCGCCATAAACCCGGCTGAGCGAGGCCAACAAGTGCACATGCAGCGTCCGGCTATAGGCGTCATCGTAAATGCCGCCGAACGCCAAGTCGTACAGCGCGCGCGCAACCTCGGTCGGCGGCGGAATGAGGCTGTATTTGCGTCCATAGGTTGCCAGGTGCCAGAGCACCAGCACGAGCGCCGGAAAAATGATTGCGAGCGCCGGATCGCGCAGGCGTCTTAGCGGCGCGAAGCGGCGTAGCCGGGCAGGCTCGGCCGTCGGCAGCGAAGTCAGTGCTCCCGGCGATATCGCGTCAAGCGACGCGCTCAAACCTTCTTCTCCATTGCCTCCACGAAATGAGTATCGAAGAAGGTTGCGAATTCCGGCAGCTGTCTAATCTGATGCAATGCAAGCATGTGCTCGGCGTAAGTTTCGGCCTGCTTGATCTCGGCCGGTCCAAACCGCCACGTCAGCTCGACATTCGGCACCGAATAAGTGATCGCTTCCTGCTTCTGACCGAGCTTCGCCACCGCCATCTTCACCATCTCGTCAGGGTTCTTCATGGCGTATTCCGACGCTTGGCGATGAATGTCGAGAATTACGGTGGTGAGTTTCGGGTTGGATTTGAGTGTGTCGCGGTGCGCACCGAACACCATGTTCAGCGCGCCCATGGCCGTGCTGTACGGATATTCGACGAGCTTGCCGACACCGCTGGCCAAGCTCACGCTCGGGCCCGGTTCGGCGCCGACATAGGCGTCGATATCGCCGTGCGCGAGTGCGAGATGCATGTCGCTGAAAAACACCCGCACCGGGGTGATGTCGGCGATCGACATTCCTTCCATGTGCAACCGCTCCAGGATAAACACCTCCTGCGTCGAGCCGGGCCAGATTCCGACCCGCTTGCCCTTTAGGTCCTTAATCGAATCAATTCCGGAGTCTTTCGCCGCAATCACCGCCATTCCCTTGTTGCAGGCGCTGGCGATAACGACAATTGGCTCGCCCGCGGCGGCGCCGAGCGTTGCGGCTGCAATGCCGAACATGCCGAAGTCGACTGATTTGGTAACAACCGCATTCTTGCCGTCGGCGGGGCTTTCGAACGGGATCACCTCGACCTGGTAACCGGACGGCGTGAAGCTGTCGTAGAAATAGGGCGCGATGGAGTGAATGAGCTTCAGCGCGCCCATCTTGATGACGATTGGTTCTTCGCCATAGGCAATGGCGGGAGCGGCGACCACCGCCGCCCCCGCGCCGATGATTAATTCGCGGCGCCGGATCATTGCAGGCCTCCTGTGCTATTTATGAAGCAATCAGCAAGGACCGTGCCAGCAAAAGAACTGGAAATTCAGGCGTTTCGGTCGCGGTCTGCATATTTGGCAGGCAACGTGACAAGAAATGTCGCACTCAGTTCCCTTGTCCAGGGCGCCGGCTTTGGCACTGCCGAATGCTTCCCGGAAGGAGCCCGCTGTCTGCCTGAAATTGCCGTGCAATTGAAGCAACCAGTGCGTCGGCGCCGGCCGGCGCGAGAAGAGTGATACCGAACGGCGTTCCGTCGGCATGAAGCGCCCCCGGCACCGCGACGCCGCACAGTCCGAGCAGATTCACGAAATGCGTGTAGGTGCCAAGGCGTGAATTGAGGTTGATTGGGTCGGCAAGAATTTGCTCGCAAGTGTAAACGGTGGGCGCAGTTGGAAGTGCCAGTCCATCTACATCCGCAAACGTATCGGCGGCGATCTTTCGCAATCCTTCAAGGCGATAAAAAGCCTCAAACACCTCCGTCGCGGTGAATGTGGCACCTTTGGTGATGATCTGGCGGGTGATCGGATGAAGGGCAGCCGAATCGCTTTCGACTAACCGCCGAGCAGCGATGTAACGCTCGGCCAGCCAGGGCCCCTCGTAGAGCAACCGCGCGGTCTCGTAGAACGGTGTCATGTCGATCTCGGCCATCGCGTATCCGAGACGGCTCAAGCGGGCCAGTGCTTGATCGTAATCGGCTGCCGCACGTGTATCGTTGAAAAACTCCCGCTGCCCCTTTCGCGGAACGCCGAGCTTTGCCGACTTTACCGCCGAACGGATCGTGCCAATCGGCACGGGGCGTGAGTACGGGTCAGCGTCATCGTAGCCGGCCGCGACCGTGAGCGCGATCCAAGCGTCTTCGACGGCGAGCGCAAAAATAGAGACGCAATCGAGCGAGCGGCAGGCGGGCACGACGCCGCGGGTGGACACCAAACCAAGGCTCGGCTTCAGTCCGACGACGTTGTTGAACATCGCCGGCACCCTGCCCGATCCTGCGGTATCGGTCCCGAGCGCAATCGGCACAATGCCCCTGGCAACAGCAACAGCCGATCCCGAACTGGACCCGCCGGGAATGAGATCGCTCCGCAATGGGTTGCCCGGCACCGGATACGGGGTGCGTGTACCGACCAACCCAGTGGCAAACTGGTCGAGGTTTGTCTTGCCAATGACGATCGCACCCGCCGCCCTGAGCCTAGCCACAGCTACCGCGTCGCACTCGGGTGAATAAGCAAATGCCGGGCATGCGGCAGTGGTCGGCAGACCCGCTACGTCAATATTGTCTTTCACCGCCACAGGCACGCCGAACAGCGGCCCGCAGGCTCTTTCGGCAGAGAGCGATTGAGCTTCCGCGCAAACGGCAGCTTCCTCTCGCAAGCTGATGAATATCCCCGGATCAGCGATGGCGCGAATGCGTTCGTAACATTGCCGAATGGTGTCGGCCGGCGCGATCACGCCTTGCCGGTGCGCCGCAACTGTTTCGATAATGCTCGGCGTCATCCAATTGGCGGCGGCAACAAACGAGGCCCGCCCTCAGCTCCGCTCACATTCCACCGTTTAATGGAGCCGAAAGCGCATTGAAACTCAATCGCGGAGATTCTGAACGGCCGCCCAGTGTGCAGCCAGCGCGATACGGGCGAGACGCGGATGGATTAAGCAGGCGATGCCGCGCTCAAGGCTTGGCGATATGCTGCGTTGATTTTCTTGGTTTCAATTTCGGCCAGCTTCTTAAAAGCCTGCGACATGCCCTGCACTCGATCAGGATGGTTTTGTTTGATCAGCGTTTTGTAGGCTTCTTTAACCTCTTCGACTGTGGCCGACTCGGAAACTCCGAGAATGCGAATCCAGTCTTCATCGCTCTGGACGTCGGCGGTCGCCGCAGCGGCCTCCTCACCGGAGGCAATAACCTCCTCACCGGAGGCAATATCGGATTCGTAGATTGATTCGGTAGGTCCGATATCGGACAGATCGGCGAACACGCAGAACTCAAGGCTATACTGCCAGCGCAGACTATAGCGCCGTATAAAATAGATGATTGGCGTGGCAACGGCTAAAAAAACAATTGCCGTTGCATTGGCGTAAAAGAATTGCTCGTCATCATTCGTTTCCGCCTGGAATTCCTGCATCCAGGCAGGCTGATCGGAAATCGTAAACGTGAGCAGCCACAAAAGAACGAAACTAACGCAATAAATCGCAATGGCGTAGCCTAGCGCGTATTGCACGCTTCTGCTGCCGATCCACGATTTCAGTCGTAAAAGCGGTTGGCTTCTCAGGCGAGAGATCATCGCTTGTAAATGCTGCGCGTAGGCCTTGAGGTCTTCGAGTTCCTCATTTTGCTCGGGAATACTGCTGTGGCGCTTCAACGCGGTACGCCAAAAGCCATTTATGAGCTCATTGCCTTCGCGCATTTGTTCAAGCCGATGCCGAACTTGCCCATAGAGCTCAACTGCTCGTTTGAGTTCACTCCTTTCGGACTTTTGTAGCATGAATTCCGGCCGACGACGCGGCGCGAGCACACACTGGCGCGCGTAAGCGACTGCCAAAGCCGGCAGAACTGCCCATAGCGCAAGCAAAATCGCATTCACGATTGCTGCGAAAAAATCGCCCCCGCCGCCCGATTCAAGCATGGCACGTGACGCTGCACTGAGTGCACCAGAATGCCCTTTTGGCCCCGTCTATATCCATCCCCGCATCCACATAAATTGTCGATTCAGACGACCTCGCGGCAACACATTGTCAAAAAATAGTCAAACCTGGCAAGCCTCGAGCTATGCCCAACGGAGGTCGCTAAAATTCGAAGCAATAACGAGTCCTGAAGTGGTCACATTTTCATGCCGCCATCCACACGGGGACCGTCCGCGCGAACAGCGAACGGCCATCAGGGTGGTGTCATGAGTTATGTACAACCGATTCAGTCATCCGCAGAGTTCAAAGCAACGGATCTCGACGTCGAGGAAAACGTCCGCACACTGACAAATGCCGGCGCCGTATTCCGTCAGGGCGATAATTCGAATAGCGATGCAACTACCAGTAGTTTGAGCGCCTTGCTCCGCCGAGTTTCCGGCAACTCGACGCGCGAGATCGATACGCTGATCGGCGATTTACGCGACTTGCGTGAAAAACTGCATTCCGACGGCGAGCGCATCCATCGCGAAATTGTAGAATACGCTGCTTTGAGCCAACAGGTGACGCAGCTCAGTAAGATCATTTCCGAAAGCGTGAAAAGGCTGCCAGAGGCTCCAAGCGCGGACGGCTGACCCCGGCGACGCGATCCGGCGGAAGGGCAAGAAACGCGCCGCTTGCCGGCGAACCACGCCGCTCAGACCGTTTTTCCGTCCGAGGCGACCGCACCTGCAATTTTATCTCGATCATTGAGGCGGCCAATGGATGTCTGTCATGCACGAAAGCGCCGAAAAGGGTTACGGGCGCCATGGAATGATCGTACCGCTATCATATAGCCGCCCCAATGTTTGCCGATGTTTGTCAAAAGTTCGCGCAGGACACGTGTGGCAATAAATAGCGGGTCCGGTTAGCAAGCGCGGCGATGGCAGTGTGAGACGTTGCGGGCTACCGCGCCACTGTGTGTGTGGCGTAAGGCGTGGGGTCCGCCGCTCGGGGGGTGTTGTGAGGGGACGCTTGCGGCGGCCGTACCGGCCACTTCAGGTCATTGGCGTATTGGCAGCGGTTCTGCCGATCGCGAGAAGGTCCTTGCAGTTCAGTCGTTCTGCCGAGCGCGCCGGTAAGCTGCCAATACCGGCCCAGTTCAAACTCGCCAAGTCCGGCGAACGTCTGCACGCCAACGCGGCCCCGATCCTGCGGGCCGCTCTGAGTGCGAGCCAGTGTTCAACTAAGCTGCCAAGGGACAGCCATCGTACGAATTCGTCACGTCGCAACCAACGCCGGTCAACAATTGGAGGAAGTCGACGGATTCCTTGTGCCATCGGAGCTTGAAAGCATGGGAGGCGATCATGAGTTCTCCGATACACCTCGACGACGATACCGACCCCACATTGATCTACGCGCCGCCTTGGGCGCGCGAGCGCATTCGCCCGGTCGCGAAACCCACGCCTCGGCGTCGGGCAAACACCGTGGCGGAGACTGAAATGAGGTCGAAAAAATTCAAACCTAAATTCAGTGGCGACCGCGCCATGCTGACGCTGCAGCGCCAGCTTGCCCTTGATCCTGACCTGATCCCGGAGCCGTCATCCAAACGTATTGCGGTCATCCGGCCATTCTTGATACGGCTCTGCAGCGTTACGGCTCTGGCCGCTCTTGTCGCTTGGGGTCTCGTGTCCTATTCCGGTGTGAAGAAAACTACCGAAATCACCACTTCCACCCCGGCGATTGCGAGCAAACATTTCAACGTCGTAGACGTACAGCCATCGCACTTGCGACCGACCCTATCGCAGACAGCGGATGCGCTCACCCCGGTCGGCAATTCACGGCCGGTTGCTGTCGCGACTGCCGACGCAGAGGCAGTCACGTCGGTGCCTGTGCCAGTCACAGCGCCGACAGCTGCCGAGACCGTGACGATGGCGCCTGCACCGCCAGTGCGCGCCAATGATCGTCGGCCGTTGCGACTTGACAGCGAAGAGATCGCAATTCTGGTCAAGCGGGGCAAGGATTTAATTGCCACTGGCGATCTTGCCGCTGCGCGCTTGCTCCTTCGTCGTGCCGCCGAGGCAGGCAGCGCCGAAGGCGCCTTCACGCTCGGAACGACGTTTGACCCAGTTGTGCTCCAGCGCCTCGGCGCGATTGGCGCGGCCCCGGATCTTGCCCAGGCGCGCCAATGGTATCAACGCGCTGCCGAGCTCGGCTCAAGCGCCGCCTCGCAGCAATTGGCGGGCCTCGCGGACGCTCGTTGAAGTAAAGATCGGCATGCGCGGCGGTCTTCGCGTGTCGTTTGCCCGAACTCGATCGCTTGACGGCGTAGTCTCGGTGGCGACTTCCGCGAGGAGAGCGCCTTGGGAATGACTGAGAAGGCGGGAGGTCAAATTCCCAAATATCGGTGCTGAATAGCGGATGCCTGCGCCAATTCCCGCGAAGTGCCGACCCACACCACACGCCCCCGCTCGATGATGTAGTGGCGATCAGCAATTCGGGTCAGAGCTTTCACATTCTTGTCGATGACCAGGATAGATTGGCCGCTGGCGCGCAGGCGCTCCAGCGAACGCCAGATTTCGTCACGCACCAGCGGCGCTAAACCTTCTGTTGCCTCGTCGAGGATCAAGAGACGCGGATTGGTCATAAGCGAGCGGCCGATGGCGAGCATTTGCTGTTCGCCTCCGGAGAGCAAATGGGCCATGCTGCCGGCGCGCTCGGCAAGCCGCGGGAACAACGCCAGTACCTTTTCGAGCGTCCACGGTTCGCTGGCGCCACCGTAATTCGCCGCGGTCGCAATCAGGTTCTCCCGAGCAGTAAGATTTGGGAACACCTGGCGCCCTTCAGGAACCAGGCCGATACCATGCTTGGCTATGCGATAGACCGGAAGACCGCGGATCTCGTCGCCGTCGAAGCGGATGGACCCGGCCGCCGGCGGCGTTAAGCCCATGATCGAGCGCACGGTCGTGGTCTTGCCCATGCCGTTGCGGCCGAGCAGCGAAACCATCTCCCCGCGCCCGATGGTAAGCGAAATCCCGAACAATACGCGGCTCAATCCATAACTCGTCTCCACGTCGCGCAATTCGAGAAGGGAAGTCGAGGTATCAGCCATCGGCCGCACCTTCGCCGAGATAAGCTTCGCGTACGGCGGGATCAGAACGAATCGCTGCCGGATCGCCAGTCGCGATGATGCGACCGTAGACCAGGACGCTGATACGGTCCGCCAAAGCAAACACAGCATCGATGTCGTGCTCGATCAACATGACGGTTATGGCGCCCTTGAGTGCCCGAAGCTGTTCCACGAGCCGGATCGATTCTTCCGGCCCCATCCCGGCCATCGGCTCGTCGAGCAACAGCATTCGCGGTCTGCCGGCGAGTGCCATGGCAATTTCCAGCTGGCGCCGCTCACCATGGCTGAGGTCGGCTACCAGAGTGGCCGCGCGCTCTGCAAGGCCAACTCTGGCAAGTTCCGTTCGCGCCGGTTCCCTCAGTGCGATTTCGCTCCGCGCGTCGCTCCAGAAGCGAAACGAATGGCCACTATGCGCCTGCACCGAAAGGGCGACATTGTCGAGCGCGGTGAAGTCCGGAAACAGCGTTGTAACCTGAAAGGAGCGCGCCAAACCCAATTGGCTCCGCCGATAAACCGGAAGGTTCGTGATTTCCAGGCCATCGAAACGGATGCGTCCGCTATCCGGCGCGACCTCTCCGGTCAATTGACCAATCAGAGTGGATTTACCGGCACCGTTCGGACCAATAATCGCATGCAGCTCACCCGCCGGAAGCATAAGTGAAAATTCGTCGGCTGCGACCACACCGCCGAACCGTTTGGTCAGGCCGTCGATTTCCAGAAGAGCCTCAGCCACTGCGCCGCCCCACGATCAAGCCGTCGATGCCACCATGTATCGAGATCGCGACGACAAGCAGCAAAGGACCAAGGATCAGATTGGAATATTCGGTAAGCCGTGAAAGCCCCTCCTCCAGGACCAGAAAGGTGAGAGCGCCGATTAGCGGCCCGAACATTGCCTGCATGCCGCCCAGCACCACCATGACGATAAGATCGCCCGAGCGCGTCCAGTGCATCATGGCCGGACTGATAAAGTCGGTGTGATTGGCAAGGAGCGCGCCGGCCAGCCCGCACATCGCGCCGGCGATCACAAAGCAGACAAGCCGGTAGCGAAAAGTCGGAAAGCCAATCGCGCGCATACGCCGTTCATTCGATCGGGCACCTTGAATGACCATGCCAAAACGCGAATTGACAATACGCCAGACCAGATAAGTACCGGCAAGCAGCAGTCCGAAACAAAGATAATAGAATAGCGTGCGGTTACTGAGATCGATCAGGCCGCCGAACCCGCTACGGTGATAGATAGTGAGGCCATCGTCACCGCCGTAGCGGTCGAGCCCGATGGCGACGTAATAGACCATCTGCGCGAATGCCAATGTGATCATGATGAAATAGACGCCGCGCGTGCGCAGACTGAGCGCGCCGACGACGAGGGCGTAGAGCGCGGCAGCGGCGATCGCGATCGGCCACTGCACGAAGCCGGAGCCGATGCCTTCCTTGGCCAGAACCCCAACCGCATAACCGCCGATCCCCAAATAGGCGGCATGGCCAAAGCTCACCATTCCGCCAAACCCCATGATCAGGTTCAGGCTCAGGGCGGCGATTGCTAGAATGACGACGCGCGTGAACAGGGTCAGCGCAAAGGCATTGCCCGTCAGCGCGGCATAGGCCGGAACGACCGCGAGAGTTGCAATCACGGCTATATTCAAGCCAATGCGCGGAGTGACAATCCCGATTGACCAGCCCGTCTTAACAGGCGGCTTGGGTGCGGGACTCATTTACCTGCCGCCGGAAAGAGACCTTCAGGGCGTGCGATCAGCACAAGCGCCATCACCAAATAGATCATCATCGAAGACAGCGCCCGACCGAGACTTGACGACGCGCTATCGCTCAAAAAAGTATGCAGCAGATCGGGCACGAAGGTACGCCCGACGGTATCGGCTAATCCGACAAGCAGGGAAGCCACGAAAGCACCCCGGATCGAGCCGATGCCGCCAATGGTAACCACGACAAACGCGGCGATCAGGATGTTTTCACCCATCCCGATCTGGACCGTGAGGATCGGCGCCTGCATTAAGCCTGCGAAACCGGCAAGCGCCGCGCCTAGTCCGAATACCATCGTGTAAAGGAGCTTAATGTTGACGCCAAGCGCGCCAACCATTTCGCGATTGGACGCGCCAGCGCGGATCAGCATGCCGAGCCGCGTGCGCATGATCAGCAAATACATGAGCACTGCCACAGCGAGTGTAACCCCGATAATCACAAGACGGTAAAGGGGATAAAACAAGCCTGGCAACACTTCGACCGCGTTGAGCATCTCGCTCGGCAACGACAGCGTCATGCCGGCCGGTCCCCAAATCAGCCGCACCAGCTCGTTAAAGAACAGGAGCAAGCCGAACGTGCCGAGCACGTGATCAAGATGACTGCGGCCGTATAGCCGCCGCATCGCGATCACTTCGAGCAGCATCCCGGTCACGGCGGTGGCGGCAAGTGCAAGCAGCGCGCCGAGGAGGAAGCTATCGGTCCAATCCGCAAAAGTGGCGGCGAAATAGGCGCCGAGCATGTATAGCGATCCGTGCGCCAGATTGACGAGATCCATGATGCCGAAGATCAGCGTCAGGCCGGCCGCCAGCAGGAACAGCAGCATCCCGAGTTGGATGCCGTTGAGAAACTGCTCGAAGAAATAGAGCATGATTGACAGAGACGCCGTTACGCCATTTGTCTGTGCCCGGGCTGCTGCCGGGCACGCTGGCAGTGCTCGTCCACTCGCGCCGAACGTGGATCCCGACCTGAATGCACCGCGGTGTCGGACTGCGACGATCTCAAGCCGGCCATGGGGCTACCGAGCCGACCGCTCTAGGCGGGCGTGATGCACGCTCACTTCATCGGACATCGATCGTGGAAGCGATCCTGATCGTTCTTGACGATGGTCGCGACGGTGTGAAGCGAATAGCTGCCATCAGGATTCTTGGCGGCGTCCTGTAGATAAAAATCCTGGATCGGGATGTGATTGTTGCCGAACTTGAAATTGCCGCGCACCGATTTGAAATTCGCCTTCTCCATTTCCTTGCGCATGCCTTCTTTATTGCTGAGATCGCCTTTGACAGCCGTAACCGCTGAATCGATCAAGCCCACGGCATCATAGGTCTGCGCGCCATAGAAAGACGGTGACGCATTGTATTTCGCTTTATAGTCCGCGACATATTTCTGATTGGTAGGATTGGGAAAGTCGTTGACCCATTCCTGAGCGCCGGGGATACCCACGGCAAGGTCCTTCAAGCGCGGCAGCGACAAATCATCGATGGTAAAGGCCGTGTACAGCGGAATCTGTCCCTTCAGCCCGGCCTGCACATATTGCGTGACGAATTGGACGCCGGCGCCACCCGGATAAAAGGCAAAGATCGCATCCGGCTTTGCGGCGCGCGCCTTTGACAGTTCAGCTGAAAAATCGAGTTGATCCGGCCAGCGCGTAAGTTCCTGCCCGACGATTTGACCCTTGAAGGTCTGTTGCACGCCCGCCAGCATGTCTTTTCCAGCAGCGTAATTCGGGCCGATCAGAAGGGCAGACTTTACGCCTTTCTGGTTCATGTAGAGGCCGACCGCCGCCGGCGTTTGATCATTTTGCCATGACGTCGAAAACGCGTAGGGCGAACACAATTCGCCGGCGAATTGTGACGGGCCGGCATTGGTAACAACCGTCATGGTCTTGGAATCGATCAACGGCTTGAGTGACGCCAGCAGTACGTTCGACCAGATATAGCCAACAACGAAATCGACGTGATTAGATTCGATGAGCTCTTGGGTCTTCTGTACCCCGACCTCCGGCTTGGTTTGGTCGTCCACATAAACCACTTCAACGGGCAAGCCGCCGAGCTTGCGGGCGTGATGATCGAGCCCAAGTTCGAATGAATTCTTCATATCGTTGCCGATGGCAGCGGGCGGACCGGTGAAAGTTGAGATCACTCCGATCTTGATGGCTTTGTCTTGCGCCAATGCCGGTCCCGCGGCCAGCGTCAGCGCGGCTCCTGCTGCAATCCATGATCTTTTCATTTCAATCCCCTCCTCTAACTAACGGCCGTGCGTCAGAGCATATCGAAGTACTCACGGTGCTCCCATTCGCTGACATCGGCTTGTTGTAGGTTATTGGTCGTTTCCTTGCGGCACCGGACGATCTCAGCTTCCTTCATGCGAGCATAATAGTCCACAAAGTCTTCGCCAAATCCGGCACGGAAACAAGCGCTCGCGCGTAACGCCGCAAGCGCCTCTTCAAGTGTGGCGGGCAGGGCCAGTCCGGAGCTCTTTTGATACGGCGCCTGGGTCGGCGGGCCGGGATCGAGATTGCGGTTGATGCCGTCGAGCCCCGCGTAGATCTGCGAAGCCATATAGAGATACGGGTTGGCCAGCGGTTCGCCGCAGCGATTCTCAAGATGGGTTCGGGAATCCCCGGCCTCGCCTATGACGCGGATCATGGCTCCGCGGTTGTCCGTGGCCCAAACCGCTTGAATGGGAGCCATCGTGTTAACGCCCTGATAGCGCTTGTAGCCATTGACGGTCGGCGTCGTGAACGTGGTAGTTGCACGGGCATTGGCTAATAGCCCCGCCAAAAACTCGCGCCCAAGCGGCGACAGCACGTCTTTGTCATTCTGCGATATAAAAGCGTTCGCCCTCGATTTCAAATCAAGCAGCGACTGATGCAGGTGCCATCCGCTGGCGAGCGTATTGGGCAGACGCGGCCGGCACATGAAGCTCACAAGATAACCGTGACGCCGCGCCACCTGTTTGAGCGCGCTGCGAAGCAGCACCATGGTGTCGCCAGCGGTAACGCCGATTTCGGCAGCAAAGGTGAGTTCATATTGGCTGGGTCCGAATTCAACTTCGAGCGATTGCAGGGGCAGCCCCAGCGCAACGACGTTTTTGCGTAAGACATCAAGGACGCACGCGATCTGATCGTAACGGCCCTCTGTCAGGTATTGATAGCCATGCGTGGTGTGGCTCACCAGCGGCGGTTCGGTCGGCCAGCTCAGCGTGTCAGCGCCGAGCCGCGCGTCTTCAATCTTGAAGAGGTGAAACTCGATTTCGATGCCAGCGGCATAATCGAAACCGGCTTTCCGAAGCTTGGCGAGCGCGTCGCAATAAAGATGTCGGGTTGCGATCGGGACTTTCCTGCCATTGGCAAAATAGCAATCACATAAAACCCAGCCCGTATTGTCGGCCCAAGGCAGCGTGCGAAAAGTTCGCGGATCGGCCACCATGATGAAGTTGCCGGCCCCGCCCATTTCGAGCACGCCTATTCCAGCGCCGGGCCCGAAGACGGGAAAAACGGTGCGATGGGCAGTGTCCTTGGCAAACAAGGTGCTGGTCATTGTGACGCCGTTGCGCAGCGCCTGCGATGCTTCCCCAGCCAGAAGCGTTTTGCCGCGCAAGACGCCGTGTTGATCCGGAAATGAAAAGCGCACCAGTTCGAGGCTCTTTTGGACGATCGCTTTGTCGACAGCCGCGGCGGCGCGGGCTTGCGCTTCACTCCATAAGCCGTACCGATCGACGAAGCTTCGAGCCAACGACCGGCGTTTGTGCGAGGACATGTTGCTGCCCGATGTGCTCCCGGCTTCCCGCCCCGCTGCGCTTAGAACGAATCGGCCCAGCTGGCGGCGCTGCGTTTGTTGGCATCGGTTCGCTGCCAGTAGCCGCGCCAGTCGTCCGTCGGACCAATACCATCGATGGCTGGCGGCCCAGTCATCGCCCTTGCAGCGGCTGCATCAAAAATGATCGGCGGGGAGCCGCCCTTCTCCGTGGCATCGATCGCGGACCGCAACAGCCGCCGATAGGCGGCGATCGCCTTGTCCGATTGACCGAGATGCTCCTGGGTTCGGTCGGCGATCGGCCCCATCGACTCACAAGCCCACTGATCGTGAACGTTAATGTCGGCGCCCATCCCGGTATATGTCTCGTGCTCCTGCTCGTGCCGATCGAAACCGTAATTGTTGTTCTTGTTTTTGCGCGGAACGTAGTCGGGCAATTCATAGAGCTGCAGGCGCTGGCTCCGCATCTCGTCCTTGTCGACGGGAGTTCCGAAGCTGGTGAAGATGGCGTACCAATAATGGGTGGTATCGTCGATCGGCACATGCCACTGCGTGATGGTCATTTCGCGGCTCATCGGAATGACGAAAGCATTTGGAAAGACCAAATTCGTCACGCGGACATGGGTGTTTTGCGCATCGATCCGGCGCAGCGTCAATATGCGGAATCCAAAATCGGTCGTTTCGACGTCGATGCGCGGTCTAGGAAATTCGCGCATGATTTTTGTCATCGGCATTGCGGAATCGATTGACGTATCGCGAAACAGTTTGCCGTAACCTTGTTTTGGATCCTCGTCGTGAAAAAACCGATGCAAGAACGACGTATGCGCCGGATCAATTCCGACTTCAAGCGACTGAAGCCAGTTACAGGCGATCTTTCCCTTGAAAGCAAAGGTGTGCGAATTCGGAGCGATGAAGCAATCGAACCGCGGAAATTCCGGCGGTACGCTGGGTCCCAAATAGGCAAACAAAATTCCGCTACGCTCGATCACCGGATAGGCCTTTTGCCGGATATTGCGACACAAGTTGCTGTCCGCCGGCTCCGCAGGCGTTTGCAGGCATTGGCCCTTGATGTCGAATAGCCAACCGTGGAATGCGCAGCGCAGGCCGCCATCTTCGAGGCGTCCATAGGCAAGGTCGGTGCCGCGATGTGGACAGGAGCGGCCGAGGAGCCCATAGCGTCCCTTGTCGTCGCGGAAGATCACGAGCTCTTCCCCCAGAAGCTTTACCGCCTTGAGCGGCCGGTTACCGCTCAGTTCGTCGACCAAAGCCGCCGGCTGCCAATAACGCCGCAACACCCGTCCAGCTGGCTTATCGGGACCAACGCGGGTGATGCGATCATTCTGTTCCGCGCTGAGCATGACGATCTCCAAACTCTCCCTACGCGACAAAACCTCCGGCCCGGCTGCGACCGGTGACTAACGCTCAACCGATGAATAGCCGATTTTTCCGAAATTTGCAGTCCCCGGGTGTTCGCGCTGCAGCAATTGAACACAATAGATCGCCAAGCCAGGGTGCTCTGGTAAGTCGTGATCCGCTGTTATGACAAATACCTCCGGGCCGGGTAGTCATACCAAAATTGATGAGACGAACTGATGGCGCAACAAATTGAACTTGGTCTTGACACCTTCGGCGACATTCAAGCTGGCTCCGACGGGCAAGTGCTGACCCATGCTCAGGTGATCCGGAACGTGATTGAAGAGTCAGTGCTTGCCGACGAGGTCGGCGTGTATTGCATCGGCCTGGGTGAGCATCATCGGCCGGATTTTGCTATTTCCTCCCCCGAAGTGCTGCTTGGCGCTATCGCCTCGCGCACGACGCGTATTCACCTGGCCTCGTCTGTTACCGTGCTTTCGTCAGATGATCCCATTCGGGTCTTTCAGCGGTTCTCAACCGTCAATGCGATATCGAGCGGGCGCGCCGAGGTAATCCTCGGGCGCGGCTCGTTCACTGAGTCGTTTCCGCTGTTCGGCTACGACCTATCGAAATACGAAACGCTGTTTGACGACAAACTCGATCTGTTTGCGGCAATCTTGAAGAACGAGCCAGTCACGTGGCGAGGTCAAACGCGCCCTCCCCTCACCAATCAACGCATATTTCCGCCGATCGAGAGCGGCACACTCAAGACCTGGATTGGCGTCGGTGGCAGTCCGGAGTCCGTCGTTCGCGCGGCGCATTACGATCTGCCGCTGATGCTGGCCATCATTGGCGGCGATCCCAATCGCTTTCGTCCTTATGTCGACCTCTATCACCGCGCCTTTGCACAGTTCGGCCGCCCGGTGCGCGAGATCGGTGTGCATTCGCACGGCTACGTCGCCGAGACCGACGACAAGGCGCGTGAGGAGCTCTGGCCGGATTACAAAAAAATGCGCGACCGCATAGGCGCCGAACGCGGCTGGCAGCCCATGACTCGAACGCAATTCGACAGCGAAATCGAACGCGGTTCGCTCTATGTCGGTGCGCCGGAGACAGTCGCGCGACGGATCTCAACGACAGCCAAAGCACTCGGCATTTCACGTTTTCACATGAAATACAGCGCTGGAACGCTTTCACATGAAAAGATCATGCGCTGCATCGAACTCTATGGCCGCAAGGTGATCCCGCTTACACGCGATATGCTCGCGTAGTCGCGCCAGCGAATTTATTCACGTTCACCGGCAACCCAGGTGTGATGCACCTCGATAGTTTCGCAATCGATCGCCACCAGATCAGCGCGCAATCCCGGCGCGATTCTACCAAGCTTCGCGTCGAGCCCAACAAATTCAGCTGGCTGCGTCGAGGCGAAACGGAGCGCATCTGTCAGCGGCACGCCCAGCAAGCGCACGCAATTGCGCACCGCGCTGGCCATGTCGAGGCAGCTTCCGGCGAGCCGCCCGTCTTGCCGCATGCAACGCCCATCCCGTACAGAAATTTTGTCGCCGTTGAGGGCAAATGTCGCGCGCGTGCCGCCGACCGGTGGCATCGCATCCGTCACCAGAATTGGTCGGCCGCGGCCCCGCAATGCCAGCCGCAGCATCGCCGGAGCAACGTGAACGCCATCGACGATGAGGCCGTACCACACATCGGTGCAATCCAGCGCCGCAGCAATCGGCCCCGGCTCGCGCGAGTCGAGCCCTCGCATGGCGTTGAATAGATGCGTGAAACCGGCCAAGCCGGCGGCGATGGCTTCGCGTGTTTGTTTATAGGTCGCCATGGAATGGCCGAGCGCGACGCGCACCCCCGCCCTTGTGAGCTTGCCCACAAAGTCAGGCGGCACCTGCTCGGGCGCCAGGGTGACAAGGGTCACGCCTCGGCGACGTGCCGTAATTAGATCGAGATCATTTGCGGTCGGATGCCTAATGTGGCGCGGCGCGTGCACGCCAGCCTTTTCCGGGGAGAGGAACGGACCTTCGAGGTGGATGCCGAGAACGCTGGGGTGGGCACCGCTGAGCTCGTCAACCGCCGCCACGGCGGCGTTCATTTTTGCCGGGCTGTCGCTGATCAAGGTAGGAAGCAAGGCTGTGGTGCCGAACCGGCGATGCGCCGCTACGATCTGGCGTATCGTCTCAGGTGTTGGTGCATCATTAAACAGAACATCGCCACCGCCGTTGACCTGAAGGTCGATAAAGCCTGGCGCCAACCACGCGCCCGGCGGCAATTCATACACGGGCAAATTGCCGGAAAGCTCGGCGTGCTGCACAACGCTCTCGATCCGGTCATCAATAATGATGACCGCGGCATTGCGATGCGCGACTGCGCCATCAAAAACGCAGCACGCGACGATTGCGTGCAGCCGG
>Ga0187802_10000030_pt1 | contig 28415 bp, 22 predicted proteins | sample NC_wetland_sal_i_FD_130584 | JGI IMG/M metagenome (GOLD analysis project Ga0187802, IMG submission 130584) | Wetland sediment microbial communities from Neuse River Estuary, North Carolina, USA - Control_2 | ecosystem: Environmental > Aquatic > Freshwater > Wetlands > Sediment | place: USA... | reverse complement strand
CTCCGGGAAGGTGACGAGCCAAACCGGCGCGGCCCTTTCCGATGTCGCGATGACAATCAAGAACCTCGACACTGCTGAAACACGCACGACTGCAACCGACGGCAAGGGGCATTTTCAGGCGTCCGGCCTGCCCCCGGGGCGCTTCGAGATTCAAGCAGCAAAACAAGGGTTCGCCGATGAGACGCGCGCGGGAATCAACCTGGCGGGTGGCCAGGACGCCAAGGTCGACATTAAGATGCAGGCGAGGACCCCCGACCCTTGCACGAGCGGCCACGAGTTCGCCACTACCGATTGCACGCTGACCTGGCACGGCGTCACGGTGTACGGTGCGTATGACGTCGGCGTCGGCTGGGTCAGCCACGGCTTACCGGAAAACGGCTATAACTATGAAGGCGCATCTTTGGTGAACCGAAACGCCACTCAATCTCGAATTCTCTTCGCACCGAACAACCTGCAACAGACAGGGCTGGGCATCAGGGGCAAGGAAGAGTTTCTGCCTGGCTGGTCCATTGTGTTTAACGCTTCAACTGGCATCAATCCGCAGTCCGGCCTGCTCGCCAACGCGTCGGCCACCGACACCATCAACAACGGGCTTCCCAGGGCCAGCTATTCGTACGCCATCGACGGCTCGCGGGCGGGCCAGCCCTTCAATGACGAAATCTATGGTGGTATATCGTCCGCGCATTTCGGCACGCTGACCTTCGGTCGTCAGCGTTCTCTCGGGACCGATGCGATGCTCGCTTACGATCCGGCCAACGGCGCCTATGCCTTTTCCTACATCGGGTATAACGGCACGATGGCCGGCGGCGGCGACACCGAAGACAGCCGTTGGGATGACGCCCTGAAGTATCGCTTGACCTATGGCCCGGTCCATTTCGGCGCGATGTATAAATTCGCGGATGGTTCAGGCGGCTGCTATTCGGCCTCCAAAATGTGGAGTGCCGCCACCTGTACGCCGGAAGCGCCGCATAACACGGCCTATGGATTCGAGCTCGGCGGAAACTACGGCAAGTTGTCCGCCGACGCCGTCTACCAACATTACAACCAGGCGATCAGCGTATTGAACCCCTTGCTGGGACCTCAGAGTCTGACGCAGCCATATCAGTCCACCACGAACAGCATCAATACGAATCAGATCATGGGGGCCAATCTGATCGACCCGAACAACACCGTATACGGCATCGTGACCGACAATAACGCGTTTATGGTCGCTGCCAAGTATGCGTGGGACCCGTTCAAGCTTTATGCCGGCTACGAATACATCTGGCAGAATAACCCGACGGACCCGTTGGGCGTTGGCGCCTCGGATCAGGGCGGCTATATCATGAGCGGGGTCGAAGACAACAATCTCGATTCTGAGAAGTTGGTGCAGATCTGGTGGGCGGGCGCGAAGTACACCTACCGCAGCAAAACCGACTTCACTTTCTCCTGGTATCAACAACAGCAGAACGATTTCCGTGTTCCGAAGACCTGCTCGGCCGCGGCCGGGTTCCGCAGCTCCTGCGCGGGCTCCCTGAACGAGGTGTCGTTCTATGCGGATCATCACTTCACCAAGCGTTTCGACGGATTTGCCGGATTTGCGTATTCCTACGTGAGCGGCGGTCTGGCCATCGCCATACCCCATGGCCCCGGCGTCCCCTATAACCACAAGGACAACCTTGCGCCGACAACCGGTGTTCGTTTCGCCTTCTGATCCATTCCGCGGCGGGCTCAGTCGAGAGCCCTGATGGGTAACTGAGGAAACGGTCTCAGTGCCAGATGAACGCGGTAACCGGTAATTCGTGCTTATCGGACAAGTACAGGCTATCAGTGCTAGCGGAATATTCGGAGTCGAAAGTTCTTAGATGAATTGCACTATGCGACCTAGCCCGAGGCGAATCACTTCGGAAGCATTCCGATTGTTCCGAGCCACGTCACGACCAATTTAGGCCAATCCGTTATCGGAAGGTCGGTGGGGCGTAGGCCGAAGGCGTGTCCGCCCTGGGCGTACAAATGCATCTCTGCGGGAACACCGGCCTTCTTCAGCGCGATGTAGTAAGCGAGCGAGTCGTCGACGTTGTCCACGTGGTCATCCTCCGCCTGGAGCAAAAACGTGGGCGGCATCTGACTGGTGACGGGAATACCGGGATTCAACGAAAGTTCTTTATCGGCATTGGCCGGATGGCGGACCACGAACTTCTTGGGGCCCTGGTTAGCGTCCCATTCCGCTGCGGAAAGCGAGAGATGCCCGGGATAGATAGCCACGGCAAAGTCGGGGCGGCAGCTTTCTTTGTCGGCGGCATCGGCAGCCGGGTACAAACGCTTCGCGAAATGCGTGCTGATGGCGGCGACGAGATGCCCGCCGGACGAAAACCCGAGCACTCCAATTTTGTGCGGATCGATCTGCCACTCCGCGGCGTGAAAGCGCACAAGCCCCAGCGTCCTCTGCGCATCTTCCAACGCGATTGGCGATTGCGGATAAGGCCCGGATTTTGGATACGGCGCGAGATTCGGATACCCCGGCTCACCCGGCACACGGTACTTCAACAGCACGCACGTGATCCCCTTGGATGTGAGCCAGTCGCAGACTTCCGTGCCTTCGAGATCGATGGCCAGGTCCAGATAGCCCCCGCCGGGAAAGACGACGACCGCAGCGCCTGTACTTTTTCCCGTTGGCGAATAGACCGTCATCGTAGGCCGCGACACGTTGCTCACCCCCACCGCCGGCCTGCCGGCAACCAGGAACTCCTTCCCCGTCGTCTGAGCAACCTCTGGTCCCGCGACAGGCTGCGCATCAGGCACCGCCCCCGGCCAGATCGGCACTTGCGTATGCCCCGGCGACGGCTGCCAAGTAGTCTGCTGCGCGCTGAGACCGCCAGACGCAAACACAACACAGAAAGTTAGGACCAGAGACTTCATCACAATCCCCACAGCTCAATATAACCCGTCACTGCCGGAAGCTGCCGACCAGAGACTCTGAAGAGTAATCGAAAGCTCAAGTTGCGATAAACGCGGTGATCGGACAAGTGGGGAATGGCATGGAACATGTCCGGTAATCCGACTATCCGGGACTTGGCACGAGGAAACTTCCCACAACCGGACTTCTGGCCGGGAATAGCTTTCGGTTTGCCCGCCATCCGCCCGCAGTTGGTAGCAAGCTCCAAGTGTAGCTTCCAACTTCCCCCAGCGGGACTTCTGGCCTGCTTCGGATCTCGCTGGAGGCTGACCCTCTCCGGCGGCCCAGAAGAAACATGGTTCAATCAACGCGCAGGAGGACAATACGGCTGTAGAACCTTTGGCATTTTCGAAATCAAGAACAAAATCTCGGGTAGAATCGTGCTCGCGCGGCGAGTATCGCTAGCTCGTCACGGATGCTGCGCGCCTGTTAGAATGTCGACCGAGCGGAGCTTGCCTATGCCTTCCACTGAAAAACCCGACACTCACCATAAAGCGCTCACACTGAATCTCAATGCATCCGCCTTCGGCTCTTTCGCCGAAATCGGTGCCGGACAGGAAGTCTCGCACTGGTTCTTTGTAGTTGGAGGCGCCTCTGCCACGGTTGCTAAAACGATTTCCGCCTACGACAAGGAAGTCAGTGACGAGCTCTATGGCTCCGGTTCGCGCTACGTATCCAGGCAGCGACTCGAGGCCATGCTCGACAAGGAATGGGCCCAGCTTCTCGCGCAGTTAAGCAATACCCGTGGGCCGCATACGCGCTTCTTCTCCTTTGTTGATACCGTCGCCACGCGGAACTTCGCCGGCACAAACGACCCGCATGGCTGGGTCGCTCTCCGGTTCCAGTTGCAGCCCGGCGGCCCTCCCAACGACGTCTTGCTGCACATCAATATGCGCGATCCAGCGAATGTCCTTGAGCAGGAAGCCATCGGTATTCTGGGCGTCAATCTCATTCACGCCGCGTTCTATGAATTGCAAACCAAGGAATCGTTTCTGGAAGGCTTGGCACAGGACGTCGTCAGGGACCGAATCGAGATCGACTACGTGGATCTTCGCGGGCCGGCATTCGAGGGCTGGGATCGCCGTGGCCTGCTGGCACACTTGGTGAAGGCGGGATTCACCGAGGCTGCATTCTTCCCATCCAAGGGCCCCGCGGTTCCCCCTACCGAAGCTCTCTACAAGAAAGCGGTAGTGCTTGCGCCGGGATACTTTGGCCACGGGGATCCATCTCACTCGCAAGTTCACATGCAATTGATGGCTTCGGCTATTCAAGAACTTCGGAAGGAGCTGGGCACAACAGCGGCAGCGCCCGGCGGCTTTTTTTGCCTGACCGCCGCTCCACTCACGCCGGGCGAGCCGGTGCCGGAGATCTCCGACTTGCTTCGTCGTATCGATGCTCTTCTTGCCGCTGGCGGCGATGTGCTCCTCTTCCGCCAACCCGAGCTCTACAATATGACAACTCTCGTATGCCGCTATACGCAGGCGCCTGTGCGCGTCGTTGTAGGCCTTTCTTTGATGATCCGAGCCTTTGAAGACATTTACGGCAATCTAGCAGGGAGACTTCTGGAGGCTCTTGCACGTCTCTTCGCACAGAACGTCCGCATCTATGCTTATCCCATGACCGTTGCGGACCTGCGGGCTAGGCTGAAAGATATTTCTGTTAGCGGTTGGGAATGGACCGAGACGAATGGATTGGTTTCTGCCTCCCAGCTTCTTCACGCGCCACCTCTCGGGCACCTCCACGCCTATCTTCTCGCCAGCAACTTCATTGTCCCTATACAAGATCCTGCCACCCTCAAAGCCGACGCTTGACCGCCACCTGTGCTGCACGTAGAAGCGCCGTTCGCGCCCGGCACCTTCCGGGCGTATGGTCGACAACCCGGAAGTTATCCAGAAACTGCGTTGTAGGAAGCGACTTGCGACTCATTGCGAGCACAATAGCGTCGTTCGGTAGACTAAGTCCTGATAAACGCTAACCGGACATGCCTGGCAAGCTGAGTGTGCGCCCGACTGGGGGCTGCGGATTCGAAGTTCGCGATTTGGTTTGCCAAAGACAGCGGAACCGGCCGGGAAAGCCGGTTCCGTGTTCCCTGGCGACCAAGAAAAGCCGCGAAGTGTGAAGCTGCGAGCGGCGTGCCGCTACTCGACGATCTCCCACTCGGCGGTTGGATTGTACAGTTCGATCGAGGCCGCGAGCTTGGCTGTCCGCTCGCCCAGATCCTGCTGATACACGTCGCCCTCCTGGCTGATGATGAACGTCATGATCCCGGAGTCTCCATACTTGACTGGAGTGGCGATGACTGCGAAGCCCCCCGTCAATTTGCCGTCATCGAGGTAACTCTTCGCGCCGCCTTCCGCTGCGGATCCCTGCGCGGTGAGGATGCGGAACGTATAGCCATCGATCACAGGCGCTTCGTTCGGGGTAGAGAGCGCATCGGCCGCAAACTGATCCACCCGGCCGAGCGGACTCGGTTCCTTATCTTCCGGAACTGCCCAGTACAGACCGTCCTGTTTCCCCGAAGTGCTAAGAACCTTTGTGGTGAAGAGGCCCGCGGGCTTTCCGTCGCGAGATGCCTGCGCATAGAGATCTTCGGCGTTCGCGATTGCGCAAATGGCATCAATGGCCAGGAGTTCATTCCGGCCAATCCGCCGGGCGAGGATTTCGTCCGCGCCGGCATCGGTGTCGAAAAACCATCCGGTGGAGTCGTTCTCGCGGAGTGGGAGCGGAAACGGATAATTGTCCGATCCGATCTTGAGGATTTGGGTGCCATCTGTCATTAAGACCCAGCGATTCATTTCATCGAACTTCTTGACGAAGTCCTGCAACGCGGCCTTGTCTTCTTTGGGGTCACCGGAACTCAAAATTTCTTCCGAGTCGGGCCCCAGATTCGCTGCGAGCTTAGCTTGATCCCCTTTTTGCGCCGCGTTCCGCAGGGCCTTGCCTGCTTCCGCGGGGCTGGCAAACTTTGTCTGGATCATCGTGGGGGCCGACGCCGCCTTCGCGGCATACATTCCTGCGATCCCCACAGCCAGAAGACCCAGCACCAACCAGTACCACTTACTTCTGTTTGCTGCTTCCTTCATTTGCGGGTTCATTTTCGTTTCTCCCATTTTTTTTATCTTTGTCCTCTTCTTTCTTTTAATTTTTGGAATCCTTTTCGCAGGCAGTTCTCAAGTTTCGTTTGCTGGTTCTTATTACCGCCGGCCGTGGCCGCCGCCTGAGTGGTGCTCCGCGTGTGCATGCGAAGCGTGGGTCCTTTCTGCGTGGTGCATGCTGGAGCGTCCGCGATTGCTCTCGGCGCGGGCACGGCCGCCATCGCCCGACATGTGGGAGCGGTCGGCGACTCGATTCTCGTTGCGATCGTGATAGCCGCCTGCTGGCGCGACGCCAGGGCCGTTCATGCCGGCATTCTTATCGCGAACTCCGCCATTGCCGCCGATCAGGCCGTGATTGCCATTGTTGCCGCCGTTTGGCTGATCATGAGGATTGGTGCCGGGCTTGTCGGGGTGCCAGCCGCCGTCGGGGCCGTAATAGCCATTCGCGTGATAGGCGCCGCCCGGTCCGTAGTGCGTGTCTTCGCCTGGTTTCCAGCCTGCTGCGGGGTGATAGTAGCCGCTGGGGCCGTAGTAGCCGTGCGGATTATAAGGATGGTTGCCGTTGGGGACGGCGCCGCCGCGGTTGGGTCCCCAGGGATGGTAGTTGTTGTAATTCGCGCCATGCCAATTGTGGATGTTCACGTTGTTGATGTACGTGTTGTGATTGAAAATGACGGTTCCACCGCCGCCACCTCCACCCCAATTGCAACCCCAGGCGCCCCAACCCCACCCGAAGCCGACGCCGCCGGCAACAACTCCGCCGCCGAAAAATCCGACGGAGATGCCTGCGCCGAATGAAATGCCCGTGCCAACCACAACTCCGCCGAAGACCGGCGGGGCGTAGTAGGGCACCACATACGGCACGCCGTAAACGACCGCCGGGTTGTACTGCGGCACGTACACGACCTGCGGGTTAGCCGGCTGAATCACGATCGTATTGGGAGCCTGCTGAACAACCTGGACTTGCGGCGTGGACACGAGTGTCCCCGCCGCTTGCGCCTTGGCGCGCATGACCTGGATCGCAGCCATCACGTCAGCCTGCTGATTGTGAAAAGCTTCACCGAGGTTCGAAGTCCAGGTGAGGTTGGAAGCCAAGGTGTGGAGCACCGTGGGAAATGACGTAAGCGCCTTGACGCTCGCATCCCACGGTTCTTGGTCTACTGCCTGGGCCATAGCTTCGCCCGTCAGGGTCTTGTTCTGCGACACCCAGTAGTCGGCGAACGAAATTTGCTCGGGGTAGCTAGCCGCCGCGAGAATTTGCGCAACCAGCGAATCCGGATAGAGCGCGATGGGCGCAACCAGGGATTGCAATTGCTCCGGGGACTGGGGCGCGGGGGCCGGCGCCGAGCTGGCTTGTGACGTTGCATCAGTCGCCGCCGAGGGCTGTGGTGCGGGAGCGGGAGCCGGCGGAGGCGTGTAGGAAGTTGGCGCAGGTGCCGGCGGAGGCGGAGGAGGTGGAGGAGGAGTGGGAGTCAGCATGGGCATGCCGGAAAGGACAGTCCCCGTCGGATAGTCCTGGCTGGCCGCTGTCGTGCGAATGGCTTCCCAAGAGGCGCGACGGCCATGGATTCCAAAGGATCCGGTGATGGTGTCTCCAAAAATGTCACCTCCAAAATGAAGGACATTGCGGGTGACAGTGCTGAAGCGGATGCGGTGGGCGTGGACTTCGCCTTCAATCGGGCCTGACTGCTCCGGCCCATCGAAGTGACCGGTAATTTGGTTGCCATACTGGGTGATCTGAACGTGTTTGACGACAACCTCGCCGTTCTCGACGTTTGTCGAGTAAATAATCCAATTGCCCTCGACGTTGTCCGGCGGCTCTTGTGCCAGCGTGTCGTTGCAAACAATCAGCGACAGCAGAACGAGGCCAAGCAGGGCCAACGTCGCGATGATTCTTTTCATGACATCCTCCTTCGTGTGATTGCGACTCATTTAGTTCTTTCTGTCGCTTGGGCTGAGTAATGCAGCGCGCATGCCAAACCCAATTGACTGAAAAAAGGGGGTTTACTGAGGAGTGCGCTCGCGGGGAGTTCGGAAATTCACGAGATTTCGTGATTCGTGAGGAGGCTGGCAAGAAAGTCAACCCTATGCGGCTTTCATGTTATAAACAGTCATTTAGAGGCACTTGATGCAGGTTGAAGCCCTACTTGCGCTCGCCGCGAAGGTGGCGGACGAGAAAAGCCCGCCAGCGGTCCTCGATGCGATTGTGCGCGGGCTTGCGGACGAAACGGGAGTGGCGCTGGCGCGAATCTGGCTGCTGGCACCGGGCGATCTCTGCAAGGAATGCTTCCTGCGCGAGGACTGCACCGACCAAACGCAATGCCTCCATCTGGTAGCGAGTGCAGGTGCATCACTCAAGCCGGGGGAGGACTGGTCATTCCTGGGAGGCCATTTCCGGCGAATTCCTCTAGCCGGACGCAAGGTAGGCGCGATTGCCAGAACGGGGAAGCCGATTCTGGTGAGCGATCTTGCCGCCGAGAGCGAATGGATCGCGCGGCCGGATTGGGCCCGGAATGAAGAGATCCGCAGCTTCGTCGGACACGCGCTCGTTTTCCGCGGAGAGATTCTCGGCGTGCTGGCGATTTTCAGCCGGGCGCCGCTGAGCGAACAGGAGTCGGCGTGGATACGGATATTCGCCGGGCAGGCCTCGGCGGCGATCGCCAACGCCCAGGCATTTGCGGAACAGGAGCTGGCGGAGGAAGCGCTCGAGAAGCGCGCGCGCGAGCTGCGACAGGTGATCGACGTCTCTCCTTCGCACATGTTTATCTGGGAAGCGGATGGAAGCGCGTCGTATGGGAACCGGACGTCGACTGAATATTTCGGCGAGATTCCGCTGAAACCGCCGATGGAATTTCTCGACCTGGTGACCCATCCGGAAGATGTGGGGCGGCTGAAGGAACTGGTATCGAAGGGGATTGCGCGTGGCGAAAGCATCGAGATGGAAGCGCGCATGCGGCGGCACGACGGCGAGTACCGCTGGTTTCGATATCAATTGCGCCCGTTGCGAAATGAGGACGGCAGCATCGCGCGCTGGTGCGGGACGCGGGTTGACATTGACGATCAAAAGCGGGCTACGGAGGAAGCGCAAAGAGAAAACGCCGCACTGCGGAAGAACTTCAATCAATTGCAGCAGGTGATCGATTCCGTTCCCCTGCACATGTTCATCATCTACCCGGACGGGAGCGCGGCACAGTCGAATCAGGCTTGCCGCGATTATTTCGATCCGTATGGGGAATTGGGGCCGCGAGAATTTATTTCCAGGTTTGTTCATGCGGAGGATCAGGAGAACATGTGGCAGCAGTTTCTGAAAGCAAGGGAGGCTGCGCGGGCTTTCACGGTGGAAACGCGCCTCCGTGGGCGTGACGGGCAGTATCGCTGGTTCCTCGAGCAACTGGCCCCCATTCGTGACGCGGATGGGCATATCTTTCGGTGGTGCGGGGTGCGCACCGACATTCACGAGCAAAAGCAGGCGCAGGAGCGGAGCAGACAAGAAACTCTGGCGCTGCGAGAGGAAATCGACAAGGCTTCGATGTTCGAGGAGATTGTCGGAGCTGCCCCCGCATTGCGGGTGGTATTGGGACGCGTCGCCAAGGTGGCGCAGAGCGATTCGACCGTATTGATTACGGGTGAGACCGGCACGGGAAAGGAGCTCATCGCGCGGGCCATTCACAAGAGATCTCCGCGTGCCGCCAGAGCCTTTGTGAGCGTCAATTGCGCGGCCATCCCGCGCGATTTGATCGCGTCGGAACTTTTCGGGCACGAAAAGGGCGCATTCACGGGCGCGCTGCAGCGGCGGATTGGCAGGTTCGAATTGGCCGAGGGCGGGACAATTTTTCTGGATGAAATAGGGGAGCTGACGGCGGAGACGCAGGTGGCGCTATTGCGCGTATTGCAGGAGCGGGAATTTGACCGCGTGGGAGGCAACCGGCCGATTCGCGCCGACGCGCGCGTAATTGCAGCGACCCATCGCGATTTGCCCGGCGCCATCACGGCCGGGACATTTCGGAGCGACTTATTTTACAGGATTAACGTGTTTCCCATTGAGGCCCCGCCGCTGCGGGCTCGAAAAGAGGATATCCGCCTCCTCGTCGCTTACTTTATCGACCGCTATTCAAGCAAGAGCGGCAAAAAATTTCGGCGTATCGAGAAGAAGACCATGGAGAGTCTGCAATCCTATCCGTGGCCGGGCAACATACGCGAATTGCAGAACGTGATTGAGCGCTCCGTGATCGTTTGCGAGACGGAGGACTTCTCGGTGGATGAAAGCTGGCTCTCTCACGAGGACGACTCGGGCCAGCCTCTGGCGGACGAGCTCGCAAACCAGGAAAAGAGCCGGATCGAAGCGGCACTTGCGGCGACCAAGGGCCGCGTCTCAGGAGGGTCTGGAGCTGCCGCGAGGCTGGGCATGCCCGCGTCCACGCTGGACTCGAAAATCAAGTCGTTGAAAATTGATAAGCGACGCTTCCAGACAGGCTAAACAAGTGATGCCTTCACGAAATTTCGAGATTTCCCGAACGCCCTAGAATTCTCGCCCGCGCTAAGCCACACAATCTCTGTTATTTACGATTGGCTACCCGCTTGCTAGTCACAGGTGTGGGCTTACATTTCGCGGGGGGAGGGGTGACCAGATGAGGCGCAACAGGAGATTGTCATTGGGAGCGGGCGTGGTACTCGCGAGTTATTTGCCGGCTGTGCTGGTGCAGGCAGCAGTGGTCCTGCCCAGGGATATAGCTGGCAGCCTGTTGCTGACGGCTCTTCGGTCGTTCCGATACGGCATCCGCGAAGGTAATCGGAACAAGCTGACAATGTTGTGGCTCGCGGTGCTTTCCGTGATTTCTGCCGGGTACATGTCGCCGCAAGACCTGGAAGCTGGAGCCTGCGCGCATGTCCCCGGAGGCTGATGGCGACAAGTGCCGGCGACCAAAACCACAAACATTTAGGAAGAAAGACCCTTATGGAAAGGAAAGACGAAATTGACCTGGAAGATTGAGAAATTGCCCAATCACAAATCCAAGATCTTCAGACTGAGCGGACGAATCGAGGGCGGCAATCTGGGAGAGCTCGAGAGCTTTCTCGGTGGCGAGGCCAATGGTCAGCGTGTCGTCCTGGACCTGAGCGGCGTGAAGCTCGTGGACCAGGAAGTGGTCGCCTTCCTGGCGAAGTGCGAACGGACGGGAATGAACCTGCGCAATTGCCCGGAATACATCCGTGAATGGATCGAAAGAGAAGGAGACAATCCCGGCGCGCGTCGCGAGCGGGGGATGTGACGATGATGGCGCGCTGGACACGCCAATCACCACGGGCCAATCAGAGATTGGAGTTCCCGGGAAAGGCGCGCGAGTTAATCGGGGGCGTCGGTATCGGGCGAGACGGACTGGACGTCCTTCTCGGTGGCGTCGGCTGCTTCCTGCTGTTTTTTCAGGTCGGATTCGACCGTTGTGTCGGGATCGGCCTGGCCTTCCGGAACTTTGTGCGGAGTAGCGGCCGGTCCGGTGGGAATGCCGCTCTTGCCCTGGTTATCGGCGAGGGATTTCAATCCATCGTCGATCTTTTGGCGGAAGGTGTCGTGCATTTCCTCGAGGTCATCAACGGAAATTCGCGACGCTGTTCCCACGGCACAATCGCCCTTCTTGCTGCTGACGACTTCGACGGGGACGGTGTTATCAGCGTCGGTGGTATTGGCGGTGCGGCGGACGATATCCCCGGCGGTGAGAACGCAGGCCCCGTCGGCGGCCTCCAGGGAGGTGCTGGAGAAGGCGATGAAGAGCGTGAAGCGGGGATCGAGCGAGGGAGGAAGCTGCTGGGGAGGGGCGTCGTCATCCGGAGGCAAATTCCCGAGCGTTGCGGCGGCGGCTTTCTCGCCGGCGATGATTAATTTCACTTGCCTGGCGATGGCGTCTTTGAGCTCCGCGGAGAGGATGGCGGGGGCAGCGCCATTCTGCTGCTGGCCGGGATGAGCGGAGGCCAGCACGAATCGCGGCTGGCTCTGCAACTCTCCGGAGTATGACCCGGCGTCTTCCGCACCGGCCTGCAAACTCGCGGCGATGGCGTAATCCGCCAGCCAGAAAGCGGGCGCGGGATAAACGGGGTAAGGGCTGAAATAGTATCCGTAAGGCGCGAACCACGGCGCGCCGACCCAGACCCACGGGTAAACCACCGGCGTCGCCCAGGCGCTGAAGGCCCACCCGTAATACGCGGGGCCAAAATAGAAGGCAGGAACGTAAGAATAAAAGGGATAGCCGGCGTAGTAATAGGGGCGATAGACGCGGGCGTAGTAGTGGCCGTGGTCGAAATAGCTGCGGCGGGCGTATTCCTGGCCGTCGCGCGAGAAGCGGCGCTCGGCGTAACCGGCGTGGAGGCCGGTGGAGACGAGGCGGCTGTGATCGGCGCGAACGGTTTCGACTCTGCGCTCGCCATGCGGCCCGCGAGTGATGGTGGTGCCGTGAGCGTCGTGGATGTCGGCGGCGTGTCCGTGCGCATCGAACCTTACTGTGGTGCCTTTGGCAGTGGTGACCGCGGTGGTCTTGCCGGCTTTGTTGCGTTCGACGGCGGTGCCGTTGGCGCGCACGGTGCGCGTGCCGCCGTTCGGAAGGGCGTGGGTGCCGGGTTGATTGTTGGCGCGAGCGGCGTTCAGGGAGGGGCCCTTCTTGGCTGCGGCCGCTGCTCCGGATTTGCCGGAAGAAGCGGAAAGATTTGTGCGAGCGGTTGCGGAGCTATTGGAGCCGGCAGCGCCGGGCGTGATGACTTTGATGGTGGTGGCGTTGGGGTCGGGCCGGCTCTTTGCGTTTGCGGACGCGTTGGCTCGATTATTCGAATTGGCATTGGCGCGAGCCGTGTTTCTTGTGGCTCCGGGCGTGCGGGTGTTTGCCGGATTGGCTGGATTCGTGCGATTGCTTGCGGAGGCGCCTGTGGTCGTGGTTCGGCCATTGGCGCCGGTCTCGTTGTTTGACTTGCCGGCGGGTGCCTTATCCGGATCTTCGGAGCTGCCACCGCCTGCCGGGTGAGATGCCGGTGCGGGTTTTGCAGCCGGGGCGGGCTTCGGAGCGGGCGCGGGTGCAGGTGGTTTTTTCTGTTGGGCCGAGGCCGCGGCGGACAAAAGCAGTAGGAGAGGGATCAGGGCCAGGGACTGAAGGGATCGAGTCAGGGATCGAGTGACCGGGACTGGGCTGAGTTTCACGCGGCTCTCCTTACTTTCAATTTCGTGCGTCGGACGGATTCGAGCGCGGGGAATTCACGCTCGATTACTGCGAAAGACGACTGCCCTGCTCTGCAATTAGGATCGCCTGTGACAGGGCGGGATTCAAGAGACAAACTGTTCCCTGTGGTGTAAATGCAAATAGAAATCCAGTTCCGGGGGCCGGGGGAGATAGGCGGCGACGGAGCGCGCTAGGCGAGGCTGCGGCGCACCAACGAGAGGGGCATTCAGGACCGTTTGCCGACGGGTAGCATGTTCATCGTTTTACCAAGACCAAGCACGACCTGCGTTCACGGCCGCTCACTTCTCCTCAGCGGGTGTCGCGGTCGCCGGCCCTTCTCCGACAATCTCGAGGACCGCTTCTTCGTCCTTCGCGCCATCATAGTGAATTTGCTTGCCGAAATGCGTGACAAAGGTGCCCGCGGGCAGCGGGACCGTGCTGCCGGGATCAAATTTTGTGCCGGTACCGACCCACCACGTTCCCGATAGCACGGTGATGAACCGGTCATTCGGATGCCAGTGCGGGTGGCTCATGTGATGCGGGGTCCATTTCACAAGAACAACGTACAATCCGGGTTTCGAAGGATCTCCTGCCATCACCGCCATCTTTGCACCGATCGGGTCGTCGTTCCATTTGATTTGGTCCGGCAATTTGTACGCAATGGCGGCCGGGTTGAGGTCGGTCGCTTTGGCCGCGGCGAGCGAGATGAACAACGCGGCCAAGGGAGCCGCCAACCAGTAGCGGCGGCGCGTTTTATGAATTCGCATGGTTTCCTCCGGGGGTTCGAGGGGCCCCCTTCGTGTAGGCCGCGATAGGCTAACTCTTCCTCTGCGGCTTGGCCGGATACCGCGTGACGATTCTCCGGAACCTGCAATTGGGCCGTCTGCCTCGCGCATCGTACGCTTCCTTAATAATGGAAACAACGAATTCGCGACCCGTGCAGCCCCCATTGATTAAACCGAAATAGACCGAGTCCCGCATGCGCTTTCGTCCAAATGGCGGATCGAGCGGGCGAGGGATCGCTCAGTAGTTTTTGAGGACCCAGGAGGCGATGACGAGGCGCTGGATTTCGCTGGTGCCTTCGTAGATTTCGGTGATGCGGGCGTCGCGGTAGGCGCGTTCGACGGGATATTCGCTGCTGTAGCCATTGCCGCCGTGGATTTGAATGGCTTTGTGGGCGACGCGGGTGGCCATCTCGCTGGCAAAGAGCTTGGCGATGGATGCTTCCATTGTGAAGCGAGCGCCGGAATCCTGTTTCCAGGCGGCGCGGCGGGCAAGGAGGCGTGCGGCTTCGATATCCGTGGACATGTCCGCGAGCATGAACTGGATGGCCTGGAAATCGGAGATGGGGTGGCCGAAGGCCTGGCGCTCGCGGGAGTAAGCGAGGGCCGCATCGAAGGCGCCCTGGGCGATGCCGATGGCCTGCGCGGCGATGCCGATGCGTCCGCCATCGAGAGTGGAGAGCGCGACTTTGTAACCTTCACCTTCGCTGCCGATGCGATTCGCAGCGGGGACTTCGCAATCGGTGAAGACGAGTTCGGTGCAAGCCGAGCCGTGAATGCCGAGCTTCTTTTCTTCCTTGCCGACGGCGAATCCGGGAGTGTCCTTTTCGATTACGAGAGCGGTGATGCCCTTCTCGCCTTTTTCGGGCTGGGTATTGACGTAGACGACGGCGGCATCGGCTGCGCCGCCATTGGTGATCCAGGCTTTCGTGCCGTTGACGATGTAGCAGTCGCCTTTGAGGACGGCTTTGGTTGTGAGTGCGGCGGCGTTGGAGCCGGCCTGCGGCTCGGTGAGCGCGTAGCAGCCGATTTTTTCGCCGCGAGCGAAGGGGACAAGGAATTTTTTCTTTTGCTCGGGCGTGCCGAAGCGATGGACGGGATCGCAATAGAGCGAATTCTGGACCGAGAGAATGACGCCGGTGGAGGCGCAGACGCGGGAAATTTCCTCGATGACGATGGCGTAGCTGATGTGGTCCATGCCGGCACCGCCGTCGGCTTCGGGCATGGCGACGCCGGTCAAGCCGAGCTCGGCGGATTTCCGGAAGATGTCGAGGGGGAAGCGGCCGGTCTCGTCAATTTCGCGGGCGTGCGGCTTCACTTCCGCTTCGGCGAATTCGCGGACGCTTTTTTGGAGGAGTTGCTGCTCTTCGGTGAGTTGCAGGTTCAAGCTGAGCACCTCATCTAACGCCGTGAAATTTTAGGCTGCGCGGAAGAAATATGGAAGCGGAAAACCGTGCGGGCCGAACAGACTGTAGCCCTTGGGCTACGTTGACATTGTCAGTGCTTGTCGAACCTCGATCAAATGCGCATTGATCGTATCGGGTCTTTCAGTCCGATTGATGATGATTGCATTTGACGGGAGGGTGGCTCGGAAGAGCGCAGACAGGAGTGTCTGAGCCACAAAAAAAGCTAAGACGGCGCAGAGCGCGTCGCGGGATTCCGCCAACATTTTGAGGATTTGATCGCGGTCGTTTGGGTCCATGTGATTCAGCCGGCGAGCGCCTTGCGGAGTTTTTCGTAGGTGGTCGAGAGGTCTTCAGGCTCGACGCGGGCTTCGCCGACGACGGTCATGAAATTGGCGTCGCCGGACCAGCGAGGGAGCACGTGGAGATGCAAATGTCCGGCGACACCCGCGCCGGCGGCGCGACCGAGATTCATGCCGAGATTATAGCCTTGCGGGTGGTAGGCGCGCTCGAGGGCGGACTGGACGCGCTGGGCGATGAGAATGTTTTCGGCGAGGGTATCAGAGTCGGCGGCGGAGAGATCGGCGACGTGGGCGTAAGGGACGACCATGACGTGGCCGCTGGTGTAGGGAAAGCGATTGAGAATGACGAAATTTTTGGCGCCGCGAAAAACGATGTGGGTGCGGGCGTCGTCGTTGGCAGTGAGGGCGTCGCAGAAAATGCAGCGGTCATCCTTCGACGCGTCGGCGATGTAGCGGTAGCGCCACGGCGTCCAAAGGTAATCCATCGGGCTCAGCCCTGCTTGCCGGGTTCGTGGGAACCCGCAGCGGCGCCGGCCGAACGAGGATCATTGACGCAGTCCTTCAGTTCCTTGCTGGGTTTGAAAAAGGGAATATTCTTCGGCGGGACTTCGACCTTCGCGCCGGTCTTGGGATTGCGGCCGGTACGGCCGCGGCGCTGGCGGGTGCGGAAGCTCCCGAAGCCGCGGATCTCGATTTTGTCGTCGGATTGAAGAGCGGTGATGATGCTTTCGAAGATGGTTTCGACGACGGATTCGGATTCCTTGCGCGGCAATTCGGTGACGCGAGTGACCTCCTCGACCAACTCCGCCTTCGTCATCGTATGTTCTTTATTCTGATGCTCTCCCGCAGCGTCTGCCATGGAACGAGAGCCTCCTCAATTTACATTTGCATGTGGCCGGGCGCGCACCAGGGCGGGGCGCTGCACGACTCTTTGCATATCATCAAACCAAATTAAGGTAAATGACTTTCCTGCGGGGAGGGCTTCCAGGTGGCGCTGCCCGCACGGCCCAGGGGTAACCAAATTTATGACGACTGCCGCTTGGCCAGGATGGCATCGCCGATCGTGGCATTAGGCGACGACTTGGGCGAAGGCATCGGCGACGGCGACTGCTTGGGCGACGGCTTGGATGCCCGGTACTCCTGGATTTCCTGCCGCTCGGCTTGCTTTTGGGCGGCGCGGAAGCTCAGGCTGATTTTGTGCTGTTCGGGCTCGAGGCGCAAAATTTTGAAATCGTGCTCCTGCGCAGGAGCCAGCACGGAGGCGACGCGAGCGCCGCGGGGCGTCTTGTCCTTATCGCGCTCGCCCTTGGCCTTGCGCTCCTCGATTTCGGAGACGTGGCAGAGGCCTTCGATTCCTTCGGCAAGCTCGATGAAGGCGCCGAAATCGGTCGTGCGCGCGACTTTGCCGCGAATGACGTCGCCGATTTTGTGCTCGGCGAACCAATTGGCCCAAATGTCATTGACCTGCTTGATGCCGAGGGAGAGGCGGCGATTCTGCGAATCGACTTTCAGCACCTTGGCCTGGACGGAATCGCCCTTCTTGAATTTGTCGCTGGGATGCTTAATGCGCTCGGTCCAACTGACATCGCTGATGTGGATCAGGCCTTCCATGCCCTCCTCGATTTCGACGAAGGCGCCGAAATCCGCGAGATTGCGGATGCGGCCGGAGACGAGAGTGCCGACGGGATATTTTTCGGCGGCGGCTTCCCAGGGATCGGGCTGCGTTTGCTTCAAGCCGAGGGAGATGCGGCGCTGGTCGGTCTTGACGTCGAGGACGACAACCTGCACTTCATCACCGGGCTTCACGATTTTCGAGGGATGCTTGGTGCGCTTGGACCAGCTCATTTCGCTGACGTGCACGAGGCCTTCGACGCCGGGCTCGATTTGGACGAAGGCGCCGTAGTCGGTGACGCCGACAATTTTGCCCGTGACGCGCGCGCCGACGGGGAAGCGCTCCGGGACCGTGGCCCAAGGATCGGGGAGAAGTTGCTTGCGGCCGAGCGAGATGCGGTGCTTGTCTTTATCGAACTTGAGGACTTGCACCTGGATTTCTTCGCCGGCCTGGACCACGGACGAGGGATGCGGAACGCGGCCCCAGACGAGGTCGCTGACGTGGAGCAGGCCGTCCATGCCGCCGAGATCGACGAAGACGCCGTAGTCGGTGACGTTTTTGACTTTTCCGGTGACGACGGCGCCCTCGGAAAGAGTGGACATGAGGGAATCGCGCTTGGATTTCTGCTCGTCCTCCAGAATCACACGGCGGCTGACGACCACGTTGCCGCGCTTGCGATTCAGCTTGAGGACGCGGACCTCAATTTCGCGGTCTTTCCAGCCCTCGAGATCGTGCACGGGGCGCAATTCAATTTGCGAGGCCGGCAAGAAGGCGCGCACGCCGATATCCACGACGAGGCCGCCCTTGATGCGTTCGGTGACTTTGCCGGACACGATGGAATGCTCGCGATAGGATTTTTCGACGCGTTCCCAGACGCGGCGGCGGTGGGCGCGCACGTGCGAGAGGAGCACATAGCCGTCTCTCTGCTCGTGCAGGCGCTCGACTTCGATGGTCTGGCCGGGGCCGAATTCGATGGGGCTGCCGGAATCGAGAAACTCTTGCGCGGGGACCAGGCCTTCAAATTTTCCGCCGACGTCAACGACGACGCCGGCTTCGGTGACGGCGAGGACGCGACCGTCGAAAATTTCACCTTCGGCAGCGGCCGGGGCAGGAGCGGAGAATTGATCGAGGAGCTGGTCCATTGTTTCGGTGGTGTCGGCGGTGTCGGCAGAGTCGCCTGCGGTGGCGGAAGCGGGCTCGACCGGCTCGAGTGGCGGCGCGGACACGGACGCTGCGGAGGCGGCGCTCGATTCGAGGGGCAGGGGCGATTCGGCCGGCTCGACGGCTGCGGCCGATTCTTCGGCGGAGGGCGGCTCGGGGAGAGTTTCAGGCGCGCGAACTACGGCCGTGGCTGCGGCTGCGCCGGCCGACGCTTCGGAGCGCGCCGCCATCGGGGCGGAGCTTGCATTCTCAGCCGGGGATTCGATGGCGATGGAATCATCGGCAGAAGGTTGAAGATTATCGTCGTGTTCGCGTGACATGGGGAGCGGCCTCCATACGAAATCGTGCCCAGCTTGCCGAGAGAACGACCTCGGTTACTCAACCCTGCGGGGTTCGAGCAAAGAAGGGGAAAGAGTATCCGCGCTCGACACTCTTATCGTGAGGATGATACGCGGATGGTTTGCGGGTTGTCAACCGAAGCATGGTGTAAAAAACTTTCAAGAATATTCACGAAAAGCGATTGTGAGGTTCATTGAGTTTCGCACGGGGGACGGAGACGGCTAGGCGCGGAAACGGCTGGCCTGGCGGATTTCCTTGCGGTAATCGGGGGCAGAAATTTCGATGGTGCGGCACATTTCGTAAAGGCGCGAGCGGATGCGTTTGCCGACGCGGTCGGTGAGGGAATCTTCGACCGTAGGGGTGCGCATGCCGGCGACGCGGGAGGAGACGGCAGAGGGGGAATTGGCGGCGGAGTCGGAATCGAGGAAATTGGTGGTGAGGATGGTGACGCGCTTTTCGTTGTAGCGCGTGTTGAGGACGTGGCCGACGGTTTCAAGCGCCCACATGGAAGGCTTGCTCGAGCCCACGTCATCGAGGACGAAAACTTCGGCTTTCAGGACCGGCTCGAGGACTCCCATTTCGGTGGCCTGGCTTTCGGCGTTGTAGCTATCCTGTATTTGCTTGAGGAGTTCGCGATAGTCGTAAAAAAGGCCGGAGTGGCCGCGGAGAACGATTTCCTTGAGAGCGGAGACGGCGAGATGGGTTTTGCCGACGCCGCAGGGGCCGATGAGAAGCAGGCCGTGCTCGGTTTGCGTTTCGCGGACGGGAGAAAATTCCTGGGCGAAGCGCTGAACGATCAGTTTGGCCTGAGCAAGGCTGCGATTCCAGGAGGCGAGCTGTTCGCGGGGCGCATTTTCGATTTCATTGTCCGTTTCGAAATTTTCGAAGTCGCAATGGCGGTATCGCTCGGGGACGCGCGCGCGGGAGAGAGCGCGTTCGGTGCGGTCGCCCTCGGTGCAATCGCAGGGGACGGCCCAAACCATTTTGGGTTCGCCGACGGAAGCGCCGGGCCGAGCCGATTCAGCGGAGGCGAGGGGCTGCGCGCCTTGCGTGGTTCGCTCGACGGTTTTCCAGCCGCTGCCTTGGCAGGTGGGACAATCGGGGCGCGCCATGAGGGAAGATTATCTGTACCGCGAGGGAATAGCAATTGGATGCGGGACTGTGCAAATGCGGCGGGCTGTGGAAAGCGGCGATGCCGAGAGATCCTTCGGCCGACTAAAAACAAAAGCGTCGTCCTCAGGATGACGACCCTCGTCGGGTCGTCACTTCACGACGCGGATGGCGGGGCGGGGGGCGGAGCGGACGATGGCGTTGCGGAGCTTGCGATCGTCGCGCGCGGTGAAGCTGCGGGCCACCTCGCTGCGGACGAATTGCATGAAGGCTTCCATCTGCGATTGCATCTCGGCCATTTTGTCGCGCATGTTGAGGATCACTTCGATGCCGGCGAGATTGACGCCCAGTTCGCGGGTCAAATTCAGAATGACTTCGAGGCGCTCGAGATCGGCATCGGTATAGAGGCGCGTATTGCCCTGGGAGCGCGAAGGCTTCAAGAGACCGAAGCGCTCATAGAGGCGCAGAGTCTGCGGATGGAGATGATAAAGCTCGGCGACGGCGCTGATCATGTAGCCGGCTTTGGCTTTTTTTCTGGGGCGAGTTGGCATGTTCCGTCTCCGGGCCCCCGTGCCTACACTGTGGCGCGCGCGAAGATTTCGCGGCGCGGATCTTCCGCGTCCACTTTGCTGAGCTCGCGCAGCAGATTGCGCACGCGCTCGTCTTCGGGCTTGGGGACCACCACCTGGACTTCCACGATTTGATCGCCGCGCTTTCCGGCGTGGCGAGCCGAAGGAGCGCCCTTCTCGCGGAGGCGAAGTTTCTTGCCGCTATTGGTGCCGGGCGGGATGCGCACTTGGGCGCGGCCGTCAATCGTGGGGACTTCCACTTTGGCCCCGAGCGAGGCTTCGGGGACCGTGACCGGGACGACGGTGTAGAGGTCGTCGCCGCGGCGCTCGAAGAACGGGTGCAGCTCGACTTTCATGATGATGTAAAGATCGCCCGGCGGCCCGCCATGCGTGCCGACGTTTCCGCGGCCGGCGACGCGCACGCGCGAGCCGGTCTGCGCGCCGGGGGGTATGCGCACGTCGAGCGTCTCGACGCGGGGCAAGCGTCCCTCGCCGCCGCAATTGCGGCAGATGGTGCGCAGCTTTCCCGTGCCGCCGCAACGCGAGCAGGTGACCTGAAAGCGCATCTTGCCGCTGACCTGGGTGACGTGTCCCGAGCCGCCGCAAACGGGGCATGTTTTTTCGTCTCCGGGCATAAAGCCCGCGCCGTGGCAGACGTTGCAGATGTCGAGACGCGTGAAGCTGAGTTTTTTCACGGTGCCGTGCATGGCTTCGGCGAACGTGATGTCAATCTGATATTCGAGATCGGTGCCGGGCTCTTCTTCCTGCTGGACGGCCTGCGCTGCGCCCGCGCCGCGGAAAAACTGGCTGAAGAGGTCGCGGAAGCTGGTTCCTCCGCCTGCGCCCGCGCCACCGGGACCTGCGCCGCCGCCGAAATCAAATCCGCCGAAATCGAAGTGAATATCTTCCGGAGAGCCGCCGTAGCCCGCGCCGGGAGGAGGTGCGCCGCCAGGGCCGGGAACGTTGAAGCCGAACTGGTCGTACATCTGGCGCTTCTTGGTGTCGGAGAGGACTTCGTAGGCTTCCTGGATTTGCTTGAATTTCTCCTCGGCGGACTTGTCGCCTGGATTCAGATCGGGATGATATTTGCGCGCGAGTTTGCGATAGGCCGCGCGGAGTTCTTTCACGGAGGCTTTGCGGGGAACTCCGAGGAGCTCGTAATAATCGGTTTTGGTTGTCGTTGCCATTGTGGGTTGTTATCTTGTGCGCCGATTCAAGACCGCTCGAGCGAATTCAGATCTTTGCCCAGCGCGAATTCCATTCCGCCAACTCGTGCGACTCGCGCTCGAGCTCTTCTTTCTTTTGCCGCTGCACTTCGGTGCGGCCGCCCATGGCGGCTTCCTTGGTGCTGGCGCGCTCCATCCAGCGGTCGAGGAACGCAACTTTCTGCTCGACGCTCGAGGGATCGGCCTTGAAGCGCAGGAAGGTGCCGGTAATTTCGACCGAGCGAGGCGCGAAATCGGGCGGGACGTCCTGCTGAGCATCGTAGAAAAGGCGCCGCCAATCGGCGCTGGGCGATTCGGAAATGGAAACCTGCACGAGAAAAAAATTGTCGCGGACTTTTTGAACCGCCTGAGGCGGGCTGGTGCGCCGGACTGCGCTGGTCGTCAACGCCTTCTCCTTCTGCCTGGTGTTAAGAGGACGGGGGCGGGCCTATGATGGGCCCGCCCCACAATCGCTCGGTGGCCGGTTCTAATTCGGCTTCTTCGAGTCGTCCACGTCAACGAACTCGGCGTCAACAACATCACCCTGGCCACCAGAGGATGCGCTTCCGCCGCCGGAATTTCCGCCGGGCTGGCCTGCACCTGCGGCACCAGCAGCGCCTGCAGCGCCGGCGGCACTCTGTTGCGATTTATAGAGCGTTTCCGCGATGCGGTGCGAAGCTTTGGTGAGAGCTTCGGCAGCGGCGTTGAGCCGATCGAGCCCGCCTTCGTTAAGTGACCGCTTGGCTTCCTCGATGGCTTCCTCGGCCGCCTTGACGTCGGCTTCGACGAGCTTCTCGCGGTTGTCCTTGACGACCTTTTCGGTCTGATAGACCAGGTTGTCGAGGCGGTTGCGAGCTTCGACTTCCGCGAGGCGAGTCTTATCCTCGGCGGAGTGGGCTTCTGCTTCCTTGCGCATGCGCTCGGCCTCTTCCTTGCTGAGGCCGGTGGAAGCGGTGATGGTGATCTTTTGCTCCTTGTTCGTCGCGGTATCTTTTGCCGAGACGTTGAGGATGCCGTTGGCGTCGATATCGAAGGTGACCTCGACTTGCGGGACGCCGCGCGGCGCCGGAGGAATTCCGATCAAATGGAATTTCCCGAGCGAGCGGTTGCCGCTGGCCACCGGACGTTCGCCCTGCAAGACGTGAATCTCAACGGAAGTCTGATTATCCGACGCGGTGGAAAAAGTCTCCGACTTGCGCGTCGGGATGGTGGTGTTGCGTGGAATGAGGACAGTGGTCACGCCGCCGAGAGTTTCGACGCCCAGGGAAAGCGGCGTCACGTCGAGCAGCAGGATGTCCTTCACTTCTCCGCCGAGCACTCCGCCCTGAATGGCCGCACCCACGGCGACCACTTCATCGGGATTCACGCCCTTGTGCCCTTCGCGCCCGAAGAGCTCCTTCACAAGCTGCTGGATCATGGGCATGCGGGTTTGTCCGCCGACTAAGACGACTTCGTTGATCTTGCTGGCATCAACGCCGGCATCCTTCATGCACAGTTTGCAGGGTTCGATGGAGCGCTTGACGATGTCTTCGACCATGGATTCGAGCTTCGCGCGAGTCAATTTCTTGACCAGGTGCTTCGGACCGGCGGCATCGGCGGTGACGAAGGGGAGGTTGATCTCCGTCTCCATCGTCGTCGAGAGCTCGATCTTGGCGCGCTCGGCCGCGTCGCGCAGACGCTGCAAGGCCATTTCGTTGCCCTTGGCGTGCAAGTCGAGGCCTTCGTCTTTCTTGAATTCTTCGATAAGCCAATCGACGATCCGCTGGTCGAGATTGTCGCCACCGAGATGGGTATCGCCATTGGTGGCCTTGACTTCGATCACGCCTTCGCCGACTTCGAGAATGGAAATATCGAAGGTGCCGCCGCCGAAGTCGTACACGGCGATGGTCTCGTCCTTCTTTTTGTCGAGGCCGTAGGCCAGGGCCGCCGCAGTCGGTTCATTGATGATGCGCTTCACCTCGAGGCCGGCGATTTTCCCGGCGTCCTTTGTGGCCGTGCGTTGCGCGTCGTTGAAGTACGCGGGAACGGTGATGACCGCTTCCGTGACTTTCTCGCCGAGGAAATCTTCCGCGGCCAGCTTGAGCTTCTGAAGGATCATCGCGGAAATCTCGGGCGGGCTATACTGCTTGCCTTGCGCGAGGACAGCGACATGGTCGCCCTGAGCGACGACTTTATAGGGCACCATTTTCATTTCTACGGAGACTTCGTCATAGCGCCGACCCATAAAGCGCTTGATGGAATAAATCGTGTTCTCGGGGTTCGTGATGGCCTGCCGTTTGGCCACCTGGCCGACAAGGCGTTCTCCCGATTTGGTGATAGCGACGACGGAAGGAGTGGTTCGAGCCCCTTCCTGGTTGGGGATGACGGTCGGCTCGCCCCCCTGCATGACGGCGACGACGGAATTGGTCGTGCCGAGGTCAATACCGATAATCTTGCTCATGGAATGCGCTCCTGTAACTAGGGACTGGCTCTGAGCGAGGCAGAGAGCCTGGTAAACAAGGGGATGATACACCTTGAGTGTCTCATTGTCAAGTTTCTTGTGTGTCTATATCCTGCTGCAAATATTGGCTTTAAGTGTCTAATCAGAGATTTTTCTTTTCCTCAGCCTTCGAGGGCGTTCTAGAAGAATTTTCAGCGTTCGCGGCACAAGTACCGGCGAACCAATCTGATGCATGGCGGCATCCCACTTTGGGGTGCACTTACCCGCAAGCACGCCAGCAACTACAGGCTCGACCGGCAGCAAATCGAGTTACAATGCGGTTCGATGCAAAACCAGCTTGGGAGGGTGCGTTGAATCTGAGAACGCGTTCAGGGTGCGGGCGATGGATTGGAAGCATTTGCGCGTTGGTGGCCTTGGCGGCCGTTGGGGTATGGAGCGAAGGGTCGGCTTCGGGGCAGGCGCAGTTACAAACGCAAGCGGCGGCGACGCCGGCGAAGGCCACGTCGAGCGCGCCCGCGAAAACGTCGCCCAAGAAGGCCGCGAAGTCACCCGCCGAGGAGACGCTGGGGCCGCCCAACAAGGGCGTGGGGAATCCGAACGCGCCCATCGTGATGGAAGTATTCAGCGACTACATGTGCCCGCAATGCCGCAATTTTTACATGAACAGCTTGGTGTATATGATCCAAGATTACGTGTCGGCCGGGAAAGTGTACCTGGTGCATCGGGATTTCCCATTGCCGATCGCGCAACACAAATACAATTGGGACGCCGCGCGCTGGGGCACAGCCGCCGCGCGCATCGGAAAATTCGAAGAAGTGGACCGCGCGCTCTATGATAACGAGCCGGCCTGGGAAGCGGATGGGGATATTCAGAAGGTTGTGGCGGCGGTGCTGACTCCCGCGGAAATGAAGCGCGTGCAGAAACAAGTTGCGCCGTGCTTGACTCAAACGCCTGCCAATTTGAGGCCGCCTGCGCCGGCGGGGCAAAGCTGCTCGCTCGATGCGTTCATCAACCAAGACATGGCGCTCGGGAAAGCTGTGCCGGTGCAAGCGACGCCTACTTACGTGATCACGAGCAAAGGCAATCGGCTGCCGGCGGGATCGGGTTTCGTATCCTGGCCGATCATGAAGCAATTCATCGATTCTCTTTTGAGCCAGTAGCGGGAGACGGCGGAAATGTCCAAGGATGGGCGGAGAAGACTCGGGCGGATTCTTTTGCTAGTGGGAAGGATCGCGCTCGCCGTCATCTTTCTTGCGGCGGCGTATGCAAAGCTGAAGCCGCAGACGGGAATGCCGTGGTCGGTTGCGTCGGTGAAGACATCGCTGGCGATGTTCGCGATGCAAGTGGACTCGTACCGAATGCTTTCCGTGAGCGGAGTGAGATGGGTATCGCATCTGCTGCCGCCGTTTGAGCTGTTTTTGGGGCTATGGCTGCTGAGCGGGATTGCGCTGCCATTTTCTTCGCTGGTTACCACGCTGCTGATCGGCGGATTTTTCAGCGTGATGGTGCGCACCTACGCGCTGGGCCTGGAAGTGAGCTGCGGCTGCTTCGGGCCAGGGGAACAGCTGGGCGCGAAAACTCTGATCCGCGACGGGTCGCTGCTGGCCCTTTCGCTCGCGGTGACGATTGGCGCGTTTCTGATCCAGCGATCGCGCGACCGGGCGGAAATTTCCGTCGGGGCGCCAGCTTCACAACGGGCCGATTAACTCTCGCGCGATGAAAACACTCAAAGAATATCTGGAGTTGGCCGCGCAGGCCCACGGACACATTTGCGCCGGGCAGGTGCTGGGCGTGCGCCTCGCGATGCTGGGGCTGCGGGAGTTGGGGATCGAAGACCCGGAGCACGAACGCAAGCGCCTGGTGACTTATGTCGAAATCGATCGCTGCGTGACAGATGCCGTGGCGCTCGTAGGGGGCTGCCGGCTGGGGAAGCGGGCGCTGAAATTTTTCGACTGGGGGAAAGTGGCGGCCACGTTCGTGGATTTGGAATCGGGGCGCGCTGTGCGCATCGTGGCGCGTGAAGATTCGAAGAAACGGGCGAGCGAGATGTTCCCTGCGCTCGAGAAAGAGCTAGGGCAGCAGCAGGCCTACCGCGTGCTTTCGGACGAGGCACTCTTCGATAAACAATGGGTACGCGTGGAAATCCGGCCGGAAGATATGCCGGGATTCAAAGGGCCGCGGGTGGTGTGCGAAATGTGCGGCGAGGGAATCAATTTCAAGCGGGAAGTGAACGCGAACGGCCGCATGCTGTGCCGCGCTTGCGCTGGTCAGCGCTATTATCAACCGCTTACCTGAAGAGATCCTCTCCGGTCGAATTCCTGCAAATTCGGAGCGGGGGCGCCGGGCATGGCTGTGTGTGCAGATATCGCACATACAACTAACCAAGGCCGGGCACACTCGAATATAATCACCAAAGCAGTGGAGCTAGGCGAGCCCCTGGCGAGGGCGTCCTCAAAGCTGGAGAAGCGTTGAAAACAAGTCTCGGATTCAGGGTCGGACAATTTTTCATCGCGGCTTGCGTCGCCGCCGTGCTTTGCTATGGCTCAGTCGCGGGCGCGCAGGATGAGCCGCCGCAAGCCAACGAGCCGCAATCCGGCGCGCCACAAACTGGGACACCGCAATCCAGTGTGCCGAAAGCCGGCGAAGCGCAAGGCCCGGAGATGGCGGCGGACCCGGCCCCGCCGATGCTCGAAGCGGGCTTCCGACTCCTCTACGAATTGAATTTCAAAGCCGCGCGCGAGAAGTTTTTCGCTTATCAGAAGATACGCCCTGACGATTCGCTGGGGAAAGCCGCGGAAGCTGCCAGCTATCTTTTCGAGGAATTCAACGAGAAGGGCGTGCTGACGTCGGAATTCTTTCTCAACGATGACCGGTTTCTCGGCGGCATAGAGGGAAAACCGGCGGAGAACCGCAACAACGCTTTCCTGGATGCCAACCACAAGGCGCATGACATGGCCAAGAAGGCCGTGAAAGCGAATTCGCACGACACGCAGGGGCTTCTCGTGCTGGCCATGACGGACGGGCTCGAATCCAACTATGCGGCGATGATCGAGAAAAAACAGCTCCCGGCGCTGAGTTTGATGCGCCAGGCCGAAAGCGAGTCGAACGCATTGCTGGCGATCGATCCGAAGGCCATGGACGGCTACGTGGCGCTGGGCATGAGCAATTACGTGATCGGGTGCCTGCCGAGCTACAAGCGGGCGTTTCTGTGGTTTGGCGGCGTGCACGGCGACCGCAATCGCGGAATTCAACAGATGAAAACCGCCGCCGAGGGCGGGCACTATCTCCAGCCCTTTGCGAAGATCCTACTGGCGCTGGCCTATGAGCGCGAGCATCAGGCGCATCTCGCGCAACCGCTGCTGGCGGACCTTTCCGCACAATATCCCACAAATCCGATTTTCGCGCACGAGCTGGCGCTGATCGCAAAGAAATAGCGCTGCCGCCGGCGCCGGCTTCTTCCCTTCCCTTTACCATTTCACGCTGACGCGGTAATCGAGCGTGGCGGTGCCGTCCTTTTCCACGGGAATGGAAAATCCGATGGTGCCGACGTCGAGCTTGGTCCACTTGAAATTCGAGCTCATAACTTCCCAATCGCCGCCCACCGGTTCGCGTACTTCGACGGTGACGGCGCTCTCCTTGTGATTGCGCAGCGTGATCTGGTATTCCATCTCGGCTTCATTACTGGCGACTTTCTTGTAATCAATCTGCTTGCGCTCGCAAACGACGTCGAAGGCGTTGCCGACGTAGATGCGGACCATCTCGTCTTTCGGCGTGTGATTGATCTTGTCTTCGCCGACGAATTGCGCGCCGCCCTTGGAATCGGATTGATACACGCGCACGGTGCCGGCGGGCAGCGGCATGCCGAGGCTGGCCTTTTCTTCATTCTTGAAGCGATAAAATACTTTCACCGGCTGGGGCACTGCGTTTCCGATTCCCATCGAGCTGCGAAAGTAGGCCTGCTGGCCTTCCACGACGAGATTCTTCTCGACCGGGACGCCGCTGGCATTCAGTAGGCTGATTTGCTTTGATTCGTTGTTCTGAATCGAAGTGCGGCGGCCAAGCGTGTAGAGGTGATATTCCGAAAGGCCTTCCTGCTCGAATTGGGGCTGACCCTTAGCGGCGCCTGCGACTGCTCCCATCGCCATCGCCTTTGGGTATTGCGGTTGAGTGCGATGCACTTCCCCGGCAACGAGCTGGAGCTTGGCGTTGGTGTAAGCGACGCCGCTGGAATTCGTGAGCGTCACCCAGCCATCGAGATCGGCGGCT